>SXGQ01216640.1_pt1 | contig 17570 bp, 14 predicted proteins | sample 3178371 | NCBI WGS metagenome assembly SXGQ01 (sample SAMN11356859, study PRJNA531348) | freshwater metagenome | isolation source: freshwater sample F1-20 | place: China: Fuxian Lake, Yuxi | collected 2017-12-25 | reverse complement strand
TTCACCCCGCGGGTGCCGGAGATTTGTTAAGTGCCGAGATTGCTGCGGCGCGTGATCTCGGCGTGCGTTTTCATCCAACACGTGGGTCGATGTCGTTGTCGATAAAAGATGGCGGATTACCACCCGATGATGTGGTGCAAGATCACGACGTGATTCTCGAAGAGTCGGCGCGCGCAGTTGCGATGCATCATGATCGCAGTCGCGGGGCAAAGGTGCGTGTGGCACTGGCGCCATGTTCGCCGTTTTCTGTGACCAAGAAACCACCCAGATGTCGCCCAGGACCTCGTACAGCATGCGCGCGGATCGACCCGTGCGACGTTCCACCCGCAGCTTGTCCAGCAGCTCCCAGGCCCGGGAGCCCAGCAGGCGGATGACGATCTCGCGGTCGGAGAACGAGGTGTAGTTGTACGGGATCTCGCGCAGGCGCGGCGCGTCTGCGGGCGTGTCGGCCGCGTCAGCGGCGACCGGCATCAGGGGATGCGGGGCGTTCATAGAGGGAAAAGGGAGCGGCCGCAGATCGTACCCCGGGGGGTTTTCGCCCCAGAATCCGTGGGATGAAGTCTTGGCCCTACCCTTTGTGGCTCGCGCACCGCGGTGCAGGCAGCCTCGCCCCGGAGAACACGCTGGCCGCCTTCCGGCTCGGTGCCGGTTTTGGCTACCGAGCCTTCGAATGTGACGTCAAGCTGAGCCGGGACGGCGAAGCCTTTTTGTTGCATGACGACACGCTGGATCGGACCACCAGCGGCCGGGGGTCACCCGCCGAGCAGGACTGGGACACGCTGGCGCTGCTTGACGGCGGCAGCTGGCACAGCCCCGCCTTCGCGGCAGAGCCGTTGCCGACGTTCGCCCAGATCGCCCAGTTCTGCCTCGCCAACGGCTGCGCGCTCAACGTGGAGATCAAGCCATCCCCCGGGACGGAGCGCCTGACGGGCGCCACCGTCGCCCGCGAGGCAGCACGCCTGTGGGCCGGCGCCGACGTGCCGCCGCTGCTGAGCAGTTTCAAGCCCGAGGCGCTGGACGCGGCCCGCGAGTCCGAGCCTGGCCTGCCGCGTGGATTGCTGCTGGATGAGCTCTGGGACGGTTGGGCGACAACGGCCGAGTCACTCGGCGTCGTTGCCGTCATCACCAACTGGCGCCTCATGGACGGGCCCCTCATCCAGGAACTGCACCGGCGCGGGTGGCGCGCCCTGGTCTACACGGTAAATGATGCCGGCGTGGCCCAGCGGCTCATCGCTGCGGGCATCGACGGCATCATCACAGACAGGGTCGACATCCTTGGGCCCGCAACTGAGGGTCGCTGAACATCGCGCGTGGGCTGCAGCCGCGCGCTTGTGGTCGGGTACGGCGAGATCAGTGACGCCGCGTCGCTGATGCCGTTGGCCTCACTGCTCTTGCTCTCGATGCCGCCCTCACCTCCGGATGGCCGGTGACTCTTGAAACTGAGCGAATTCCCTCGGGGTTCGCATACCCGCAGTAGGCCGATTCCTACAAGGGGAAGCGGCGATCGCGAAGCATCAGCGGGATGGTTTTTCGCTACATTGAGCGGGTCGAAGGCGCGCGACGACACCCAAGTGGTCCATCCGAGCAGCGCCGGTGACTGAAGGCCCGAGACCAGTGTCTCGGGCCTTCGCCTTTTCGGGCGGATCGGATGGCAAGGGGTAGACATTTCGGCTCTGGCGGCCGCGCCAGGAAGCCAATGCTGTGACGCAGTGGCGACCTCGAGTCGCACCGACCTGCCGAGGCCGGCGCCGGCCGGCTTGCGTTCTCTCAGATCGCCTACTCCGTGAGCGCTGCGATGGTCGCCTGTCTGGCGATCAGCATCCATGTGCCGCTGCCTTTGGACCAGAGGTCGGTGAAGCGCCGCGTGACGTGCTTGCCTTGGCCGGGACCATTCAACGGCACCATCGTGTCGAATCCCATGACCACGGCGATGTCGTCCTGCACTCCCACGTATTCGACGACCTTGCGGAAGTCTTTGTACTGGAGCAGCTCGGCTTGCAGGGCCGCGATCACCTCATCCCTTCGCAGGATTGCGTTGTTGGGTGCGTTGACTACCAAGTCGGGCGACCACACCTCCTTGACCCCTTGCTCATCACGGCTGACGATGGCCTTGCCGAGCTTCGCGTATCTCGCGCCCAGTTCGGGTGGCATCTGAGCTGCTGGTGGCGCGGCCTGAACGGTGGCGCAGGCAAGCGCAACGGTAGCGATGATCAGCTTTAAGGTGGTGTTCATGGCAGGTGCATGGTTGGAGTGCCTAGCAGTCTAGGGATCGAGTTCGGCGTTGGATGTCCCTCTATGGGTCGACGTCCCTGCGCGCTGGGAATGTCAGTTTTCAGCCTCAGATTTCGTACAAGGCGGCTCCGCCCGGGGCGCCTGGACATGAGGGCGCAGGCCGGATGCGGATGCCCTGCTGGGGGCGACGACGCGCAGCGAACTGCCGGCACCCTGACGATCTGGCATCGACGTGCCCCGGCGTACAGCTGGACGATGATGGGTGTTGATAGTCGGCAGCAAAAGGTCGGCCTGGAAGTTGACGCCAGCGGTCTTCGTCGCTGCACACGCCCGTCTCACCAAGGGTCTGCCGGCTGCTCGCCTCAGCCTGGGGTTCTTGGCAGGAGCACGCGGAAGGTCGTACCGGCTGCAAAGGTGGACTCCACCTCCACGGAGCCTCCGTGAGCCAGCGCGATCTGCTGGACGATGAACAAGCCCAGCCCAATATTGCCCATGGGCGCTCCCCGTCGAGTCGGTCCCTGCCTGAGTGGCTGGAACAGCTCACCGATCAACTCCGGCGGGATGGGATCGCCCCAGTTGTGCACCGTCAGCACGACCACCTCGGCATGTCCATCAACCCGCACCGTCACGGCGCGCTCGGCGCCTCCATAAACGAGGGCATTGGTCACCAGGTTGCCCAGCAACTGTGACAAGCGGTCCGGATCCCAGACGCCCGTCACATCACCTGACAGCTCCATCACCAGCTCACGGCCCGTATGCGCCGAGCGCAGCTCTTCCAAGGCCTCCCTGACGATGGGCTCCAGGTCGGCGGGGACGGGCGTCACGGGAAAGCCGGTGCCGATCCGCGCCTGGGTGAAGTCCAGCAGGTCCCTGATCAGTTTCGACGCCCGCTTGCTGCTTGTCTTGATTCGGGCGACCGCCTGCTGCATCCCCTCGTTCAATTGCCCCGAGCGCTCCAGCAACGCGGTGCTCAGCGTGATGACGCTCAGCGGGTTGCGCAGGTCGTGCGACACGATGCCGACGAACATCTCTGCGAACTGCACCTGCTGGCTCAGCTGCAGCTGGGCATGCTTGGCGGCCTGCTGCGCCTCGTGCAACTTCAGCGCCGACAGAATGCAGGCGGTGAGGCGCTCTGCGCTCAGCTGGGCCTTGGAGAGGTAGTCTGATGCCCCCGCCTTCATCAGCTCCACGGCGAGCGCCTCGTCACCCTGCCCCGTCAGCATGATGACCGGTGTCTCCACGCCCAACGCCTGCATGCGGCGGAGCACGGCCATGCCGTCGAGCTTGGGCATGTTGAAGTCCAGCAGGACGCAGTGAAAACGGCGCGCCAGCAACTCATCCAGCGCGGACATGGCGTCCCCGGCCTCGACCAGAGACGTCTGCAGGTCGCTGGTCGCGAGCATGCGTCGCACCGCCATGCGGTCGACCTCATCATCGTCGACCAGCAGAATGTCGAAAGACTGCATGACCACTTCCTTCGCCGCTCAGGGCATCTCGACCAAGGTCCAGTACTTGTGCAGGGCTGAGGTCAGATCGACAAAGGTGTTGAACGTGACCGGTTTGAGCAGGTAGCCAGCAACATTGAGCTGGTAGGCCTCCACCTTGTCCCGGTCCTCGTTGGAAGTCGTCAAGACCACCACCGAGGTTCCCTTCAACTGCGGGTCGGCCCTCAATTCTCTGAGGAACTCGATGCCATTCATGCGAGGCATGTTCAGGTCCAGCAGCACCAGCAGGCGATGTTGCCCCAGCGTGCCGCTGCGCAACAGCTCCAGCGCCTGCAAGCCGTTGCCGGCCACGTGGATCGGGTTGGTGAGGTTTGCCTTGGTGAAGGCGCGCTGGACGTTCATGACGTCGACCTCGTCATCGTCGACGAGCAGGATGTGCAGGATTCGGTTGTCGCTCATGTCGTCTGCCCGATGTGTTTGGGCCAAGTGAAAAAGAAGGTGGCGCCTTCTCCAGGCGCGGACGCGATCCACGCGCGACCGCCGTGGGCCTGCACGATCTTTCGGACGATGGAAAGCCCGATGCCGGTGCCCTCCACCTTGTCCCGTGCCTCCAAGGTCTGGAAGATGCCCCAGATTCGCTCGTGGTACTGCGGATGGATGCCCGGCCCGTCGTCCTTGACGGAGAAGCGATACCAGGCGCCGTCTTCCACGGCGCTCACCTGGATAAGGCCACCCTCGCGCCCCGCATGCTTGATCGCGTTGCCAATCAGGTTCATGAAGCACTGCTGCAGCCCGACGCGATCCGTGAGCAGGTGGGGCATGGGAGCGTCCACCACGACCCGCAGCGATGGCGGAGGACCGAGCATTTCGACAACCTCGGCCAGCAGCTCGTTGACTGGGACCGTGACGGTGGTCACCCCCTGACGTCCCGCGCGGCTGTAGAGCAAGATGCCGTCGATCAGAGCCTCCATGCGGTGGACGCGGCCCTGCAGCATCTGGGCATGGCGTTCGATGCGCGCCGCCTCCTCGGGTCCCAGGTCTTCGAGCATCCACTGCGTCAGGTTGGCAATGCCTCGCAGCGGCGCTTTCAAGTCATGGCTGGTGATGTAGGCAAACTGGTCCAGCTCCTGGTTGGAACGCGACAGCGCATCCACCAGGTGCTCCCGCTCCCGCTCCGCCTCGAGTCGCTCGGTCTCATCGCGCGTGACCAGCACGGCGCCGGCCCGGGAGCCATCGCCGCGCCGCAGGGGCATGGCGGTTCCGGTGAGGGTGCGCTGCCGACCATCGGGCCGATGGACACACCAACGCGCTGAGATCACGTGTTCACCGTTCAACGCCCGGAACAAGGGGGTGTCGGCCAGCGGCAGCGGGAGGCCGTCAACGGTGAAGAGCCCATAGGTCGCTGCCCAGTCCGGCGCAAGGATTTCCTGGCGCGTGGCGCCATGCTGTCGTTCCGCCGCCGGGTTGAAAATCCGCAGCCTGCCATGCTCGTCGGCCGCGATGATCCCCTCGCCGCTCTGCTCGATCACCAGGTCCAGCAGCGCGCGGTGCTCTTCGCTTGCAGCGCTGGCGGCGCGCTCGGCTTGCAGCAGCGCCTGGTTCTCCAGGACCACGGCGGCTTGCGCGGCCAGCGCCTCGACGAGACGCTCGTGCTCGACGCGGAACCGGCCCGGCTCAGGGTGGCCGAGGAAGAGACCTCCGAGGACAACTCCCTCGCGCGTGCGAACGCACACGCCCAGGTAGCTGGCGACCGGCGGATGGCCTTCCGGCATGCCGTTATAGGGCGGATTGCGTCCGAAGAGCGGGCTTTCTCGGACGTCATCGAGTCGGACGGTCTGGCCACCAAAAGTCGCGGCGAACAGCGCCGTGGGCCGCACGGGCGGGAACTGGGAAAACGCCTCGACCGGCGCCCCGGACAGCGCATACAAGCCAAAGGTCCCGGCCTCGTCGGGTCGGTTGTGGAAGTAGGCGCCGAAGGCGGCTCCGGTCAGACGGGTGGACTCGTCTGTCACCAGCTGGATCAGCTCGTCCGCCTGGCGCCTTGACCCGAAAGCGAGCGACAACTCGGACAGCGACTGGGCCACCTCCCTCTGGGCGCGCTCCCCCTCCAGCGCGACAGCGGTCGATCGCGCCTCAAGCGCGCTGCGCGCCGCGTGCCGTTGCTGGAGTCGCGCAAGGACGAAGAGGAGGACAGTGATGGCGGTGCCCGCCATGGCGATGACATAGGGCAGGTAGGACTCAAACGCCTCACGCGCCTGCTCGCGCTCGACGAACTCGAGCGTCCAGTCCTGTCCACCGAACGCCATGGTGCGCCGATGAGACGCCCCCTGGCCGCTGGCTTGGCCGACGCCGTCGAACAGCAGTTGCTGCGCAGTGGCCGCGGATCCGGCATAGACGCGCACCTGCAGCGAGGAGACCTGAGTGTCAAATACGCTCTTGAAGAAGTCGCCAGCCCGTACCGGGGCATAGACAAACCCGATCAGACGATCACGCCGCTCGCCCTCGTTGCTGGGCTCGGGGCCAGGCCGGTACACCGGCTTGTAGATGAGAAATCCTGGTGTCTTCTGAGCACTGGTCTCCTGCTTCAGCGTCACAGGTGCAGACATGGCCATCGCCCCGGTGTCCCGTGCGCGAGCCATCGCAGCCGCGCGCACCGGGTCAGAAAACATGTCGTACCCCAGGGCCACGCGGTTCCGCTCATCCAGCGGCTCGAGGTAGAGGATGCTGAACATCCATGGGCGCGGCCCGGGTGGGTGCACCTCGAAGCCCGCCAGGCCGTCGGCCCGGGCCGCGGCTTCGAAGGCAGCTGCCTGTGCGCTGTCCACACGAGGGCTGTATCCCAATCCCCGGATGCCCGCGTACTCCTTCAACAGGCGCTGCGCGTCGGCGTACTGCTTGAATCGCGCGCGGTTCAAGTCGTCGCCTTCGGTGAGCACGAAGGCGCGAGTCGCGCGTAGCAATGCTGCATAGGAGTCCAGCCGGCTCTGCAGGCGCCCGACCTCGGTCAGCATCGCCGTCGAGACCAAGGTCTCATGCCGTGCCGACGCGGCACTCTGCGAGAAGTAGGTGGCCGCGGCGGTCAGCGCCATCGCCACGACCAGCAAGAGCGGCGGCAAGGAACGCCAGGCCATCGTCGAAGAGGCGGGGGCCGCAACGGACGTGACGTCGTTTCGGGCAGAAAACATGGACACCAATGCGCAGCAAAGTGGGCATCCTTCGCAGGCGATTGCCTGGTCGGGAGCGAGGACGGGGGCGGAATTGTGCTTCACTCCCTCTCGTCCTTTGGCTCCCGCAGCAAGCGCTGCACAATCCGGTCAAAAAAGAACGCCCTCTGTTCCGCTGCGCTTCGAGACATGCACGACGCCCTCCCCCACGAAGACCTCAACTCTCCTGACGAGAAGGCGGAGTTGCTGCGCGGAGCGCTGGGCCGACTCGCCGTCCTCGACCGGATCGCCCAGTCCACGCGGTCCCTCACGGATGCAACCGACGTCATGGCCGTGACCGCACGAATCTTGGGCGAGGCGTTGGGTGCCACGCGATGTGCCTACGCCGACGTGGAGAGCGACAGCAACCACTTCACCATCCGCAGCGACTGGGCGGTTGACGGCGTCGCGAGCAGTGCAGGTGCCTATTCCCTCGAACTGTTTGGCCCGCAAGCCACCTCCCTGCTCCGCCGCGGCGAGTTCCTGGTGGTCCACGATGTGGACGCCGAACTTGGAGATGACGGCGGCGCAAGGATGTTCAACGCCATCGGCATCAAGGCCCTGATCTGCGCTGGACTCGTGAAGGAGGGACGGCTGGTGGCGATGATGGCCGTGCATCAGTCGGCGCCCCGGCGCTGGGCCGCTTCGGAAGTCGTTGTGGTTGGCGAGGTCGTGGACCGGTGCTGGGCCCACATCGAACGGGTGCGAGACGCAGCTGCGCTGCGTGAGCAGGACCAGCGCAAGGATGAGTTTCTTGCCACGTTGGCGCATGAGCTGCGCAACCCCGTGGCCCCACTGCGTTACGCGAACGCCATCCTCAAGCGAGGTGGCGATCCCTCGCAGCAGGCTCAGGCGCGCGAGATCATCGACCGCCAGACCGAGCATCTGACGCGCCTGATCGACGACCTGCTGGACGTGTCACGCATCAACCGGGGACTGATCGAGCTGCGCAAGGAGATCATCCCGATCGATGTGGTGTTGCATCACGCAGTGGAGGCCAGCACACCCGCCATCGAGGCCGGTCGGCATGACCTGCAGGTGCGCCTGGATACGGCCGATGCGATGGTCGATGCGGACCATGATCGCTTGGTCCAGGTTGTCACCAACCTGCTGAACAACGCGGCCAAGTACACCCTCGACGGTGGTCACATCCAGCTGAGGTCCTGGGTGGACTCACACCACGTCAACATCCAGGTCACGGACAACGGTGTTGGCATCCCTCTGGAGGACCAGGGCAAACTGTTCCAGCTCTTCATGCAGCTCCCGCAGACTGCTAAGCGCACGCAGGGCGGCCTGGGCATCGGCCTGTCGCTCGTACGGCGCCTGACGGAGAAGCATGGGGGCACCGTGACGCTGCACAGCGCCGGATTGGATCAAGGCAGCACTTTCACCGTGAGCCTGCCCCTGGCGAGGCGTGACGTGTTGCCTGTCGACCCCAGTCCTGCAGCAGCAGGGAGTCATCCTTCCGGGCGCGGGCGGGTGCTGATCGTGGATGACAACGCCGACGGCCTGGAGGCTTTGCTGGAGTTGCTCCGGATGACCGGGTTCGATGCCCGGGGCGCGGAGGATGGTCCGCAGGCCCTCGAAGTGGCCTCGTCATGGCAGCCTCATCTGGTGCTGCTGGACCTGGGACTGCCGGTCATGGACGGCTACGAAGTGGCAGCCAGGCTTCGCGCCAACCCCGCGCTGGCTGGCATGCGCGTCGTGGCGCTCACCGGCTGGGGCGCCCAACGCGACAAGGAGCGCACGGGCGCCGCCGGATTTGACGGGCACCTGACGAAACCTGTCGATCCGGATCACCTCATGGACTCACTGGCCAGATGGCTGGCGCCGGCATGACGGCTGCATTGCGGTCGGTAGGGCCCTGACGTCGGAAAGGCATCAGCAGCATGCGTCTGACGCATGCGGCCGCGTGCCGCTACAGACCCATCAGCTCACTGGACGTGCAATCCCGGCCGCGCTCTTTGGACAGGTACAACGCCCGGTCCGCTCGCTCGAGCAGCGCGTCGAGCGTCTCGTTCGCACGTCCCTGGGCGAGGCCTGCGGAGAAGGTGTACCGGATCCCCGCGTGCGGCTCCAGCGTCTGGCGGACCCGCTCCAGCGCGGTCTGCGCGTCTGCGAGTTCGGTGCCCGGAAGCAGCAGCAGGAACTCCTCCCCACCAAGCCGCCCCATGGCCTGTCCCGACCGCAGATGACCCTGGGTGTGCTGGCAGAAGTGACGCAGGACGGCATCGCCACCCGAATGGCCGTAGGTGTCGTTGATCTGCTTGAAGTGGTCCAGGTCCAACACCGCGCAGCTGACCGGTTGCGAGTGCCTGCGCGGGTCGGTTAACGCGCTCGCGGCGAGCTGCAGGATGTGCCGGCGGTTCGGAATGCCGGTGAGTTCGTCCGTGAATGCGGCCTGGACCGCTTGATCGCGCGCGCGTTCCAGCTCTGCAGCCATGCGCTGGTTGGCGCGAAGCAACTGCTCGAAGTATTCCTTCTGGTCGAGCAGGGACTTGCGCTGCCGGTACAACGAAACGAAGGCCGACACCTTGCTTTCCAAAACCTGCGGATGCACCGGCTTGATCAGGAAGTCGAACGCGCCCGTCTCGTAGCCACGGAAGGTTTGGATCGGCTCCATGCTCGCCCCCGTGACGAAGATGATCGGCACCTCACGCGAACGGGTCTCGCCGCGCATCAGCTCGGCGAGTTCGAAGCCGCCGATGCGGGGCATATTGACATCCACCAACGCCAGGGCAAAGTCCCGCTCACGCAGGCATGTGAGCGCTTCCATCGCCGACGCCGCGGACACCACCTCGATGCCCGGGCGATCAAGAATCAACTTGGTCGTGATCAAGTTGTCCTGCTGGTCATCGACATGCAGAACGTACGCGGTTTCAACGGTGGTCGGTGGGGGCTGGAAGCTCACGGCCAGCGACGTTAGCAAGGTCCCGCAACCTTCCGTGTCGGACGGCGCGCTATTCCTCTGCTACCGAATTTGAGAATCGCCGACCTCGTTTGGAGGCGCTCCTGCCGCACCACGATCGCCCTCAACTACTTCGCCGGCATCACCGTGGCGCCAGGCTTTGACAACTGACCGGCCTTGATGCGCCATCCGTCTGGTGTCCTGACGACCGCCAACAGCAACACGTTGGGTGGCTCCATGCGCCTGCCGTCCTTGCCTAGAAATCCAGCCTTGAACAGCACCGCCGCCGCATGTTCAGAGAGCGGCGAGACAACGACGTCGCTCGCCGTCAGGGTGGTATGGCGTGCCCAGACGGCGTGCGCCTGTTTGAGATCGGCCACGATCTGCGCGCGCCCCGAGAGGCGGGTCTCCACGACGGGTACCCACCATGCATCCTCGGTGAACAGGCCCTCGAAGTTCCCCGCCTCGTGCGAGTTCCACGCATCGACAAAAGCTTGGGCTGTCAGCTCAGGGGTTGCCGGCGCGGCGGTCGCGGCGGCAGCGCAGGCCATCAAGAGGGCAGGCAGGCAGTTTCGAATCAATGGTTCCTCCGATTGTGGCGGCTGACGTCTCATGCCCCGGAGTACGGCCAGCGCACGAGGTGATACGAAGACGGGACGCGTTGGCATCCAGGCTACGGGACGGCGACGTGACGGTCAACTTGCGATTCTCGAATGGTCGCGCTGCAAGCGGTCCTGCAGATCCGCCTCCCACTTCAGGCAAGCCGCCCCTTCCGGACAATGCTCTCATCGGCTCAGCTGCCGCGTCAGATGACAAGTCCGCGTCTGTGGCGCGGCGCTCCGGTCGAGGCCGGGGGGCAGCGCTCTCCAAGCGGAAGTGGTCGCGATGCGCCGCGTTGTAGTCGGGTCCCAGCACACTGTCGAGCCATTGGCAGCTGCCTGCATGCAGCTGGCGCAGGAAAGTCGACTTCGCAGGATCGTTGCCCACATGCCAGCGGAGCTAATGCAGACCCACGCCAGCCACCACGAGGACAAGCAGCCCCCAATTCAAAGACTTTGCCATCGTATCGGTAGGCAATGCAGATGCCGAGCTGACCGAGCATCAACCCGTCACCGTCGGTAGATCACCCGTCCTTCGCGGATGGTGCACTTCACCGCAGCGAAGTTCCTGAGCGACTCGGCGGGGTCCGCCTCCAAGATCACGAGATCTGCCGCCATGCCCGCCATGAGGCGCCCCCGCTGCGAACTCTCCTTCCACCGCCCAGCCGGCGTCGTGGTGAGCGACGCGAGGATCTGCATCGGCGTCAAACCCGCCTTCGCGAGCAGTTCATATTCCTCGGTCGGATCGCTGTCTTCCATGTAGTCGACATCGGTGCCAAACAGTACCTTCCCGCCTGACGCTGCGAACTTGCCAAACTCGCGCACACTCTCCATGAGCACCCGATCCGCGTGAGGCTGCGGCACCTGCTCCTTGTCCAACTCATACCTGAGCAGCTTGAGCGTGGGCACCATGTAGGTACCCGCCGAGCGCAGCGCATCCATCAGGTCGACAGGCCATGGCGCGGGCGCACCCAGGGAGGGATGCGCCAGGATGTCGACCCGAGCCTGCAGCGTCGCTCGTACGCCCGCGAGTTCGGTGGGATGCGCAAACACCAGCTTGCCTCGCTGGTGCGTCTGCGTTGCCGCTGCCGCAGCGATGTCTGCAGGCATGCGCTTGGCCGGCTGGTTGCGCTGGGGCGTCATCAGGAAGGACAGTCCGGCGGTCAGCAGACGCGGACCGTTCACCTCACCCTGGTTGACACGAGCCCGCAGCGCCAGGGTGGTGTCGCGGTCGGAGGCGATGTCAAAGGCGGTGGTGAATCCGTAGCGGGTCAGCAATGCAGCCAGCCCTGCCTCCAAGGTGGCCGCCTTCGCGGTGGACGCTTTGGGGAACGCCGGGCCGTTGAGATGAACGTGGCTGTTCTGGAAGCCCGCCGTCAGGACGTCCCCATCGCACGACGATGAGAGCGACGCGACCTTCCGGGACATCGGGGTTTGCGGACCAACGCTCCGATGCGCCCCTCGCTCACGCTCGCCACACCATCCCGCAGAACCGCGATGTCCGGCGATACATACACCAGCGGACCACGGATGGCCCGCATCGCAAACTCGCTGGCTTCCCGATCGGCGTGAGCACACCGCAGCAGATCAGCGCGGCGGCAAGCGATGTGGAAGCGTGAGCTTCACCAAGTCTTCAGAGCCCTACAAACGCACCAGACCGACGTCGGCGTCGGCAGTCAAGTCGTTGTGCCCAGTTCAGCGAGCGCGATCAGCCCTTACGGCGACGAAGCTCCGCCTGTCAGTGCGTTGGCGATCGCGTTGACGAAATCATCGAGGTCTTCTGGTTTGCGGCTCGTGATCACACCCCGATCCTCCACCACGGACTCGTCGACAACCGTGCCGCCTGCGTTCTGCAGGTCCATGCGCACCGACGGCCATGACGTCAGCTTGCGCCCCTCCACCAACCCTGCATCGATCAGGAGCCAGGGGGCATGGCAGACGGCGGCGACCGGCTTGCCCGCGTCGGCAAACCGCTTGATGAGTTCGATTGCCTTGGATTCCATCCGCAAAGCGTCTGGGTTCATCTGCCCGCCAGGCAAAACCAAAGCGTCATAGTCTTCGGAACGAGCCTCAGACAGTGCGAGGTCGACCGTCACCGAATCGCCCCAGTTCTTCTTGTCCCACCCTTTGATGGAACCGCTCTTGGGGGATGCCACATGCACGGTCGCCCCCATTTCTGAAAGCTTTCTCTTCGGCACTTGCAACTCTGACTGCTCGAATCCGTCGGTTGCGAGAATGAGAATGCGCCGGTTGTTCAGTTGTTTGGTGGTCACGTGTGCCTCAGGGTTGAAAGGTAGATCCAAACCTTAGGCAGTAACACAGCGGGTGGGTGTCAGACAAGGCCGCCTGTGTGCGATGGCGATTCGATCTCGACGTAGACGCGAGTCGGTTCCGCTACCGGCCAGCGATCCGGTATGCATCGTGCCTTCAACATCGGCAGTCGATTCAAACGGTCTTCCCGGAACGGCCGCGCGCGCCTGTGACTGCAGACTTGCGAAGGGCGTTGTGAATGTCGCCACTTGCGTTGTCGGCATCTCGAAGAGGACCTCCGGGATCGTTAGCAGGCTCGATGAGGAGCTCCGAAGGGACAGTTGCGGACCGGCGTCGAACCGTAGCGCCTGGATCTTCTGCGGGCGTATCGATAGGCGACCGGAAGTCAATGCAAGGCAGGCGGCGTTGCTGAGTAGCCGCCAACCGATGGGGTGGGAGCAGCAACTGCCAACGCCTTCAACCAATAGTTGCGCTCCAAGCAACTATTGATCAGAACGATGCACTTCACGACGCCATGGTCTTCATCGAGCATCTCGACCATGACAAGAATTCTCCCCTGCGTCCTAATGCGGGCCGGCACCTCACGGGGCCCGTTCTTCCTGCGCGAGTGGCTACCGGCCGACGAGCGGGAACGCGATGAGGTTCTGATCGGAGCTATTGGCGCGAGCGACTTGTTGCAGGTCGACGGCGTCGGCGGTGGCAGCTCGCTGACGTCCAAGGTTGCCATCGTGTCCAGATCCAAGGAGCCCGGCTGTGATGTCGACTATCTGTTTGCTCAGGTCGGCGTGGGTCAGCGCTCGGTCGACACCCGGCCTAACTGCGGCAACATGCTGTCGGGCGTCGCGCCCTTTGCCATCGAGCAGGGCTTGATCGAGGCCCAAGACGGCAAAACAACGGTGCGCGTCTTCAACGTCAATACCCGCTCGCGCATCGATGTGACTGTGCTGACCCCGGGGCGACGCGTGGTCTACACAGGCGAGACCAGCATTGACGGCGTCGCGGGAACCGCTTCCCCCATCACGCTCAACTTTCTGGACGCATGGGGCGCAGTGACGGGATCGCTGTTCCCAACGGGACGGCGCATCGACCGCTTCGAACACTTGGACGTCACATGCATCGATGCGGCGATGCCCCTGGTCATCCTGCGGGCCGCCGACCTGAATCTGAACGGCCGCGAGGCACCGGCCCAGCTCGATGCCGACCACGCCCTGCTGGCTCGCATCGAGGCGGTACGCTGCGCGGCAGGCTTGGCGATGGGCATGGGCGATGTGTCTACCAGCGTGGTGCCCAAGCCGGTCATCGTCAGCGCTGGCGACGACCTGGACAGCATCACTTCGCGCTATTTCACCCCGCGGCGTTGCCACGCCTCGCATGCGGTGACCGGCGCCATCGGCGTTGCGACTGCATTTGCGCTGCCCGGCACCGTCGCCAGCGGCGCGGCAGCGACCGAAGGCGTTCGGACGATTTCCGTCCTGCATCCCCAGGGACGCATCGCTGTCGAGGTCCTGATCAATGGCCGCGGCGAGGCTGCTGCCATCCAGCGCGCCGCGCTGGTTCGCACCGCTCGAAAGATCCTGCAGGGCGATCTGCACCTGCCGGACTACGTGTTCTCGACATCTACACAAGGAGACAAGCCCATGAAAAACCTGCTCGCCCCCATGGCGATTGCAGCCGGTGCCACGCTCGCCACGGCGCCGGCCGCAGCCCAGACCTTTCCGGCCAAGACCATCACCATCGTCGTGCCGACGGCCGCAGGCGGGGGTAACGACGCGATGGCACGCACCATCGCCCAGAAGCTCGGCCCCCTGCTGGGCCAGACGGTCATCATCGACAACCGGGCCGGTGCCAACGGTTCCATCGCCAGTGAATTCGTCGCGCGCGCCGCGCCGGACGGGTACACGCTGATGCTGGGCTACATCGCCACGCATGCGATGAACCCGGCGTTGCAGAAGCTGCGCTACGACCCGGTGAGCGACTTCGAGCCGGTTGGTCTGGTGGGCTACTCACCGACCTTGATGGTGGCCAATGCCGGTGTGACGGTAAAGGACGTGAAGGACCTCGTCACCCAGCTCAAGGCCAAGCCAGATCGCTACAGCTATGCCTCCGCCGGCAATGGCACCGCGCCTCATTTCGCTGCCGAGCTTTTCAAGCTCAACGCCGGCGTCAACATGCTCGGCGTTCCCTACAAGGGCTCGGCCCCGGCCGTCAGCGACACGATAGCCGGCCACACCCAGTTCATGTTCCCCAGCCTCTTCACGGCCGTGCCCTATGTGAAGAGCGGCAAGCTCAAGCCGCTGGCAGTGGCCGGCCCCAAGCGCAGCCAGCTGCTGCCTGACGTGCCGACGCTGAAGGAAGCCGGTGTCGACGGCGTCGACGTTCAACAGTGGTACGGCTTCTTCGCACCGTCCAAGACGCCGAAGGTCGTCATCGACAAGCTGAACAAGACGCTCAACCAAGTGCTGGCCGACAAGGAGATCGTCAAACGCATCGAGGACCACGGCGCCGACGTCGAGGCCAGCACGCCCGAACAGCTTGGCGCGCTGGTGAAGAGCGAGCTCGTCAAGTGGAAGTCCGTCGTGCAGAAGGCACGGCTCACCGCCGAATGATTCAGCAAGCCCATAAGAACACAGAGAGACAACAATGATGAACCAACCCTTGCTGCGGATCGTCACTGCTGCGAGCTTGGCTGCCCTGGCCGGCACTGCCACCGCTCAAAGCAGCGTGACTCTTTCTGGCATCGCCGATGCTGCGACGCGTGTCGTCCGCAACGAAGGCACCGGCAGCGTCAAGTCGCTGGTTAGCGGCAGCAATGCCACCAGCCGTCTGCTCGTGCGAGGCAGCGAGGACCTCGGAAGTGGCCTCAAGGCCAGCTTCCATCTCGAGCATGGCCTGGCGCTGGATACGGGCACTCCAGCCAGCAGCGCGCAGTTCTGGGACCGTCGCGCAACGTTGAGCCTCGCCAGCAGCGACTTCGGCGAGCTCCGCGCCGGCCGCGACTATGTGCCGACCTACACAGTCTGGGTGAAGCAAGATCCCTTCAGCCATGTCGGCGTCGCCGGCTCGACCAATCTCTACACCGCGACGCCCACCGGTCCCATCCGCTCCGCCTTCGGCACCAGTCCCAACACCTTGGTGCGCTCCAGCAACTCGGTGCAGCTGCTGCTTCCGGACAGGCTCGGCGGCTTCGAGGGCGGTCTCATGCTGGCCGCCAGCGAGGGCGGCACCCAGGCCCAGGGCGCGCACAAGGTGATGGCCGGGCGTCTGAGCTATGTGGCGGGCCAGCTGTCGCTGGCCGTGGCCTACACCCGGAGCAAGAACGACGTCGTCGCAGCCACGGGCGAGTTCACTGACACCCTGATCGGCGGCGGCTACAACTTCGGCGTCGTGCGTCTGGCACTGACCCAGCGCCGCTTCAAGCAGGCCAATGCCAGCCAGACCCTGCGCATGCTCGGCGCCTGGGTGCCCTTGGGCAGCGGCGAGCTGAAGTTCCAGTGGCTTGCGAGCAACATGGACGGCCGCGTCGGCACCACCAACGTCGGGGCCAACGATGCTCGCCAGCTTGGACTGGGCTATGTTCACAACCTGTCCAAGCGCACCGCCCTGTATGCGCAGATGGCCCGCATCGACAACGACAGCGCCGCCACCTATGCGGTGCCAGGCGGCCCTTCGGGCTTGATTGGCGGGCGGTCCTCGACCGGCACCGAGATCGGCGTGCGCCACAGTTTCTGAAATGAATGGCTGCATCGCCCTCTCGGTCCTGGCGGGCACCTTTGCCATGGCGCCAGCCCATGCCGAGCCGCCCATCGCCATCAAGTTCAGCCATGTTGTGGCCGCAGACACGCCCAAGGGGCGTGCCGCCGAGTTCTTCAAGCAGCGCGCCGAGGTGCTGACCCAGGGCAGGGTCAGGGTGGAGGTCTATGCCAACAGCAGCCTCTACAAGGACAAGGAGGAGATGGAGGCCCTCCAGCTCGGCGCGGTGCAGATGCTGGCCCCGAGCCTTTCCAAGTTTGGGCGGCTGGGCGTCAGCGAGTTCGAGGTCTTCGACCTGCCGTTTCTCTTCGACGATCTAGACGCGGTGCACAAAGTGACGCGAGGCCCGGTCGGCGCCGGGCTGCTGAGGAAGATGGACTCCCGCCATCTGGTCGGTCTGGCCTTTTGGGACAACGGCTTCAAGCCCCTCTCGGCTAACCGGCCGCTGCGCACGCCGACCGACGTGAAGGGGCTGAGGATGCGTATCGCCCCGTCCAAAGTGCTGGAGGCGCAGATGCGGGCGCTGGGCGCGCTGCCGCAGGTCATGGCCCTGGCGGAGGTGTACCCGGCGCTGAAAACCGGCGCACTGGATGGAACCGAGAACGTCGTCTCCAACTTCCACACGCAGAAGATGCACGAGGTGCAGAAGCACCTGACCTTGACCGGACATGGCTATGTCGGCTATGTGTTGGTCGCCAACAAGAAGTTCTGGGATGGCTTGCCGGCCGATGTGCGAGCACGGCTGGCGCAGGCCGTGTCGGAGGCTACCCAGGTCGCCAATGAACTGGCAGAGGCCGAAAGCCGCAAGGCGCTGGAAGCCATCAGGCAAAGCGGCCGGACCCAGGTCGCCGTGCTGACGCCGCAGCAGAGGCTTCAGTGGAAGCAGGCCCTGCTGCCGGTGCACCGGGACGTGGAGGGACGCGTCGGCCGCGAACTCATCCAGTCCATCTACCGCGCCACCGGCTTCGAGCCGACCAAGCTTTGAAGGAGTCACCATGGACCTGACCGCATGGATCGGCCGGACCGAGTCCGTTGAAGACATCGTCACCGCCACGCCCTGCGCCGCCCTGTCAGCCCTGCTGGACCGGCCGCCCGAGCGGCCGGTGCCCGGCACGCCACTGCAGCCCCTGTGGCACTGGCTCTACTTCCTGCCCTTGCACCG
>SXGQ01641459.1_pt1 | contig 17572 bp, 19 predicted proteins | sample 3178371 | NCBI WGS metagenome assembly SXGQ01 (sample SAMN11356859, study PRJNA531348) | freshwater metagenome | isolation source: freshwater sample F1-20 | place: China: Fuxian Lake, Yuxi | collected 2017-12-25 | reverse complement strand
TTCTTTTTCTTTTTCTTTTTTATCTATTCCGCTAAATGCAGCAGCAAGTGGATCTCCACCCACATCTCCTTCACCAGATTTCTCACCTTTTTTATCATCATTTGATGTGTCTTTTTCTGGCTCTTCTTTTTTCTTTTCTTTTGTGTCAGATTTTTCATGAACAGATGGATCAAAGCTATTTTTACTGATATAGTAAGACTTCCCACTTTCCTTGTTTTTTACAAGTATCTTATCGGGATTCTCACTATCAGGTTTTTCATCTTTTTCGAGTAGTATGTTTTTTAGCTTTATCATCTTTACCGAGTTAGTTATTCTTGTTCTCGGTCAAGCTTTCTTTGTCTCTTCCGAGAAGCGTTCATTTTATCTTTTTTCTTTTCTGACGGCTTTATGTATTCCGTCCTTGTTTTGTATTCTTCGAGAATTCCACTTTCCTTTACTTTTCTTTTGAATATCTTTAGCATAAGGTCGATATTCATTCCATTTCCTTTTACCTTGACATGAGCTGTCTTTGGTCTGTTACTGTAAACTTGATCTGCCATAACCTATTTCCTTTATTGTTGTTTGTTTTTTTCTGTTACAATTGGCTCTTTTTTCTCGCCATTATCTTCTATTTCATAATATTTACCAAGAGTTTCGCCAATTTCTTCATAAACTGTTTCAAGACGTTGTTGTAATTTTGTAATTTCTTTTACAGTTTTTTCAAATATTTTGAACGATTCATTCATACGACGCGAATGACGAGAAAGTGTCACACCATCAAACCAATCACCAGATTCGTCTACAATATTTTTTGAAGCAAATTCAACAATTTTTTTGATATTCTTATATGTTTCCCGTAGTTTTCCTTGGCGATAAATAGATTCACCGTACTGATTATACTTACCAATCAGTTCAACGTAAAGTGCTTTTTGTTCTGGTGTAAGAAGGGGTTCTTGTTTTTCTTCTTCGCTTTCATTTTCACGCATAACTTGTGTTACTGTTTCTTTCACAAGTTTAGAAATCTTTTGTTTTCTTTCTTCTGTCATTTCTATTGACTCCGCTTTTTTTGGAAGACCTTTGTGTTCTGTGCCAGCAAATTTTTCAAGTTCTTTTTCAGACATTTTGGCTGCTACTTGTTTTACATTCTTACTAACTTTTGACGCGGGAACTTCCCCACGTTTGTAAGCAAGTACGAGTCCCATAAATTTCTGTTGTTGTTTACTAACTGCCGGCATCTTTATCTCCTATCAAAATAAACATTCACAAACATCACCTATTTCACAGATAATCTTTGTAATGTTTTCATTTATACGTTGAAGTTTAGGGTCAATTTTTGCAATAGTCTTCATGTCAATACCTTCTTTGATGATACCTTCACCAACCACAGTTCCACCACCACCGGGGTACATAAAGGCACCATGTGTTGATGGATTTGAAACAAAGTCCCAACCAATCAATTCAAAGTCATCTTGAACTTCTACGGTGGTTTCATTGATTTCTTTTACTGATCCCATTCCTCTTGATGAAATACCAAGACGAATTCCGGCACCGAGAAGATTTTTTAGAATGTTACCAGATGGGGTTGGGAGAATTTCTACTTTTCCAACAACATCATCACCATCCCAATTTACATCAAGGACATTATGACAAACATTACGAAGATTGATAACAGATGAATCTGGGTGGTCTAATTCACCAAGAGCACGATTTTCTTTGATTTGTGTTTGTTTGTACTTCGCGACTTCCCTTTTGAGAATTTCTTTTGGATAAACTCTACCATTTTGATTTTTAGCTTCTGCACGTTGAAGAACACCAGACACTATGAGTTTACCACCACTGGATGACTCGTTGAGTTGACCGGGTTTGGCTGAAAAAAGTATTGTATCTACGAGAAGTTGTTTCATTGTTACGCACCTAATTCGTTTATCTTCTTGCCAATTCTGTTTAGTCTTTCGCCAATCTTTGTGAGACGTGAGTGTGAACTTCTCCAAAGTAATCGTTGGTCTACCGCCATTTCTGTTTTCAAACGAAGAGCATGACCAACTGCACGTTCTACTTTCATAAGAGATTGATTCAACTCTTTGATTGAATTGTTTATCTTCTCATTTGTTGTTCTTGTTTTATCACCCTTGTATTCTTTGTATGACGCCTCGTGTAAAGAATTCATCATTTGTTTGTAGATAGAAGATTCTTTTGCCTCATATACGGGTTTGTATCCCGCTTGGTTTACTGTTTTTTTCATAGTTTTATGAGGTCTGTGATATTCATTATCTTCATCATATCCGTTATCAATAAATGCATCACCTATGTTTACTGTTGTAAAACTTGTAGTTGTAGAAACTTCATTCATTTTTTTTGAAGATTTTTTCACCGATTCTTGTTTCGCATATTGTTCCTTTGATATAGAATTTCTTCTTTTTACCTTTGGTACAATCTTATATCCAAATTGTTCTGCATTATCTTTTGTTTGTGCATCAAATTTTTCTTTACCTTCACCCGACTGCGGTGAAAATGCCTTTGGTGTTTCATAACCAGCAACCATAGAAGTTGTACTGGTTTCATTCATTTCATCTCTGAACTTCTTGTATGATTCTGATTCTTTGAGTTGTTTTATGAATTTTTCGATGTTCATGATAATCACCTAATACCTTGATTACGAAGTAAAACATAAACGGTTCCTGTATTTACTGTGACACTACTAACCGAAAGTTCTATAATAGCTGTTCCAGCATTTCCCGATCCAGACAATGCAGTTAGTGGTATACTACCTCCACCCGAAAGTTCTATCGAACCAGATGAACCAGCTGGTATAATAATCCCACCAGCACCAAAATTTGAACCAGTAAAAATAGTTGTTCCCGAAGAACAAGTTACAGATTTGAAAAATTTACCAGGATGACCTAATCTTTCAAATTGACTACGATTATCTGCCGTGTAATTATACGGGTGAATTTCATTAGACATTATACATTCTCCTGTAAATCATTTATCAAGTCATAGTAACGAAGAAGTGCAGATATATGACTTTCGTCTAAATTCTTTATTGTAGAATATTGTGAAAGCAAATCAGATACTTCTGCCAATTTTATCCGTAGTGACTTATCTTTTACCTTTGGTAATTTTGTTTCTAGTATTTTTTGAATACGAGTGGCCTCAGTTTGAACAAACTTCTTCAAGTTATTCGTGTTACTGACGTTTCCAATATATTCACGAAGTAACCCTTTTTGTGATGGTGAAAGTTCTTCATACTTCTTATTGAATTTTTCAACAAGAATCTTATATGACATAAGACGAATTTCTTTTGGTTCTTGATTCAGTGAAACATTTTCTTCAAGAATCTCTTTTTTAGTGTCTACCATCATATTTTCCATGACGGTTACTTTTGAACGAGTGATTTCAACAGGATTATCAATCTCTGTATATTCAAATATCTTATAGATTGATGCGAGTAATTTATAGTTCTGAACTTTTGTTTGGAAAAATGCATCAATATCAAAACTTTCATTTAGTGTTTTGATAAGTTCGTATTTCTCTTCTTTTAGCTTTGACTTATTGATTTTCTTTCTAGCCGTTAGTACAGCCTCAATAAGCATACCTGCTTTTGTTTCAGAAGGTAATCTTTCCTCACACAAGGTCTTATAGAGTTTATATTCTTTTATCATTTCAGTATTCTTGTTGAAAAATTTCTTCAAGATACCAGTGGCAATAGAGTCTTGTCCTGAAATAATATCCGATGTTATTTGACGTGTTAAAAGTTCAAATAACATTCCTGTATTTCTATATTTCGAATGTTTTATCTTTTTCATTTATGTTACCTGTTATGAATCACTCATAAGATAAATATGTACAAAATTAGATTTCTTCCATCAAATTAGATTCATCCAATAAATTTGGAATATCCGATTTATTTTCAATGGCTGGTTTAAGACTTTCAGAAATTATCTCACGAGTCTTCACTTTCATACCATACATTGTATCTAATATGGAAGAAACTTCTCGTGGTAAACTATCCTTCTTATAAATAGTAGATTCGGCGGCTAATGGTGAATTTCCTTTGAAATTTCTCTTTGGTGAAAGGTTTACATCAAGGGATTTACCAACGTCTTTACGTCCGATTGGATCTCTACCGAATGGACTCGAGTCCGTGTTATATGTTGAACGGTGTTCAGGAGGTCTTCCTGCACCAGGCCATCCACCATCAGGGACTTCTACATCATTTATTTGTTGCTGTTTTTTACCACCATAGATATTCATGGATGCCAAATCGTGTGGTGTACCAAATGATTCTTTCGTTACCTTTGGATCATTTCCTTCACTTTCAATTTGCTTCTGACGGAACTGATGCTTGATATCCTCAATAACCTCATTCTTCTCAAATTCGGCTTCATCTTCTGAAAGATTAAAGATATTAGAATAAATATACTTCATAGAGAACAATCTCTTTTCCATCAGACTTCCGGCAAGATCTACCTTTTCTTTCATCAGTGCAACTTTTTCTTGTTCATAGATGATAGATGGACCAGTTAGAGAAAGTTCAAAGTTTACAAGATCTGCATTTTCATATCCTTGAGCATACAAGTGAACAATAGCAATTTTTGTCAATTCCGAAACAACGATACGTTGTATTCTTTCAATTGTTCTTGCAAAACGAATATCAAGGGTGGCAAGTGTTGCCTTACCCTCAAGTGATTCATCAAATCCCATGTATGCTTTTGGAACTTTTAGGGCAGCAAATATCTTACTCTTCAAGTACTCAACGTCTTCGATTGCTTGATATTGAAGACCAGCAAGTGTTTCAATTGAAGTACCTGCTTGACCACCACGAACAGGAAGATAAAAATCTTCCAAAAGGTTTTGCATATTATAACGAAGATTATAATCACCTGTTCTTTCATCAACAACAGGAGTTTTTTTCATTTGATTCATGATATTTTGCATATACTGATCAACTTCTGCCGGTGGAATATTACCAATATCAATCTTGAAGATTCTCTTTTCAGGAGCTCTCATGATACGGTGAATTAACATTGCATCTTCCATAAGAACAAGTTGCTTGTAAAGTTTACGAGCACCTTCCAACATTGACTTACCATACGGCAAGAAGTTTGTATCACCAAGTAAACGGAAGTGAGCAATCTCATAGTTCTGAAATTCACCCTTCCCGAGTGGTCCTTCATATACAAATGTGGTCATGTAAATATGTTCAGGGTCAGTTCCTTCATTACGTTGCATTTCATACGGTGAGAATGGGACAACATTCGTTACACCGACCTCATCTTTTACATCCAAGTAAAGGTAATGATCTCCGTACTTACAAAGATTACGAATCCACGGCCATAGATTGTACTCGATATTGAGAACATCGTAAAAAAGATTGTGGAGAATCTTACGGATATTATCGTTGTCTGTTCTAATAGCGAGAACATCACCAAAATCATTCTTTAGAGTACATTCGTCAGAATATATGTCTAAAGCAGATGAAATGATAGCATCTGTGTCCATTGCCTCATAGTCTGTGTAGAGATCAATCTTTGTTGCAGAGAATGAATTATACTGATTATAAACAGAAATAGGAGTTCCACGAGTTCCGTGTAATCTTCCATAACGGTCAATAACTTTTGAAGTGTGTGGGTTTCCGTCTGCTTGATATCTGGCGGTGTCAACTACTTTGAGTTTTTTGCCACCAACATTTCTTACCACGACGTTTGTGGAAAAAAGTGTTTTTAGTCTATCAAATAGGGATTTTCTTTCAGCCATTTCTCACCTGTTTAGTTAGTGTATTAGTCCATACATATAAGTATGTGTTAGGAAAATCTAACACTAAATTTAGAGTAACCACGTTAGGTCTTCGCCGGGTTTTCTATCGCCGACGTCCATTGCCCAACCCGTTTCTTTCTTTACATCTTTCATATTTGCACTATTGAAGATTGTTGTTGACTTTTGCATATAGTCTAACGCCATCTTTGTTCTCATCATACCTTCTTGACGAAGTTTGAGTGCGGTATCTCTAACCCAAAGTCCAATAGCAAATGACATTACCAAGTCATCATTATATCCTGTTTGAGCTTCGGCTCTACCACCATGCCAAATAAATACAAACATTTCTTCTGCAAGACGATTTGACTTGATAATTGGTACACGTTCTCTGAAATACATTTCATACTTTGAAACAAGAAGTGGTCTTGTTTTTGAACTGTTTGTAAAACCAGGAACCATTTGTGATTTGTCTTTGAGGTCGTATCCTTTTGGAATATGCACCGACGGATCGGTGTAACCTTCTTCTTTGTAGGTATAGTAAAGATTTGGATAACCTCTGTCAATTATCTGTTGAATTGCCGCCCAACCTATGTTTGCATTTTCGACCACAAGTAAGGCATCGTTATATTCTGTGGCAAGCGATACAAGAAGATTACCAAACGATTTGGTATCGAGTTGTCCTTGATATTCTGCAACTTGTTCTACATTCTCAATGTCTATAATGTGAAAAGCAGAAAAGTCCTTACCGTCTCCACGGGCGACGTCGGCTGAAATCATGTATGACTTTGATGGGTCAGGGTAATCCCAAATCCACAATCCGTTTTCTGCACCACGTTTTTCTTTCGGTTCGGTGATGTACGTCTTTTGATACCAGTCAATGATGTTACCGTCAACGACGGACTTACCCGATGAAAGGAAGTCACCATCACACTCTTGAGCAGCAAGTGCTGGGCCGAGGATGATGTCTTGTTGGTCTCTCCATGCTTGGTCACGTTCAGGATGAACCGTCCAATGAAGGAAGATTGGATTGAAAGCACTTCTTCCTGTCTTTGCATTGACCCACTGTTTGTGGTAGAAATTACCAACCCCATTCGGAGTCGAGTTTATTATTGCACTACCGCCAGTGTTGATTGTGGACTGTGCAGAGGCCCATATTTCCTCGATGTTGTCAATGAAGGCAGCCTCGTCAATAATGAGAAGAGATAGGGCTTCAGAACGAGCAGCATCAGCAGCGGCTGAAACAGCTTTTATCTGTGAACCATTCTTGAAACGAAGTGAGAGTTTGTTATCTTCGACCACGGCAGTTTTCAACCATGAAGGAAGATTGTCATACATAACTCTAACCTTCGTTACAAGATTCTTGGCTGTTTCTTGTTTTGTTGCAATAACGAGAATATTTTGGTCAGTTTGGAATAACATCAACCAAAGTGAGTAACCAGCAATAAGAGTTGAGATACCCAACTGACGTGACTTCAAACAGATGTTGTATCTTTCGTTTTGAAAGTCACGAAGTACATCTTCCTGAAAGTCCCATAGTTCAAATAGAATCTTACCACGAACAGGGTGTTGAATCTTGGCGTATTTTCTCATAAAGTATGCAGGATTTGCCGCACACTTTACATACTCTTCTTTGATTATATCCCGTAACGATTTATTATGGGGAACCATTACAACACCAGACCCAAAATGATACTTGTCACTACGGCACCACCACCAAAGTACAACCACTTATTGTCATACCACTTTGGCATGAGTAGGTCGATTGTTTCACGAAGTTTCTTATTTTCCTGTTCCATCAGATTGATTACAGTTTGACGGTTTTCTAATTGACTTTCATATACAAGTGCTCTTTGTTTTTGTGTACTAACAAGAGTATCTTGTGCAACGATTATATCTTTCTGCCAACGAATAGTGTCTTTGAGAAGTTGAATTTTGTTTGCAAGTGTAAGTATGTTACTTTTTGGCAAACAAACTACGGAATCTTGTGATTGTCCACTTGATGTAATAACTGCAAGCAGAAATAAAATTGGCAATGTCCATTTCATGTTACTCCTTGATGAATTCTTCTAAAAATTTTACCGCTGAATCTGAATGATTGATTGGTGGAGTTTTGTATTTTATGAATGTTTGTTTTACAATCTTCACCGTTTCTTCTTGATGAGTTACTGCTGAATCTAATAATTGAGCAACAACAAGAATACTATCATACTTCTGATGATATTTGTTTACTTCTGCACGAAGAGAGTCGGCAATTCTCATGTTCTCTGTTACTCTTTCGTCTTGCATTAGTGATGAATAGATTGCCATACCCACACCACCGATAGCAATGGCGGGTATCAAGATATTCATTATGATTGTCTTTATCATATTACTTCTTCGGATTAGTTGATACCATTTTAGCTTTACCACGTTGGGTAGAACCGTATTTTCTTTTACGTGTTACCGCACTTTTCTTTTGTTTAGATGACATACCAGATGCTTTACCAGCAGGAACACATTTTGGATAAGCTCGCTTACCACCTTTTCTTGCTTTTGTTCCAGCAGACGCACCACATGGGGGGTGTCCACCCGATTTTGTTTTACGAGAGATATCTACCCATTTTTCCTTGAACCATTTAGTAAGACCACCAGAAGGTTTCTTTCCTTCAATAAGATAGCCTTTCACGTATTCACGGATAACTAATTTTGCGATATGTTCTTGACATGGTGTCATAGTAATAAATATCAACACTTTGCCAAATCTTGTGATTGTTTCTTTAAACCTTCTAATGCACCTTTTAATTTTTCACCAGCATTTTTAGAAGCACCATCTGGGTCTTTTGAAATTTCTTCTTCTTTTTTCTTACGTTGTTCTGCACCTTGTGATTTTTTACCACCAAGTATTCCTGGAAGATTTACATCTGGAAATGGTATATTCAACATAGAAAACCACGGTATAGGCGGACCCGGTATCGGAGAGGGGAAGAAAGGTACTATCCCAAGATATACTCCAGCAACGGTTAGTTGATGTGCAATTAAACTATTGTACAATTTTCCAATTGCCTGAATTACTGTGTTTCCTTTTGCAAATGTTTTTCCCAAATCGGAATTCAAAGGTGTTGGTAAACCTGGAAGTAAAATAAGAGTCCCACCAGTTGGTCCTAGACATGGAGGCATCGGTGGAACAGGAGACATTCTAGCGGTTAGCCAATACAAACAATAACCAGTAGACATAACTAAATACGCAATTTTTGAAACGTCAAGTAAATCAACCAATCCTTGAAGTTTTTTCATACACTTGTAAACTTCTTTGAATGGGCTACCAACAGTTTCTAATAAATCTTTGAATATTCCGGCAACTAAACTTTTTAGTATTGGGCTCAGGAATAAAAGTGGAGCAGGTAAAGCAGAAACTAATCCATCTATAATCCCATTCACTTGTTTTTGTACAAATTTTACAGCATCCTTCAAACCTTGTTCTGCGGCTTGTATTGCACCTCGAATAGTTTGAATTATTTCTGATACGGTAGATTGGACTTGGCCACCAAAAAAATTTATATCTAAACTCAATTCAATAAAAGTTTTGAGAATAGTTTTATCCGCATTTATCATTGGTGCACCAAACGGTGTTGTTGTTTGTCCTATATTAGATAAATGATATGCATTTGACATAGCGTCAGCTGCAGCAGTTCTAGTTTTTGGTAGGTGTAATTGAAACTGTGGGGTCAAGTATGATTGGTACAATGCTTGATTCATAACTTATGTCTTGTCTATTGCACCCTTACCCGACGATGGCCATCCAAATCGACATGACCAGTAACGTGCTTTATGACGCGGCCCAGGTGTCCCACAACGATGCCTTGCACGGAATGACTTTCTACGGGCAGCATTTGATTTCTTGATTTTCATTGTTTTCTTACCACCTTCGCCCTTGTGTCCAAAGTTTACCTTTACGATATTTCCTTGTGGATTCTTGACATACACAGAAAATTTCTTTGGTCCACTTGGTGTTCTGAATGGTTTACCGAGTGAAACTTTACGTCCACGATATTCAGCTTCACCAAGAACTTCTGTTGTTGCCTCTTGAATACCAAAATGAAGTTCTGATATTTTACCTTCACAGTTTGTAGTATATCCTTCAAGACGATATACAGGGTTTTCGATAGTTACTGATTCATTACGATAACCACCACCGGCAGCTTTGTAAGCCTTGACAAGAGCGGCCGAGGCATACGCACTCGGCCACACCTTGAACTTTTTCTTTATTCTCGACTTTACACTACTGTATAGTTTTTTATTCGTCGGTACTGATTTTTCTATTACAATAGGTTTACTCATGATTACTGTCCTTTACGTGAAAACTTCTCGGCAGTAGCAACTCCGAGTCCAACAATTATAATATACATCAAACCTTCAAAGATAAACTCTGTGATTTGAAGTCCTGCAAAAAGGTTTGCACCCCATGTAACTAACATGGCAAGTACACACAAAAAAGTAACAACTCTCTTTGAAGAGACTGCACCATCTGAATCAGCAATCATTGATGCAAGTCCGGCTTTAAGTTGTTCCATCATCATAGTTCTCCAATTTCTGAATAAAATCTTCACGAAACCGTTGAAACTCCTCTTCTATCTTATTGAGTAGTTCTTCTTTTGTCTTACCCGTATCCCATTTTTCTACGTCACCGAAAGAATTTACAAACTGTGCTTTTGATAATTCTTCCGCTATTAGATTCTTATCTTTTTCCGCTTCTTCTAACCAAGATAGTGCGTTTTCTTTCATTTTACCTTGTTCGTACTCATCCCATTTTCCTTCCAATCTTATCTTATGTTCCATCTCTGTTACACAATCTAAACACATTCCATGTACCATCTTCATTTTTTCATCTATCTTTTTTGGTAATGTACAAGTACAAACTTCTTTTCTACAATTTGGAAAAGTGTTTAGATAACTATGAAGTTCCTGTTGCCATTCTTTTCCTAACTTTATACTGTATCCTTCCTTTTGTTCCCATTCATTACCGTCCGCATCTGTCCATTTGTCACCAACTTTCCGTGATATCTTTTCTTCTACTTCCCCACCATATCCAACTTGAATAGACGTTTGAGAAGAATGTTGACCTTTCAAAAGTTCTTTTACGTCCTGTATACTATCAATTTTTACCATATTACCGCCATCAAATAAATGAAACCTTTACATATAATTATGTCTTGAATCTGAAATAATTCAGAAGTTGATTGATTGGGGCGAAAGCTCCAGTCAATTTGTACGTTTTACCGTTGAAAGTAAAAACAATTCCTTCTAATGGTACGATGGCATCAATACCACCGGCACCTTGTATTCTCTTCAATTGTGTTTTTAGAACTTCGATGTCTTCTAACTTAGAAGAAGTCGAAAGAGTTGTTATGGCTTTCTCAACATCTGCCTTTATCTTATTTGCAGTCTTTGTTGGGTTTACAGACATAACAGTAGAAACGTTTTTCAAAACCTCTGCACCAAATTCAAGTACAAGAAGTTCAAATGGTAAAACATTTTTTTTCACTTGTTCCGCCACTTTTACTTTGTCAACACCCTTTGCCCATTCTAATAGTTTAGGGTCTTCAATGTTTTTTGAATTTAGGGAGAATGACTTATCGCCAAATGCCCAACGTTTTGTCAATGATTCTAATATTTGTGGGTCAATATTTAGATTGGCTTCCGTTGTACCTTTTCTAATGTATTTTTCCCACCATCTTTGGTGCCAGACTCCAACCGTATCTGTATCTTGACACTTCATTTTGTTTTGTAGTGTTGTCAACTTACCGATAAAGTATTGAAGTTTTTCATCGAACTTGACATTCTTTACAACAGTAATAGTCTTTGGTTGAGTTATACTGAAGTTATCTTGTGTTTCGGCGTTTACTTGTTTTATCATACCCGCCAACATTCTAGCAAATTCAGGATAGTCTTCTACCTTTTCACCACTATCATTATACAAAGAAACTCCGTGAAAAACAATATAAGCTCCGTCATAGTTTATGATATTTTCACTTTTTGGATACATGATTTCAAGATTCATCCAAGCCTTACCACCTTTGAAAATCTTTTCTTGTTGTTTAGGACTCAGGGCTTGAATCGCCTTTTCCAAATCAGAGAATGCAAATGTAAATGCCTCTTCAATAGAACCACGACCACTAAACTTCGTCTGAATAGTTTCGTAATCCATTCCACCTTTTTTGATGTCTGATTTATTTCTAGCAGCATAAAGTTTACCTTCTCTGAATGAAGCAAATAAGTTTTGTCCATCTAATTTTTCTGTTGGTGCACCTTTTGTTGTAATATCACCAGAAAGTCCAAGTCGGAACATTTCTTTCATATCGCCGAATGTTAGACCAAAATCTTCGAATGGGTGTGCCATGTGTCCTGCAGCACCACCGCATACCAATAATTGTCTTGTATCTATCTTATTGTTCGATGATATTATCAATTCTCTCAATTCTAATGGTGTTATTGAATTTTTTGTGAACTTACTTTCATTCAAAGTACGTGGAATAACTTCTAAATTACAATAATGGGCAATTATTTTTGGATCGATATTGTGTTTGAAGCCAAAATGTATTGAGATTTTATGATCTAAATGATTGTCTCTACTTCTTTGTTTTGCATTTGGAATCTCATAAAAATAATCTTTATATGAAGATTCGGTTAATGTCCTAACAGTTGATACATATTTTTCGTATTTGGGTATATCTTCTTCATTTCGCCAATATCCCAATTCAATCATTCTTTTTTTGTAAGACTCACTGTTTCTAATTTCTGTGAATTTTTCTCGTCGAGTTTGAATCAATTCTTCATTGTTTTTGTAAGTTTCTTTCAATCCTGCTGATACCTTTTTTCTATTTTCAGGGTCTTTCATTGAGTTATTTATGGAACATTTCAAACGAGTTTCTTCTAAAACTGGTCTATTTTTAGACTTTTCCGCAAACAATTTTTTCATTTCTGGAGTGTTCAAACTTTCTTTTTGTTTATCCCTTACACCAGGAATATTCATTGGATTTTTATCACCATAGTTTTTTGCACTTTCACTTACCAATTTAGAATTGGGATGTTTTTTCACATACTCATCTAATGTCATATTGTGTTTGTATTTGAGATGACGATACTGTATCTGTTTCATGTGTTCACCACACTCTTCACACATGACCGTATCATCATTTACAATTTCAGTAAATACCTTATTCCAAAATTGACGGGTAACAACAGGTAATGTTTCCTTTTCTGTCTCCGTATTTTCTGGTAATAGATTGATGTTGAATTTTTTTGCAGCCTGAATGATAATTGGTATTAACAACATTGTACCTGGTATCGGAATAGCAGCAATTGCACCAAGTCCTGCTAATTTCAAAAGATCTTTCATCTGTTTTTGAAAGATTACTTTTTCTTTCGGAGACAATGTTTTTGTTTTTATAAACTTGTGTATTATTGGAAGAAGATCTTTGGTGTCTCCGTACTCTTTTTTGAGAATACTAAAAAACATTTGACCTTGTTCCTGTGACATATTCAATAATACCCTAAACCATTCATTCAAATCTTCTTTTAGATCACCACGATTTGTGTTTAGCTTTCCAATTACAAGATTGAATATTCCAGCATCAAACCAACCCATAATTTGTTTGAAACGATATTTCAGTTCTGCCAACTTTGCATCATTATCACTCAATGCTTTACGAATGTTTGTCCCTGACATTTCACCAAATGATGGAATATTATAAGACATATGTGGGGCATATACATAATATGTGTATGGATTTTCTAAATCTTTGGCGGGTATATATGTTGTCTTGTTGAACGTCATAAGACGTTTGAATCCTGATAATCTACCTTTGTCTTTTTCACCAATCATATAAACAATTGTTGTGTTCTTTGGATCCATACCTGCCGCGTCAAAAAATTGTAATGGGCTATATGGATTTTGTATTTTTATAATTTGAGATTGAGGTATTCCATGTTTTAGAATTATTCGCTTCTTTTCTTCAAAGTTGAATGGTGATTTTTGTGCATCAACCTTATCAGAAGTTACAACATACGTGTTTTTTTGACCGAACTGTTTTGCCAACCAATCGTAAGCGGCTTTATGATGGATACCCATTGGTTGAAAGCGACCAGGATATATTGCAACAAGGTTTCCCTTATCAGTATCATCTTCTGAAAAAAGTTGGAGTTTTAGTTCGTTTACGATTTGTTCTATTAGTCTATTCATATTCTCATAAAGGTTTGGTTGGCCAAATTATATTTTTTGGATCTGGTTGATTTGTAACGTCTCTGAGTTCTTGACGATAAGTTTGCCATTGTGTTTTTTGTTCCACTGTCAATGGCGAGTCAGAAAGTTGTGTCCAGTCGGATTCTTGTAAATATTTATTTCGTATATGTCTGATTTCTCCCCATAACATATTCAATTCAATATCTGGATATATTTCATTCCATTTGGCTTTACATTCGTCTAGTGTTGGGATTGGTTCATTTGGATCTAACCAAGTTTCAACCATACGTTCATATGTACGATGTGATTGGGCACCTTTTAGTCCCATTTCATTTATAACAATACCTAATTCCATTTCAATCATGTTGCCTGTCCTGCATATTTAACAACTCGTGAGCTAAAAATTCTCAAAAATAAGGATGGATTTGCAACACTGAATTGAGTGCGTAAATTAATACCTTGTGTTGCTAAAAAATTTGGACCATGTGAATTTGTCCATGCCGAGATATTTTGAGTAGTATCATTTACAGTAAAAGATGGACCGTAAATAACACCAAATGACGTATCAGTTCCAAACGAAGCCCATTTTATTTGTTCGCCATCTCGAATTAATCTAACAACACCAAAACCAAAATATTGAAAATTATTTAGAACAGTTGCTGCGTATGCACTCCCAACCAAAGACCCCCCAATATACAAGCCAGTTGTTAAAGTTTGATTTGATCCTGTTAGATTACGAACTTGGTAGTGAATGAATATATCAATATATTCACCGTACTGCCACGTACTACCTGGTACATTAAAAGCTATAATCGTAGTATTTGCCGCTGTATTTTCACAATCCTGTACAGTTTGGCTGTATGTTGTATCTCCCCCAGAGACCGTTGCCCAAGTTTGATCTCCTCGCAGATAGGTTGTGCTATTTGCAGTTCCACTTGCCAATCTTGCAGTTGCAATTGTACCAGATGATATATCAGATGCCGCATGAGTATGTGATGTAGATGCAGCCCCAAGACCAGCAGCAGTTATTGAAACTGCACCTGTTGCACCATTTATTGATGTTATTGGTGATAATGTGCTTATTTTAGTACTTGACCAATTTGACATGAGTACATACTCCTTTATCTATAATTATCCACTAACTTGAACAATATGTGTCACGGCATTCCAATAAATTGTTTTTGCCGCTTCACCGGTTACTCTTAATAATAATCTACCACCCAATGCGACCGCAGTCGCATTCCAAGCAACTGTATCTTCCACTGCTGTTACCTGAACAGCACCTACAAGAGCAACCGTTCCTGCGTTATTATCAACACAACCTTGTATCCAATATGCTGCACTTTCATTATCTGCATCAGTTCTTCTTGCAACAATATACGATGTAAACATCCAAGTTGTATCGTTTGGAACAGTAAGTCCTGCTGGGTCTTGTAGAGCAAATGTCAGAGACTTAGTATTACCATCACTTGTACTACCCGACGCATATACTTTATAATCCGGAAAAGAACCTGCAAAATCACCAAGCTGTGAGTGTGCCGCAATCTGTGCACTACTATTGAATGAGCCGATTACACCAGGAGCAAACATATGTGAACGTACACTAGTTCCACCACGTTTTACAGTTAGTTCGGTTTGTCCCCATTCACTTCCGTTTGTATTATTACTCCAAACATAATCGAGAAAACCAATTGTTGTGTTTTCAGTCGTTGTTGTTTCGGATTCAAATTCAATACCAACACCTAAACTTGCAGTTGCAGTCCCGGTGGTATTGTTTATAATGTTTAGATTTCGTATTGGAGCATTTGTAGTTGCCGTACTTGAAGAAACTGTAAGTACATTACCGGCAAAAGTAAGATTAGCAGAGGCAGTTGCTGCATTTGTTGTACCGTCAGAAATTATAAGACGGCTACCACTTGCATTATTTATGGTGTTGAATCCAGCTCCACTTGTCCCTGAACTACCAGATGAGCCAGATGTACCAGAACTTCCTGAAGAACCGGAGGTTCCTGAACTACCCGAAGAACCAGATGTTCCTGAACTGCCCGAGGAACCTGATGCTCCGGCGGCACCAGAAGTACCTGAACTACCCGAAGAGCCCGATGTTCCTGACGATCCAGATGAACCAGATGTACCAGAACTTCCTGAAGAACCGGAGGTTCCTGAACTACCAGATGAACCTGATGCTCCGGCGGCACCAGAAGTACCTGAACTACCTGATGAACCTGATGTTCCGCTTGAACCAGACGAACCTGAGGTGCCCGAGGAACCAGATGAACCAGATGCTCCTGCGGCACCAGAAGTACCTGAACTACCTGAACTACCTGATGAACCTGATGTCCCCGACGAACCAGATGAACCAGATGTACCAGAACTTCCTGAAGAACCGGAGGTTCCTGAACTGCCAGATGAACCTGAAGTTCCTGATGTTCCACTTGTTGCGGCAGAAAATGAACTTCCATTGAGGACAAGGGAACCAGATATATTGAGTGAACCGGTTACTCTATGTGTATCTGTTGAGATATTACCGACGGTAATTCCAGTCGAAGCAACTGTAAATTCGGTTGTGCCAGATGGGCCAACTGTAAGTGACCCTGTGATGTTAGAATCTCCTTGTGAGAAGAATCCATTTTTTATGACGAATTGTGTGCTCATCCTATATCTTTTCCCTATCCAAGATTAGTGATTATGTGTATAGATATAAATATAGGTACCGACGGGAATTATACTTGGCGACCAAGAGTTGTTTGATATTTTTGAACTATTGTGTAGAGGTTAGCGGCATCTACTGATGTTAGTCCATCTCCAATTGAAATAAAAGACATTTCTTTTGTTGACCATAAATCTACACCAGAATTTCCATTTCGTGCACCAATATAAATATTTGCATTTGGCATCGTACTTGTATCGGAAGTTGTTGTTGATGCCTCACTAATACCATTTCTATAAATTTCCCTATCTGTACTACTACGTTTCGTTCCTAACCAAAAACCAGCTGCAGTATTAGTTGTTGTAAAGTTGAGTGCAGTTGTAGATGTTCCAGATAAATAATCTGAATTTGGTTTTATATGATTGAAATAATTTACACCAGATATTTGCCTCCATACTCCTATTTCAATTGGAGTTGTATTTACCGTAGAAGTTCGTATGTAATTTCCAATATGGTTTGTAGTTTGTGTTGATGGGTTGAAATAAGTGTCTGCATATGCATTTGTACCATTACCGGCGATACCAGTTGAACTATGAGTCCATCCACCAGTAAACGTCAATCGGAACGCCGCATCCACATCTCGTGGGTCTTTTAGATTCCACTTGTGAGAACCAGCAGTTCCACCAACAAACGGATAAATGGCTTTCATCTTATTCCATATACCAGTATTCTTCATATCAACAACAAGATCGTTTATTGCTTTTCTATGTGTATCATTTCCTATATTTGCAGAGTTCAGAAAATTTAGTGCGTCTGAATCCGTGATAAGTGTTGGTCTATTGAATCTTTCACTTGTTGTCTCATATATGTTGAAAATTTCAGCGTCAGATAAAACACGATTGTAAATTGAAACACTAGCAATAGAACCACTCCAAGGAAAACTGCTGAAACCTTGAGCATTTATTCCA
>SXGQ01453490.1_pt1 | contig 17573 bp, 13 predicted proteins | sample 3178371 | NCBI WGS metagenome assembly SXGQ01 (sample SAMN11356859, study PRJNA531348) | freshwater metagenome | isolation source: freshwater sample F1-20 | place: China: Fuxian Lake, Yuxi | collected 2017-12-25 | reverse complement strand
TGTCAGATACTGCGGGTGTCGCGGAGGACTATCCCCAGACGCGCGCCGACTGGGAGCAGTCCCTGTTTGCCTACGCAGACCGGGTCCGTAACATTCGGTTTGAGCGATGAACATCTCAGCCCCGCGCGACCAGGACTTGATTCTTTGGGAGAAGTGGCACAAGTCACGCTCACAGTACGACCTCGAACTGCTCATGAAGCAGATGATGCCCGTCATCCGCAACTACACGCAGCAGTACGCCCGTCGCGTCTCCCCGGTCGCGCTCGACTCTGAAGCCAAGAAACTCGCCCTCGGCGCGTTTGAGACGTTCGACCCGGCAAGAGGCATCCTTCTCTCAACGCACCTCGTCGCGCGGCTTCAAAAGCTCTCTCGGCACGCCTACGAGCGACAGAGCACGGTCTCAATCCCGGAGCATCAGCGGATCGACTTCAATCGGATCAACCGCGCCAAGGCCGATCTTGAAGATGAGTTTGGCCGCCGTCCGACGATGCCCGAGCTCGCCGACCACCTCGCGCTTCCGATCCCCCACATCGAGAAGATCCTGGGCAACGTCGGGCGCAAAGAGTTCATGGAGTCCGGTGAAGGTCCGACGTTCCAGCAGGCCAACGACGACGACCTGATCCACCTCGCGTACAACGACATGACGCCCCTTCAGAAGCAGATCTTCGAGATGCGAACGGGCTACAACGGCACGACCATTCCCGACACGCGAAAGATCCGCAAGGGCGCGGAGATCGTGCGGGAGCTCGGCATCACGCAAGGGCAGCTCTCGTATCAGGTCCAGATGATCACGCAAATCCTCCAGCGCGCGTCGAGGTTGCGTTGACGACGGGCGCGCAAGACTTCGCGGCGGCGCTGACAGCCCTCGCGTCAGATCACGCGCGCTCCACCGCCTACTACGGAAACGCCCGGGGTAGGAAGGGCGCGGAGCGCGCTCGTGTCGTCTCCTCCGTGGGTTTCATGGAGGGTGTGCGTCTCGTACGAGTAGCCCCCCACACGACCCATATTTCACGCGGTGAAGACCGTGAGATCAGCCGTGTCGTTGTGCAGCTCTACGGTCTACAAGCTGACGCGGGTGTGCTCACTAGCCGGGAGCCGGAAGACGTCAATCGTGTGCGTGACTACGATGGTTCTCACGTCGTCACGGATGCCCTAGAGACAGGGACGAAGACGCTCTCGGCGCTTGAACTCATGATTGGCGAGCGCGGTCCCGCGAGGCACTTCCTCATTGGTCGTAGCGGAGACCTCTACATCGGCGCTGTGCTCGACGACTCGACCGACCCGGCCTACGAAGACGCAGTTGTCATTGGGCTTGAATCTGCCTGTGCCGCATCCCGCGAGAGCTACGATGCTCGCGCTGTGACCGAGCTTCTGGAGCTGCCCTACTCACGCGAGCAGATGGACACCTTTGGCGTGCTCCTTGCGAAGCTGCGCGCCGCATACCCGGCGATCGAGCGCGAGATTGAGGACCCGGCCGTCCCGCTGCTCACGAAGCACAACTTCACCGAGAATGCGTGGCAAGGAGTTTCCCCGTTCGATCACACGCTCTCTGATTGGGCCTCCGTCGATGCGACGGGCAGTGCGCTCGACTTTGATCTTGCGACCGAAGTCTTTGACGCGCCCGGCGCGAGGCCACGCGCTGCACGGGCGGTTGCGGAGCTCGCGCTTGGCGAGGCTGACACTGTCGGCGCACGCAGCGCGCTGCTCTCGCAATACGCGGTGGCGGCCGGCGTAGATCGCAGCTCTGCGATGCAAGCCGCGTCACGACAAGAGTTCTTTGTGCAACGCATCCACAGAGCGCAGGCCGCGACGCAGGAAGCCAGCTCCGGGGCGGCTCACGTGCAAGCCGCAGCGCAAGTGCAGACGCTCGTACCACCGGCTAACATCTCGCCGTTCGTCTACGACTTCACGACCGGTCGCTGGCAGTCAGGGCGGCAACTACCCTTCTGACCAATGGGTCGGAAGTCGCTCCACCTCAAACTTGTCGACCCCTCATCGCAGGGGCCTGCCAACGTGTTCACGTTCGGCACGCCGTCGCTCCTCGTCGAGGGCAAGTACAAGGCGTTCTCCCGATGGCTCCACATCTTCATGACGCCCAAGGGGTCGGACCCGCTCGACTTGTCCGCCGGGACAGAGTTCCCGCATGTCTTGGGATCAAACGTCTCCGACCCAGACGAGCTGGAGACTCAGCTCCACCTACATGTCGCCGACGCCACCGAACAGGTTCGTGTCTTGCAAACCGGGACCAACCTCGCATTGAATGAGCGCGTCCGGTCGGTGACGATCTCGCAGTTCAAGATCCTTTCCCCGGGCCGGTTCGAGTTCTGGGTTGACCTCCAGGTCGAGTCCGGCGAGATGCTCCGTACGCTCATCCCCTACGCACCCGGGTAACAATGGCCGACCACGAACTACTTCAGCGCGACGTCCAAGAGTCCGTTCGCTTCCTCCAAGCGTTCCTGGAAGTGCAGGAGCCAGAGATCGACTGGACTCCGGGCAGCCCGGACCACGCGGTCGTGATCAAGGGCCAGAGCTACCCGGTCGCGCTCTTGCGCCGGATGATCGACGGGGTACGCGCTCGCCAGTCGCTGCTGAACCTGCGAGACGCTGTCGAGACCACGGACGTCGCCGACATGGCCGACGCACTCCTGGCGAACCTCCTGGTCTCGCGTAGCCAAGGTAAGTTCTCACGCGGCATCGCCGTGATCGAGTTTTCTCGGCGCGTCGACCAACGGGTGCCGCGTAACGCCCGGTTCTTCAAGGGGGCCTCGCTCGTCTACTACCCCGACTACGCCGACGACCTCCTTGTCCCTGCGTCCGACATGCGGGTCGTGCGCGGAGCGGACGGAGCTGTCCTGCACTACAGCTTCCCCGTCAACATCAAGGCCGCACGCTCAGGCCGCGAGTATGACCAACCAGAGGGGCCTTTCGACGCGGTCGACCCGTTCAGCCCGCACCTGCTCGGCGCGACCAACTTCGCGCCGCTCACAGGTGGCGACAACGTACAGTCAACGGCCTCCGCCATCGACGCGGCAGGCGACGCGATCGCCGCGCGAACCCTCGGTTCGGGCCGATCCAACGCCGTCACGCTCCGGGAGGTCTTCGGGGTTGAGCAGACGCTGACGATCGGCAGGGGAGACCCGGAGATGTCGCGCGACCGGGTCGCGTCTTCGGTAGGGGCTTTCCATATCGGCGGCTGTGCGGACCTCTACGTGCGCGCACCCACCCGGATGCTCACGACGCGCAAGCAGATCGGCGCGAGCTACGCGCGACCTGATGGCGTCACGTCGGTCTTTCGTGACACCTCACCACCTGGAGCCGTGTCCTTCACCGCCGCCAACGTTGTGCCCGGTGACGTGCTCTTCATCAGCACTGGCGTGCCTGAAGCTCCCGTGCAGCACCGCGTGAACGTGGTAAGGTCCACGGAGGTCGAGGTGTCGACGCGCACGCCCTTCAGTCGCCCGACGGACGAAGGCCCGAACCCATCGATCATCTACTCGATCGGGAACAACTACCCCGACTACAACAACAAGGTCACTACCGCCGGGGTCGCGACGACCTCTGCGGACACGTCGCGGGCGCTGCAAGCGGACAACAAGGTCGTGCTGTCGGGCGGGCCTGTCTACCGGATCACCAAGGTCGAACTCCTGTCGCCTGTACCTTCTGAGCTCGCGGGATACACCGACGCTGTCACAGGCCGCGTGCCGTTCCGTGTTCGCCAGAACACCCCTCTGCTGCCGGCGACGGCCTCTACGGTGCTCCTCCCGTACCGCGTCGAGGTCTTGAACCCTGGTGAGTCGCAGTCAACGCGCGCGGTGACCGTGCTTGAGGTGGGCTGGCCTGGGCTCAACCTCAATGGTTCGACGCTGGAGGTCGAGTACGAGACGATCGCTGGCTTCGATACCGTGGCCGCCTACGCCGACTCGCGCGACAATCCGCCTGCCGGTGGTGACTACCTCGTTCGGAGTTTTCACCCGGTGTACATCGGGTTTTCGGTGCCTTACGCGTTGAGGACCGACTCTTCCACGGCATCCCGTATCGGGCGGCTGCTCGCGACAACGCCAGCCTTCAATGCCTCGGCGGCCACGTCGGACCTCACAAGGTTCATCTCGAACTACCGAGGGCCAGACCCGCTTGATGTGTCAGGGCTGACGACACGGCTGCGCTTCACCAACGAGGGTGGGCTCGCGACGATCTATTCGTTTCGCGTTGGCTACGACCTGCTCGCCCCTGACGGGAAAGTTTACAAGTACGAAACCACCGACAAGGTGACGATCTTCCCCACCGCTGACGACGGAGCGGTCCTGACCAACCCCGCTGAGGTGGGGCTGCCTGCGACCGGGTATCACGCCGCATTGAAGCACCAGCTTGCGCGGCTTGGTGTGTCTGATCGTACCATCCGCTACCTCGTCGCGCCCGGTGCGATTGGGTTCACCGCGAGGGCTTGATGCCAGTCTTCCCGCAGGCAGAGCAGAACTTCATTCACGGGCTGTCCGATTTCTGGTCGGTGTTCTTCCGGGACAGCGGGCGCCTGCGTTCGACCTTCTCCGCGCAGCAGGTCCAGTACGGGCAGCTCTACCTTGATCTGCTCGACGCTGTTCTTGGCGTGAGCCTTGACCACGCGCCGCTCTTCAGCCGTCGGTACTTCCGCGACTTCTACGTCCGCGAAGACCAGCTCCTGTTCATCGAGGGAGCCTCTCCGGCTGATGACCGGTGGGTCTACGCACCTGAAGAGCGAGTCGCGTTTGTCCCTTGCTTGATGAACCGCGTCATCGCGCCGACGTGCGTTGTTGAGAGCCCGCGAGACTACGAAGTCAAGGACGACGCCGTCCACTTTCGGGAAAGCCCCCTCGACTCGACTCGTTATACGGCGTTCCCTGTTCGCTCTGTAGATGTCTCATTCGCCGCGTCCCTGCCGGGTGCGTGGGGGAGCGCACGCCCTGGCGACGTCTTTCAGTTCCGCGTCGCTGGCGGCTCCAGGACTGACGCAACCGTACGCGCGGTGCAGGGAGGTAAAATCCTGCTTGATGTTGCCCCGCCCGAGTTCGCAGCAGCGCGTGAGACCGCCGTGCCTGCTGCTACGGCGCGTGTCGTCCGGGAGCCGTTTGACTACCGGCAGGCCGGCACGAAAATGAAGCAACCCTCCGCCGTGGTGCCGATCACGGTTACGCCTGTCGCCGGTACAACAGACCTCACAGTGGCGTCACCTGACGGTAGCTGGGTTGGCAAGTACGTCTCGCTCCAAGACCCGGTTTCTCCGCGCAACTCTGGTTTTCACTGCGTGAACTCCGTCGGCGCAGGCGTCATCACCTTGGACGCGTCAGCCGACTTCGACGCGAGCGCGCCGCTTGTTGCGTACCTCGTCACCTTGCCTGACGGCGCGGGTAGCCCTGCCGGCTTCGAGCTGGCACACGCCAACATCCGTGAAGGCACGCTGACCATCCAGGCGACTCGGTACCACGCAGCCGGTGCTGCATACCCTGCCGGGGGCGTTGTCGTCGAGGGCGTCGACTACAGCGTCAACTACGAGACCGGGCGGGTGTACTTTCGCACTGCGTGGGACCCTGCGCACGACGCGCAAGCGACCTACGAGTGGGACCTCGTCATCGCAGAAGCGACCTACACAAGCGAGACCGTGCCGTTCGCCTTCGACGTCGTCTGCCCCGTGAGGGAAATGTCCCTGTGGGGCTGCGACGTGCTCGTGGACCGTGACGTCCTCTACAGAAACTTCGGGTACCTGCTGGGCTTCAGGCGTCGTACGAGCGACGCGTACCGGGCGTTTCTCAAGGGTGTAGCACGGCTATACCTCCTGGGCGCGAGCGCGACGCGGCTTGAGACCGCCCTGAACGTCATGTTCAATCTTCCTGTCGTTCGCGAAGACGGGGAGGTGCTGCTGGCCTACGACAACGGGGTACACGCGTCTGACGCCATAGGCTCAGGGTCTCTGACGGACAGCCGTGAAGGGCGTGACGGCGCTTTGACGATCTCTGGCGCCGCCTTCACTTCCCCGACTGGTGGCTTCTTTGCTGCCGACGTAGGCGCGACGATCACCTTGCGTTCGCCCTCTGGGACCCGGGAAGTTGTGATCACGAGCGTGACTTCGGCCAGCTCCGTCACGGTCTCACCAGCCCCTACCATGAACGAAACAGGAGTGGTTTGGCGTTACACCCATGCGGTGGTCACGCGGCGCTTCACGGTCTCATCGACGACGTTTTCTTTCAGTCAGGACGACATCGGCGCGGACATCGAGATCAAAACGGCGACGAACAGCCGCAACAACGGCACGTACCGTGTGATCGCCGTAGAGAGCCCGTCTTCTGTGCGGCTTGAGTCGGCGTGGGGATTCATCGACGAAGCCTCCTTGCAGTGGCGGATGACGCGCACCCGTGAGCAACGTGTCAGTACGTCGCGGCGTGTCTACCGTCTGCCATTCGCGGTCCCGCCTTCCGAGGCTGTCGCTGACGCCGGCAACCTCGGTAAGTACACGTTCTCTGCTTACGAGGCGCTCACCGAAGCGTTCGTGGTCGAAAGCGAGGACATCGATCCTACGTGGTGGCATCACGTTGCGATTCCGCCGGAGCTGCTCGACCTCGACGACGAGGTGGGTGAAGCCGCGCGTCGTTACGTGTCGTCACTTCTGGTCGAGCACAAGGTAGGCGCGGTTGACGCCCCATACTGCGGGGACCCAGACCTCTACGTAGGTCTCGACGACGAGAGCCGACCGGGCATCAGGCGCGAAGGGTCGGCGCTTTGGCCTGGGGGGCCGTGGCTGGTCATCAACACAGACCCAGGAGTCGCGACCCGGGACGTCGGACAACACATCGTTGTGGCGACTCGTGGATTCGAAGGGCACTTCAAGATCTTGGAAGTGCGCGACGACAACACAACGGTCCGGCTTGACCGGTTCCCGCCGCCGGAAGCTCACGGAACAACAGCTCCTGTGAGCTTGTCCGTGCGCCTCCCTGACCTTCTCTTCCGTCGAACGGTGCCGTTCATCCTGATGGACCGCTTCCTGCGTCGCCACGCTATCTCCATCCGGGTACACCCGAGCATGGCGCGCAACGTGTCACTCATCAACGAGGCTGCGGCCCTCGTGCGAGAGGCGAAGCCTGCCCACATCTACGCCTTCATCGAGTCGTCGACTGACCTTGTCGACCGCCTTTCACTCGGTGAAGACATCGAGGTGGGGCTCACAGCGACGATGACTGAAGGCTTCGGCGTGCCGGACAACATCATCAGCGAGCCTGACGACATGCTCCAGGTCAACGACGCCTTTACGTACGTCGACGAAGACTTCTCTGTCGCGTACCCCGGAGGGTCGTACACGACAACGATTACCCCCACCGCTCCGGTCGGCTTCTCGCCACCCTACCGGTGGCTGATGTTCTTCGCGCGCTTCAGCAACGCTACTCACACCGCGAGCGGCTACACACGCAGGCTCGTCGAGGGGGTGGACTACACGTTCAACCGGACCAACGGAGCGCTAGCCATTACGCAGGGCAACTCCGGGACGTTGACCTTCCAGGTCAAAACGTGTTTCTTGAGAACTCGTGGTGTAGGCGATCCCCTCCTCGACTTTGAGACGCCACTCAACGTCGGGGGAGAGAACCCAATCGGGGGCTCTGCAAGCGCCTCCCCGCAGATCGTCGACCGACCTCTCTCGATTAGGATTACCTGACGATGAACAACCGACGCCTACGCCGCATCGTAGACACGTTGCGGATGCGCGGCGACCTCTCAGTCCGCCTCACCAACGTCAAGACGGGGCGCCAGAAGGTCATCACAGTCCAGAACACGATCACCTACGCGGGGATCGATTCGCCCCTGTTTCTGTGGGCGCCTGACGGTGTTTCAGCCGCTGACTACGCATTCAACTCCCTATCGGTCGGTTCGAACGGCACGCCGCCTACACGCGGCGATACGTCGATGCACGCGCCGTTCTTGGCGATCTCCATCGCCAACGGCAGCCAACGAATTCGTAGTGCTGGACAGGTCGAAGTGCGCGCTACGATCAGCCCTGGCACTGCCACGGGCGAGACCATCCGGGAGTTCGGGATCATCCTCGTCAACAACAGCCTCTTCGCTCGTCAGACTACGCCAGACATTGAGCTCACCGGGCTCTTCACGGTCGACGTGCGCTGGCGGATCACGGTGGGAGCAGTATGAGCTTCTTTGATCAGGTTCTCCGGTTCTTTCAGTCCTCTGACACTGGGCGCGACGATGTGGCTTCGGTACAACCGATCGGGGACGAGAAGCTCATCGCCGACGTCCTCAACCGCCCGACCGAGCATCTCCGCAAGCGCACGGAACGTGTGCGAGAAGCGGTTGAAACGCTCCTGTACCTCGCGGACTACGACCGTGGGTTCGCGCTGCGCTCCGGCGCGAAGTTCCTGTTCCACGCAGAGGGCAGCGGCCGGCACTCCCTCCAAATGGTCGCTGGCACTGAGGATGACCTGTGGGTCTACCCCGCGCTCACCCCCGGGCGGGTGAGCGGTGGTCGCTACAAGGGCGGGCGCGTCTTCGTCAACGGCCTGCCCTACGCCGGCGTGTACCTCACCAACGACATCACGTTCACGGTCAACGCGGACTACGTTGGTCATCGCGGCTACGCCGACGGGAAAAACTACGACGGGGGCGGTGGGAACCTCGCGATCACCCTCGGTGCCAACGGGTTCACCCTCGCTCTCGTGGCGGACCCGGCAGCGGCAGCCGGAACGATCACATCGACCATCATCGGCGCCCCCAAGCGGGAGATCACGATCACCTACGGGACTCTCTCCTCCAGCACGACGATCGATCAGATCATCGCGTATGTGAACAACCCATCGAACAACTTCACCGGCGAGACCTATGGTCCCGCTCGCTTCTTCCGCGCGAGCCGCGACCCTGCTACTTCCGGGTCGGCGGCGCCTACCGCGTTCACCGGAGGAGTTGTGCGCGGCGCTTACGACTCCGAAGCGCATCAGGTGACGGCGGCACAGCTAGCGGCGTTCTTTGGCGTCGCGGACAACCAGCTTCGCGAGGGCGAGGGTCTCGCGATTGCCTACGCCCCCGGCCCCGTGGAAACAGGGGTCTCGGTCCCGAAGGGTGGCAGGCGGCAGTCGTTGTGGGACCTGCCCACCGACCGTGCCGGCACCGTGGTACAGAACACGACGCCGAGCGTCGGATACAACCTGATCAACACGGGCTTCGAGCCGCACAAGATTCCCGGCGCCGTCCCCATCGGGAAGATGGTCGGCGGAGAGTTCATCTTCGTCGACGGCACCCGTATCGGGCTGGAGAAGGAGGCGTTCCTTGGTGAGAGCACCACGATCTGGGACCGCCTCGCCGCGATCGCGTCCAGCGTCAGCGGGGCGCGCAGCATCGGGGTGGAGTACTCGGAGTACTTTCACGCGTGGACCGACGACGACAACGAAGGCGCTGGGTACAAGCGTGTCGGGAACACGACGCTGCTCGCGACGCTGAACCAGCTCATTGAGTACTACGGTCGAGTGACCACGAACAACTCGGGCACGCGCCGCATCGGCGGCGAGGCCCTCACCGGGACAACCACGGCGCAGAACGCCGCGAGCGTCGTCAGTCTCGCCGCAGGTTCACTGCGTGAACAGCTCGCCTCGCTACTCTCGTCGGTCAACCGACGCATGAGCGAGAACGGTCATTACATGGTGGGCGCCTCGCCGCTCGCGAAGGTGTTCGGCGCAGCCGGGCAGCCGGCGTCGGGGGCGGTGTTCACGTTGGGCGAGCTGCACGCCCCCGGTGACCTGATGACCCTCTCCCCCGCCGGGGTGCACGAGGCGTCATCGCTCACTCTCCAGGCGATCGTCTACGCGAACCCAGCCAACCTCTCCAACGACTACCTGGGGGAGGGGGAACTTTTCTCGTTCTCTTCCAGTACGCAACTCGTAGCCGACATGAGCTCAACGCGCTTCGGAAACGTCGCCGCAAAGCTCCCGATCGTCAACATCTCATTGACGGGGAAGACCGTACCGCTCGTTTACGCGAAGATCACCGGGCTCTCCGGGGCAGCAGACGCGAGCGACGGCCTGTACTATGTGTCGGCCTACAACACCGGTTCCAAGCTCCTCACATTCCGCAAGAGCAACGGTGCAACACCTGACTTCACCGGAATGAGCGGCAACGTCACGATCACGCTCTACTCGGTGGTCGCGGTCGACAACGACTGGCGCTACACGCGGTTCCACGCATTTCAGTTCAATGGCCCTGGCACGTCGGTGAACCCGTGGGCGGTCTTCGGCGCAGCCAGCAACGACGCTCGCATTCTCGAAGTCTACACGCCCAACGGCGGCGGCAGTGGCGCGGGGACCTTGCGGGCAAGGTTCTACCCCGACCGAATCGAGTATGCGCCGTTCGACACGACCAAGAGCACTCTGTCGCTTCTCCACACGAACGACTATGCCAAGCTCAAGGGGGTCGAAACTGGCACACCCGTCGACGCGACTGAAAACCACCATCACGGCGAGAGCCTGACGGGCCTGCAAGTCGTCAACCCCCCGTCGGTCGTGAACGGTGGGTTCACCAGCCTGAGCGCCGCCGCAGCAGGCACGGAACTCACGGTCAGCACGCTCACTGGGCGCTTTGTCGCCGCCGTCGTGATCTCGTACACCATCACGCTCAAGCCCACGGCCGGCTCCGGTGGTTCGCCGACAACAACCAACCACGTGCTCTTCTTCAAGGACGAGGACGAGCAGACGCTGGCGACGGTCTCGATCACGTTCAAGGCAGAGTCCACGGTGGCGCAGGCGTTCTACGGGCAAGTGGTCTTGCCGCTGCGGAACAACCACTACTACGTGCAGAAGGCGCCGCTGTCGTTGAACGTAACCGAAGCCGACAGCACCTACTCGTTCTCGTACATCGCCAAGGAGTACGGGTACACCTGACAGGCGCCGCGCCACGTAGAGGCCAAACAAAAGGCCCACGCCCAGGGGTCACCCCGGGCGTGGGCCTTTGTCTGTTCACGCAGTGAAGATCAGTTCGGTCGGATCTCGCACGACTCCCCGGTGCAGTACTTCTCGTCGACCTCGTGTGCGACGGCAGAGAGGTCGAGCGGGGAGCACCGCGCGGCGGCGTACTCGTACTCCTCCCTGGAGATGGGGATGTACGGCGCCTGGGGGTAGCCGTGATCGGTGAGCGGGAGGAACGAAACCGCCTTCACCCGGTGAGCGAAGGCCGCGATGGCGCGCGGGATGTCCTTCGCCTCGTGTGCCTTGAAGTTGATGGTGTTCGACACCATGTTGTCGCTCCAGTAGCCCTGGAGCGCCGCGAGGAGTTCGAGCTGCTCCCACATCGAGACGTCGTTCGCGGTGCGGCGCGCGTTCGGGTCGTGGACAGGGAAGTAGATCACCATGGTGCGAGGTGAGTAGCGGTCCTTCTCGACACGGTAACCATTGCTGCGGGCTTCCTTGACGAGGTGCGAGCGGTGCTCGACGCGGATCGTGCGGAAGTAGTACTCGGCCGAGGGCACCTTCATGCCGCCTTCTTTGCCGACGAGGAGCGGAACCGACCCACCCGGCTTGAGGGAGGTGACCTTGATTGACTCGTTGCACCCGAGCCACTGGCTGTAGGTCTTGTCCCACCGGCGGACTTCGGCGTAGCCCGCGTCCCACCAGCGGATGCACTCAGTGAGTCCCAGACGCTCGTACATCTCGAAGACACCAATCATCGAGAGGCCGATGCGTCGGTTGCGCGTCATCACCCGGTTAGTCTCAGGATGGTTCGTGGGGAGCAAGGTGACGGCCTTGCAGTACATGTACGCGAACTTGATCGTGTGGAGGAACTCCTCCATCGTGTCGTGCGCGTTGGGATTCAGTTCACCGAGGCAGCAGAGCTCGCCGTCTTCGAGGGGCTGCTCCATGCACGGGTTCGCCCCCACCACGAGCGCGTCGAGCCACTTCTCGCGAGGCGGCAGGGTGGCGCCTGCCCCGGCCATGCGCCCGTACGCGCGGATGTTGCCCATGAACCCGACACCGGGCTCGCCGTTCGCGGCGATACGTTCACCGATGTCGGTGAAGTCATGGTCCGGCCGGCTGAGGACGGTGTTGTTCGATGCCCACCGGTGTGTGAAAAGGGGATGAGCCCAGTAGGCCGACTCGCACGCCGCCCACTCAGGGTTGCAGCGCATGATCGTCTCGACCTTCTTCTTGGCTCGATCGATCTTGTCCTGAAGGCTGATGAAGCGCTCGGACGCCGCCGAGAACCCCTTCTGGCTCTCCTTCCAGCGGGAGACCTGCCGCTGGAGCTTGACAGCGCTGGGCGTTTCCGCCAACAGCTTTTCCATCCGCGCCTTCAGCCGGCGTGTCTCAGAAGGATCCTTGAGCGCGGCGAACTCGTCGTCACCGTACTCCCCGAGGAGAACCTCAGCGCTGCGGCGGATGTTGCCGGCGACGACGCAGACGCCGATCTCGTTCACGATGTCTGCGATGGCCGTCTCGGTGATCGGCTGCCCAATCAGGGGCGCGAGGAGCCGGTCAATCGCGGCGAGCAACCGCTTGAGCGGTCCCGCACCACTCGCCGTGCCGCCGAAGGTCTTGAGGATCTTGCCTTCGCGGCGGACGTTGGTGAAGTCCCAGTGCAACGGCATCTTGCTGGCGTTGACGTAGGGGAGGAGCTTTGCGCGCAGCGCCTCGACCCACCCCTCGCGTGAATCACCGACGATGTAGACCCCGTCGTCGAACTCTGGCGCCTTGACGAAAACCTTGCCCCCACCCTTGACGTCAGACCCGATCCCAACGCCGAGCATGAGGAAGTCCATGACCGCGCAGAACGGGGCGGCGAAGTCGACGTCGATGGTCGCGGTGCTGACGAAGCCGCAGTTGTTGAGGACCGCCGCCCCCTTCCGCTCGACGACCGGCGTGCCCGCAAACTGCATCCCGCGCCCCGGAGGGAGCCACTTGAACTCCCACAGGAGACGGAACATCTCCTCGGACTTCTCCTGGGCCTCCCGCTCGTCCCAAGCGTGGTGGTTCGTCTGTGCAGCACGCTTGAATACGGTCCAGACGAACTCCACGACGCGTCGCGCGGTCTGCCAGAACTCCTCGCGACGGACCTTGATCGTGCGCGCCTCGACACGAGCCTCGGTGTGCCCCTTGCCGTAGTCGCGGATCAGGTGCTCGACGAGCTCGGCGCCGCGCAGCTCGCGGGCGTAGGTCCGAACGTAGACGACCTTGCCCACAGGGCCCCACGCGGGCTCTTGGGTCATGAACGGTCGGATGAACGCGTCTCGCATGCGGAAGCGCTCGCGCGGGAGAAAGCGAACGATGTCGGTCGACGACTTGCCCTTGTGGGGCACAGAACCATCAGGCATTCGAAGAGCCTCTTTTTTCAAACGTTGTTGCGGTCAGTGGTCTTGCGGATCTTTGGCGTCTTCGCCCTCGGTGCCATGATGTCGCGTACGACTTCGGCCTCGCAGCGACGAGGCCCCGGGCCATGAACCAAGGCCCGCGCGAGGCGGGCGAGGGCGTAAGCATCAGCGGCGTTGTCGTCAGTCTCTACATCGACACCCCAGTGCCGTTTCACGGCGTGAATCAGATCTGCGGCGCGGCCGTTACCGTCCGCAAAGAGTTTGAGCTGCGCAGGCGGCACCACGGTCGCCTCAACCTCCCACGCGCGCGAAGCAAGGCAACGACAGACCCCTGAGATCTCTCCGAGGTCAAATTCGCGGTGTGTGCTCCCGAGGCTTGGGCCCTCGATTGCGCACCCGACAACGTGAGCATCGTCGACAGCGTCGACGATCCATCTCTCGATTGAAGCGAGGCGTGCTCCGCCCTTCAACGCACCCGTACGAAGCGAGCCGATGAACTTGCGCTCGCCGTTATCCCACAGCACCGCAAGCCCTGGCTGTTGCAGCGAGGAGTCGATCCCAACGAACACGCGTCGTCTCATCGAGGGACTCTAGGATAAGGGCGTGCCACATGTCATCCGACTGCGTCAAGAACGCTCCCCACGGCGCAACGGCTGGTGGCTCTCGCAGAGTATCGCGCGTGATCCGCCGGACGTGACATCGCCGGACATCTTCGAACCTGCGTTCGTCATCCGCGATGTTGGCGGGCGCGAGTCCTTTGAGCGCGTCGCGAACATGAATGATCTCGCTGGGCTCTCCGAGAACAAGCTGAACCGACTCGACCTGAAGAGCACCAACGGGTCCGACTTCTTCGGCCTCGCACAACCCGGCGACATCCTGCGCATCACCGGGACTGACACGGAGCATTGGGTCGAAACAGCAGCGCCGTACAACGACCGGGACTTCCTCATCGCACAGGTCTCGGCGCGCGCCAACGGCGTCGGTGTTAGCGTGCTGTCCGGTGGCAAAGTAGTGCTCCCCGGGTACCCTTTCACGCGCCATGACGTAGGCCGTTGGTTCCGCCTTCAGGGGATGGCGACGTCTGGGTACAACGGCTACGCCCAGGTGCTCGGGATTGACGGGACATACGCAGTGACATCGGTTGCAGTTGTCTCCCCGGAAGCTGCTCCTTCGGCAACGTGGAGTTTCCCGTGGGTCGAAGTACAAGACGAGGCGGGCAGCGGAGAGCCGCGCTACTTCCCGGAGCGCCGTGACGGGCTCACCTGGGAGCTACGCCGTGACGTGGCGCTCCTGATCTCTGGGTCGGGCGGGTCTTCACTGCGTGAACGCCCCCGCGAAGTCTTGTTTCGGTCAAACCGTTGGGGCTCGCTTGAACCCTCTCTTCAAGACGCCCTCGACTTCGGCAGCGCCACAAAGCGCGGCCTTGAACTTCTACGAGATGAGGCGGCGCTGCACGGCTTGCCGACGGGTGGCGGCTCTGTTGTCGTCGTCACGGACATTGGGTCATGAGCAGCAGGCTTGAAATTCGCCGCACCGAGATCTCTGACGGGGACAACTACGCCGTCGAAGTGGAGGTCGTGTCCGCCATCGGTATACCGCTGGAGCTGCTGGTGTATCGAGGTGACGTGTTCGACCACGTGGCCTCGCTGCGCGATCTTCTGACCTACCCGCCGTCGCTTGAGCTCGCTCGTTCTCTTGGGCAGGAGTTTCATCGCGCTGCGGCGGTACGGCTCGTCTACAAGTCTCCGTCTGAGGCGCGCGAGGCCGGTGAACATATCGAGAGCCGCCTCTCGACGACACGCCTTCAATACGACGCAGCGCAGCCCCCTGACTTCGGCTACAACGCCGTGACGGTGTACCCGTGAGCAACCCCAACGCACGGCAGATCCGACGCCTCGTTACCCTCGCCGGTGGTGTCCAGAAATTCGAGGTTGCGACGTTCATCACCGACCAAGGAGACCTCCCCTTCAAGGAGCTCTTTGTCGTCACGGTAACCAACCCAAACGACCCGAAGCAAGACATCTACGCACGAGTGGCTGAGCCGTTGGAGTTTCGGCACGCCGTCGTCGATGGTCCCCGTTACGTCAAGGTCTCCTCTGATGACATGACGACGATCAACGGTGACGCCTTCGCCCGTGTCGTCGACATCGAAGAGTTCCTCTCTACACCGACGAACCGCGAGGTCGCGGTGCGGCAGGGGCGGACGACCTATCTCACGTCGTCCGTCGTGCTCTACTACGACACCCTCGCGGGCGCAGACGCGGCCTACCGTCAACTCATCGATCGGCTGTCGACGCTCACCACAGCGTGGCGCACTGCAACCGGCGGGTTCCTCACGACCCCCTATCAGGACTACTCACTGCCTGTCACGGCGGCGAGCGTCGAGGCCGAACGAGTGGCGGCGTGGAAGGTGACACGGGACGCGCGCGTGGCCCTGGAGGCGGCGCGGGACGTCGCAGCGGCAGAGGCCGACGCCTGTGAGACAGGTTGCGCCTCTGATCGCCTCTTGTACGACTTCCTGGTCGCCGACACGCTCTTTCTCCAGCGGGCCAAGGACCACGTCACTTCACTCAGCGAGACCGGGTCGACCAACGCCAAGACCTTCGCGCTGAATGGCTCGTCGGCCATCTCGTACGAGACACTGCTGGTGCAGAAGAACGCACAACTATTGGTCGCAAAAGAGAAGGTGCTCGCCTGTGAATCCCGCTGCCGGGAGCTTTCGCAGAACGCGAACGATGCGCAGATGCGTGTCGACACCGCACGCCGCGCAGAAAACACGGCGCTGGCCCGCGTCCTCGACATCTGCCCGACCTTCGTCCCGACAGCCTAGCCTTCCCTACGATGGCCACGCACGATCAGTTCCACGACCCGGCGCACGCGCGCCTCCGGCACCTCCTGGCTGAAAACCCTGAGGCGGTGGACTTCCTGAAGGAAGCCTCGATCGAAGACACGGCGCCGCCGCTGCCGCCAGGGGCGTACGCGTGGCCCGAGCGCCGCATGTTCCCTGTGCACACGCCCGAGCACGCTGCGATCTCGGCGCTCTACGCCAAGGAGGCGAGCGACGTCCCTGAGCGCGTGCGGCTCAAGATCGCAGACGCGTGCGAAGCTCACGAGGTGCCGCCTGCGATCACGGCCCCGGCGCGCACCAAAGTGGCGAGCGTGAATCCGCAAGAGTGCATCTTCCCGGAGACGGGCCTCTACCCGGTCACGACTGCTTTGCAGGTGAAGACCGCAGAGATGCGTCTGCTCGGCCAGCTCACCAAGCTCTCGGCGACGACGCGAGCCGAGGCGTTCGCTCGACTGGCCAAGGCGGCTGAGTTTCACGCAGTGAAGTTGACGCCTTCCTCCTACCAACTCGCCGGCAAGACGGCCTGTGACTCACGCATGCTCGCGGACCACCTCCATGCGCGCGCCAACGCGACGAGCGACCCGACTCTTCGCTCGAAGTTCGCGTCGCTCGCGGCAGCCGTGACGAGCGACGGCGCGTCCCTGCGCGCGGAGCCGACTCGCATCAAGGTGGCGGCGACCATTGCGCGCCTGGATCGGGACGCTGGGTTCGACAAGACCTACGACAAGCAGTTCCTCGACCCGATGCAGACCGTGCACAACACGACCAAGGTCGCGAGCGAATCGGTCGAGATGGGGGGCCGCGCATTTTCCCCTGACGACTTCGCTCGCATCCCTGCGTCGCTCTACTCGGACGCTCTCGGACCGGACATCCTCTCCGCCATCGCGCCGGGGGGCAACGTCGACGCCAAGCAAGCGTCCATGGTCCTCGCGACGCTTCCCGCCGACCTGAAGCGAGCCTTCGCCCGCTCCGTGACCGCCGCAGGGCTCTGACATGGACCGGGACGTCCTACGGGACCCAGACGCGACCATCTCGGCGGCGTGGAAGGCCCTCGTCCACATCTTCGGACCAGAGGTTCAGGATTGGGAGTCCGACACCTTGCACATCGAGCTGAGACGCAGGGGTGTCACGCCTACGACCGAGCTCATGGGCAAGCTCCTCGCGGCGCAGACCGTGGTGACCACCCGTGAGTGGTGTTCGAACTACGAGGTGCTCTTCGCGATCGCCCTCGCATGCGACGGCGTACCTGTCGAGGCCGGCTTCCCACAACACCCGACGCCCGAGCAACTCGCGTGGGCAGTCAACGAGTGCTCCGCGCTCAGCGGGCTCAAGCTCGCGGACCTGGAGAACCACGGCTTTGACCCTGATGAGATCGACCCGGCTGTAGCCTGCGTGCTGATCAACGACGGT
>SXGQ01035934.1_pt1 | contig 17576 bp, 12 predicted proteins | sample 3178371 | NCBI WGS metagenome assembly SXGQ01 (sample SAMN11356859, study PRJNA531348) | freshwater metagenome | isolation source: freshwater sample F1-20 | place: China: Fuxian Lake, Yuxi | collected 2017-12-25 | reverse complement strand
TTTCTGAAAATAAAAGCGCAATCCAGCCGTCCATATTTCATTCCAAGTGAGCACTTCAGCGCCAGCCATTCCTCCGCATCGAGCGGGGCGATTCATCGCCCAGCCGGGTGGCTTTCGCGCCTTCATCCCGGCCTCGCTGCCGCCAGACCCGGCGATTCAGCGTGACGACGAACTCGACACGCTTCTCTCGGAAGCGGACCGCTGCCTTGGTCGCCTCGACGGTGTTGCTTCGACACTTCCGAATCCCGATTTCTTCGTCGCCATGTATGTGCGCTACGAGGCGGTCCTCAGCTCGCAGATCGAGGACACCCAGAGCACGCTTGAAGACATCCTCGGGTTCGAGTCCGATCCGAAGGCCGATCATCCCAAGGACGTAGAAGAAGTCGTCAACTACGTCGCGGCGATGAACTACGGGTTGGATCGCATCCGCGAGTTCCCGCTCTCCCTCCGCGTCCTCAAAGAGATCCACGAGCGGCTCATGCGCGGCGTGCGCGGCGGTCATCTCGAACCGGGCGAATTCCGACGATCTCAAAACTGGATCGGTCCTCGCGGATGCACGCTCGCCCAGGCCACGTTCGTTCCGCCGCCCGTCGCGGACATGAACGACGCCATGGGGCAGTTCGAGCTTTTCCTCCACAGCACCGCGCCCATGCCCGTGCTCATCTTCTGCGCTCTTGCCCACGCGCAGTTCGAGACGATCCACCCATTCCTCGACGGCAATGGCCGCGTCGGGCGCCTGCTCATCACTTTCCTTCTCTGCCAGCGTGGCATCCTGCGGCTGCCGCTCCTCTACCTCAGCCATTACCTCAAGCAGCACCGCGCCGAATACTACGACCGTCTCATGGCGATCCGCACCAGTGGCCACTGGGAGCAATGGGTAAAGTTCTTCCTGCGCGGCGTCGCCGAAGTCAGCAACGACGCTACGGAGACCGCCCGGAAAATCCTCGAACTTCGGGAAAATTCCCGTGCTCGGATCAGCGAGCACATCGGCAATTCCGTCCTCGCCCTGCGGCTGCTCGACCTGCTTTTTCTCCATCCCATTACCCACATCAAGTTCGTCTCGGAAAAGCTCGGCTGCTCTTACGTCAAAGCCGCGCAGCTCATGGAGTCGTTTGAGTCGGAGCCTCTCGCCCTAGTTCAGGAAACCACGGGTTTCAAACGCAACCGTCGCTACCGCTTTCGTCCCTACCTCGCACTGTTTCCCGATCCGCCTGCCGCACCTGCGGAGCCGACACCGCCTAAGCCTCAGCCATGACTTCATCCGACCAACCCGAAAAACTCGACCTCCGCTCGCACGACATCGCTGCCGAAAAGCAGGCGGCGTTGCGGGCGGCTTTCCCGGCAGAATGCGGAAGGGTAGCGTGCTTAGGGTGCCGACGTCGCGGATGCCATTGACTGCGCCGGTAATTGATTCACGTTGGAACTTCTTCGCAGTTACGCTGACTGGATGGGGAAGGCCGCATTCCCGATGGCATTTCTCGTTTTTTCGATTCCGCTTCCGGATGCGGTGGTTCATTTTCTGGAGACGGCGTCGAGGCTTGGATCCACCGAGGTCGCTGATGTTCTTTTTTCCGCAGCGCGGGCACCGGTTCTTCGCGATGGCACAATCTTTCGCCTTCCCGGAATCGTTCTTGAGGTCGCGCAGGAATGCAGCGGGATTCGATCAAGTTACGTGTTGTTGATTACGAGCCTGCTGGTTTCGCACCTTTTCCTCAAATCGTCGTGGCGGAAGTTTCTTCTGGTGGCTTTCGTTATTCCATTGGGACTTATCCGGAATGGATTCCGGATTATTGTCATCGGCTTGCTTTGCATCAATTACGGCCCGCACATGATAGACAGCCCGATCCATCACCGAGGCGGCCCGATCTTCTTCGGCATTTCGTTGATACCGCTTTTCCTTTTGCTGTGGTGGTTGCGCCGGGGAGAGCGCGCGAAATCGCCCGCGCCCGCGCTTGATTGAATTGATCGGACTCTGTACGCCTCGAAGCGAAATGCCTCGCGCGTCGTTGCCGAGCCTAGAAACCTAGGTGTTTCTCGGAAATCATTGGTCGCCATCGGGCGCAAATTCAGCGAAGTCCACCCGGCACTTTTACCCATGAGTAAGTCGATGCAGAAAACCATGAATATCCACGATAGCGATTGCGGGAGGGATGCGGAACCCGCCGCGGGATCCGGAATGCCGCGCGCAGTGTTGCGGACGGTGATTGGATTCGCGCGTATTGCGGGCGCTCTGGCGGCGCTCGTCTTTTGCGGTTGCCAAACCGCCGGCACGTTACCGAATCCGCCGACCGGCTTTGCGCCCGGAAACCTCGCGCCGGGAGACGTGGTGAAACTCGTTTTTGCGGGGGCATCGGAATTGAATCAGGTGCAAAAGATTCGTCCCGATGGAAAATTGAGCCTTCCGTTGATCGGCGAGGTCGATGCTTCGGGAAAGAAATTGAAGGCGCTTCAGGATGAGTTGACGGCGCTTTACAAGCCGCAACTCAAAATTCCCGATGTGGTTGCCACTCTTGAAAGCAGCACGGTGGCCGTCAACGTTACGGGCGAGGTGCTCCGTCCGGGGAAGGTCGCGCTGGACCGGCCGCTCACACTTCTCGAGGCGATTATGGAGGCGGGTGGTGTCACGCCCGAAGGAACGCTGCGAAATGTTCTCGTGATTCGGACGGTAGACGGGAAACAATACACGCAGTACTTTGATCTCACGCCCGCATTTCGCGGCAAGACGACGAGTTCGGTGTATCTTCGCCCTTACGACATGATTGTCGTTCCGGAGTCTCTGTTCTAGAGCAATTACGGAACCGGGAGGCCGATCAGATCAAACTGACCGAGGTTCCGGATCCCACGAAAGAATCCTGAACCGTTATTCTGCTTTTGAAACACCACACCCGAAAGCGAACGGGTCTTGCCGTCTGCAGGGTGGGTAAATGACCCCGAGATCAAACCAGTGGAGGGGCGAATTTGAATTGTGAGTTTCTCGCCGCCACCGCCTGGGACCGAAACCGAGTTGCCTCTCGGAAATGCGAGCATGCGTGAAATCATACCCTCCTTGCCGGGCAGATCGCCGCTTTCGAGTAGAGCCATGGCAGGCTCGGTATTCCCGGCACTGGCAGCCTGCAGCGTAGTGTATTTTTGGAAACGTGATATCTCGACGGGTACTGTCCCGTTGAAGCCGTCCGTGAATAATGCCGCGACGGCAAGGGCCGGACGCCGCCACCGCAAGGTTCCGTCGCCGTCGCTGATGGCGGCGGTTTCGCGAAGAAAGAGCGACCCTGCGAGGATGCCATTCGCATTGTTATAAAGAGGGGAATGAACAAGGATCTTTCCATTCCCGCCGAGGAATGTTGCGCAGGAGAACGCCGCGCCATCCACAAGGCGGCCCGCGGTTCTGGTGCGACCTGCGGGCGTGACGACCATTCGCGCAAATCCGCCGCGGCCTGGAATCGGATTGAGGGAACTGGTGTCTGCGGCCATCGGGCCGAGCCGGGCGGTGTACGCGCCTGCGTGAGGGGTCTTGGATTCGGTGGAGTAGGCGGTAGATTCGAGATATATCTCCACGTTTGTCGTGCCGCGGATGAGGCGCACGGTCATCGATGTGCCGCCGGGGTTCAGCTGAAATATGAACCGCCAGTCCTGCGGCAGCGGCAGGGCAGGAATCAGGGACGCCCTTCCGGTTGCGCTGACCGTTCCTGCGATCGCGGTGGAGAGATTTCCGATCAGAATTCGTCCGGTGAATTGACGGGTTTTTGTCATGCTCAGTTCGGCGAACGCGTTCGTTCCGGCATCGGAAGGTACTACGGCCCCGGTGAATGTTCCGCCAAACACGAGCGATGGAAACGGAACGGTGATGGAAATCTCCTCGGACGGCCCGCTTTCCTGGAGAGCAATGTCGTACGCTGTAACAATGAAAAAATACGTCTCACCCGCGACCAAATCGGAGATTACCGTGCTCGTCGCATTGCCGGCATCCACCGTGGAAGTGTAAATGCCGCTGCTGGTTCCCACATGAACCCTGTAGCCTCGAATATCTGCCTCGGTGTTTGCGTTCCACTCCAGTTTCATGGAGGAACTCGCGTCGGACTCCACAGCGCCCGCACACAGCAGCGCGAACAACGCAGCGGTGCGAACAAGCGACCAGTAGGTGGAGTTGAGGGAGTTATAATTCATATTCGTTATTCTAGCATCAGGTGTGCCGTTGCACCTGCGTTGTTTGTGGACCGCATGGTGGCCCGAATGCGACGCCAGGGCGGAGGAATTCGTAAACGAGGCCGGAGGGATTTCTCGCCCATGCGGTACATCGCATACCGAATGCACATGGGTTCAGGGTGTTCGATGGGATGGGCGCGCGTTTACGTGTCGCATACTTCTCTCGGGAGTTCGGAGATATGATCTCGGATACTGCATTGTCAACCGTCGCCGCCATATGCAGCGCGGCACTGGCGCTTGCTGCGTTATGTATCGCGAAGCGATATGTCTCGCGCTGGTGTTTTGCGCTTGGGATGGCGCTGTTTTCCGTCGGAAGCATGCTTGGCGGATTTATGTTTCGTGCGACGGATCCCGATGAAGTCGCAAAGCTCGCTCTTTTCCTGACGATTGTGGATTCGCTCGCCCCTGCTGTGTGGCTCGCCTTCAGTCTTTCATACTCGCGCGGAAATTACCGGGAGTTTCTTGCCCGCTGGCGGATTCCGCTCTTCGCAGCCGTCGTCGTGCCTGTGATTATTCTTTGCGTCTTCGGTAGCGATCTAATGAGCGTCGGGCGGGGAGGTGGCGCGGATGGCGGGTGGTTGATTCGGATGAGCACTGAAGCGAGGGTTCTGCACGTTGTCCTGCTGACCACCGCGGTCGCGGTGTTGATGAACATCGAGGGAACATTTCGCTCGGCCGTCGGCACGATGCGCTGGCGGATCAAGTTTCCGGTTGTCGGGCTCGCCGTGATCTTCGGCGCCCGGATTTATACTCAAAGCCAGATGCTGCTTTTCTCTGCGCATGGACTCAGTCTAGGTGTGGTGGAGGCCGGAGCATTGATTATCGGCTGTACGTTGATTCTCGCAGGCTACCTGCGCAGCGGCGTTCCCGATATTGATGTATATCCGTCGCATGCGGTACTGCGCACCTCACTGACCATCCTGCTGGCGGGCGGATATCTTTTCCTCGTCGGGATCGCAGCGCAGGCTATTGCGCTTTTCGGCGGCTTCGAGGGGTTTCAAAACAAGGCGCTCCTCGTGCTGGTCGGGGTCGTTCTTTTCGCGATGCTCCTGCTGTCCGATCGGCTTCGGCAGGGCATGCAGCGTTTTGTGAGCCGCCACTTGAAGCGCCCGGAGCACGATTTCCGGAAGGTGTGGAGTTTGTTCACACTGCGATTATCCCAGGCTGTAAACCAGTCCTCCTTATGCGCCGCTGCTGCGAAATTGCTTTCCGAAACATTCAATGCGCTTTCCGTCACGATCTGGCTGGTCGATGAACCGAAAGATCGTCTGGTTTCCGGCGCATCCACGCTTCTGCTCGAGCGTGATGTTTCCTCGATTGAGAAGGAACTCGCGATCTCAGCTGGAATTCTCGCAGGGCTTCGGAAGACCGGAGGACCTTTCGATCTGGAAACGATCAAAGATGACTGGGCAAATGCCCTTCGGGAGGCGAGTCTCGCTCAATTCCGGGCAGGCGGACATCGCATCGGGGTGCCGTTTCTTTCCGGTGAGCGTTGTATAGGATTCGCGATACTGGCGGACCGTGTGAACGGCCTGCCCTATTCGATCGAGGAGATGGATCTTCTGAAGTGTATCGCCGACCAGATCACCGCCTCGCTCACAAACTTAAAGCTCACGGAGGATTTGATGGTCGGGAGGGAAATGGAGGCGTTCCAGACTATGTCGGCGTTCTTTGTTCATGACTTGAAGAACGCCGCGTCGAGCCTCGGGCTGATGCTGCAAAACCTGCCCGTGCATTTCAATGATCCGGAATTTCGCGAGGACGCACTCCGCGGGATGGCCGGGACGGTTGCCCGTATCAATCATCTCATCGAGAGACTCGGCGCATTGCGAAACAATCTAGATTCCAAGCCGGCGCAGTCCGATTTGAATGCATTGATCGGCGAAGCCATTTCCGGTCTCGGAGGGCTAAGGAACGCGGAGATTGAAATGGATTTGCAGCCGTTGCCGCCCGTGTCCGTGGACCGTGAACAAATCAAGAGCGTAATCACCAATCTCGTGCTAAACAGTGCGGACGCCATCGGTTCCGGCGGGTTGATTGTGGTGCGGACGGGAAGCGGCAACGGCTCCGTGACCTGCACTGTCACCGACAACGGTTGCGGGATGACCGCTGCATTTATTCGCGATTCGCTTTTCCGGCCATTCCAGAGTACGAAGAAAAAGGGTCTTGGCATCGGGATGTTTCAGGCCAAAATGATCGTCGAGGCGCACCGGGGAAAACTCCAGGTGGAAAGCGAATCCGGAAAGGGGACCACATTCCGCGTGATTCTGCCTCTGCAACCAAATGCCACATGAAACCTAAGTTACTCATTGTTGACGATGATACCGAGATCCGAACGCAGATGAAATGGGCGCTTGCTGCGGAGTATGAAGTTGTCCTCGCTGAAGACCGGGAATCGGCCATGGATGCCTTTCGCAATCATCGTCCCGCGGTCGTGACACTCGATCTTGGTCTGCCGCCAAATCCGAATTCCACCGACGAGGGATTGGCGGCGCTGTCGGCGATTCTTGCGGAGGATAAGAATGCCAAGGTCATCATCATTTCCGGGCAGGGTGACAAAAAGAATGCGGTCGCTGCAGTGGCTGCAGGCGCCTACGATTTTCACTGCAAGCCCGTGGATCTCGACGAACTGAAGCTCATTCTCCGCCGCTGTCATTATGTGGCGGAACTCGAGCGGGAGCATGCCGAATTGCAGAATGCCAGAGCCGTTGAATCGTTCGAAGGCATGCTCGGCGGGAGTGCGGAAATGCGCGGGGTGTTTGGTCTGCTGCGCAAAGTCGGGCCGACCACGGCACCGGTGCTCATTCTTGGTGAAAGTGGCACGGGCAAAGAACTAGCTGCGCAGGCGATCCACCGGCAGAGCCCGCGTAAAAATGCGCCGTTTGTTGCGATCAATTGTAATGCGATTCCGGAGAACCTGCTGGAAAGTGAATTGTTCGGACACGAGAAGGGCGCATTTACCGGGGCGCATTCGCAGCGAAAGGGCCTTGTAGATTCCGCGGTCGGCGGGACTTTGTTTCTCGATGAGATCGGCGAGCTGCCGCTGCCGATTCAGGTGAAACTACTCCGCTTCCTGCAGGAGCGCACCTTTCAGCGTGTTGGGGGGCGTCAGGAAATCAAAATAGACACCCGGGTTGTAGCGGCGACCAACGCCGATTTGAAGCAACTCATCGCGGAGGGGAAATTCCGTGAAGACCTTTTCTACAGGCTTTCCGTGGTTTCCATTGTGCTGCCGGCTCTCCGCGACCGCGGTAGTGATTTGGAACTGCTAGCGAAGGAGTTCCTCGGTCGGTTTGCCTCGCAGAACAGCAGGAAGGGGATGGGATTTGCCCCGGATACCATGAACGCCATCAATCGGCATCAATGGCCCGGAAATATCCGGGAATTGCAGAACCGCGTGCAGCGCGCTGTCATCATGGCCGCTGGCAAGCGGATCACTGTCGCGGATATGGAACTCGAAAGCGCAGCCGAAGCCGTTCCGCGGGCGACCCTCAAGGAGGCGAGGGAAAGCGTGGAGCGCGAATACGTGACGCAAGCATTGAAACGAAACACCGGCAATATGACGGCGGCAGCTGCTGAATTGGGCATCAGCCGGCCGACGCTCTACGAGCTGATGGAGAAGCTCGGGATACCGAAGGATTAATTCAGTGGATGTCGGTAAAGCTTACGACTCTCCGCACGGAGGATAGTTGATCGTGAGAATTGAAATTTCGTAAGTCGTTCAATAGTAGTTTGTTGGGAAATAGAATCGAGGTTGGCATGGGCGGTGCTTAATGGTTTCCGAAGCCGGGTAGGGCGGTTTCAATAACCAACAACAAAATAGATAAATGAACATCATTACCAAAACAATCGGCCCAGTCGCGGTTCTCGGCATTCTGGGATTCGGATTTCTCAATTGCGACGCGCAGGCGGCGAAAATCACTGGAACCATCGACTTGGCAGGTTCCGCCCAACTCAATGTTACCAATCTCGCGACTGCGACATCCGTGACGGATTGGTTCAATACGAGTGTGCAAGATGCAACTGGCGATTTCGCGTTAAACGGCGTTGTTGCTCTTGATCCAGTCGCTTTTGCCAAACCGTGGACATTTCTGCCAGCGCCCGGAGCGCAGTTGGCTCTTTGGACAGTGGATGGTTTCGTTTTTGACCTGTATTCTTCCACCGTTGTAACTCAAAATTCGACACTCCTTTACATCGTTGGCAGTGGCGTGGTGAAGCACGCTGGTTTTGAAGATACAGACGGATCGTGGGCGTTCACTATCAATAACACGAACGGCGGCCCCAAAGCTAGGTTTGCGTTTTCTGGAAGCGCTGCAAGCGTTCCGGATGGTGGGGCTACGGCTGCTCTTCTCGGGTTGGCGCTTGGGGGTATTCCGTTCCTCCGCCGGAGACTTGCTGACGGAGCCGTGGCCTAACGGACGCCAGCGCCTTTCGAAGGCGAAACATCGTTTAAGCCGGCCGGGGTAAACCTCTGGCCGGCTTCTCCTTTTAACAGGGGAGTCGGAGGTCGGTTTCTTCTCGCGCACTGAGCAAAGCCGACGTTCATTAGAAGCCTTACCCAAACTTAACAATCAATCCAATCTATGTCCTACCCCGTATCTATTCGTACACTTGCGTTAATGCTCGTTCTTACAGCAGGCCTGACTTGTTTCACCGGCTGCTCGAAGAAATCGAAAGCCGAGGACCATAAGAAGCGCGCCGATTCCTATTTCGCCGCCAAGGATTTCGCGAAGGCGGAAATCGAGTACTTGAATGTTCTGAAACAAGATCGCGGGAATGTTGACGCAATCAAGCGGCTGGCGGTAATATACTTTGATCGAGGAAAGATTCAACAGGCGCTTCCGTACATGATGGCGGTTCGCGAACTGGACAAAAATGATATCGCGACGCGGATCAAAATCGCGCAGATTTTCGTCGGTGCTGGCAAAATCGAGGAGGCACGCAAAGAGGTCGTTTATGCAGTAGAGCAAACACCCGGAAACGATGACGCGATCATTCTGCTCTCGGATACTTCAGCCACACCCGATGAAATTGCAGATGCGCGGAAACGGCTGGAGAAAATCAAGCCCGGGGCTTCTGTCAGAGCCGCATGGAACCTCGCGATGGCCGGCCTGTCGCTCAGGGAAGGGGATTTTCCGGCGGCTGAGGCGGGGCTGAAAAAGGCCGAGGAAATTGATCCAAAATCCAGCAAGGTGCACTTGTCGTGGGCGGTTTATTACGTCGTTCAGAAGGATTTCAAGAACGCTGTCCTTGCCATGAAGACAGCGGCTGGCTTCGCGCCTTTGGATCCCATGGTGAATCTGCGCTATGCGGAGTTTGTCTTAAGGCAGGGACAGCGTAAGGAGGGCAGGGAGATCCTTGAGCAGTTCCTGAAGAAGGTGCCCGATTCCTCGCCGGTATTGGTCACGATGGCGAAACTTGAGTACGAAGATGGACGATTGCCTGAGTGCGCAAAAATTGTGGATCAGGTTCTCGCATCCGATTCGGGAAACTATCAGGCGCGGTTGCTCAAGGTAGGTCTGGTGCGTCAGCAGGGAACGCCGGCCGAGGCGGTGAAGGTGGCGGAGGAATTCCGGCGGTCGTTTGAAAAATCGGCGGAAGCGTGGTTCGAACTGTCGCTCGCTTACTTGAAGAACCGGGAGTTGGAGAAGGCGACTGAAAGTGTGCAGGAAACCTTGAAACTGAGTCCGCAATACGTGCAGGCCCAGCTTTTGCAGGCGGAACTGCTGATTGGAAAGGGCGAGTCCGACAAGGCGCTTCCGCTGCTGGAATCGATCGTGAAAAGGTTTCCGGAATTGCATCGCGCCCAACTGCTGCTCGGCGGGACGCTCGCAGCCAACGGGCGATTGGATGATGCACTGTCGGTTTACCGGATGATGGAGCAGAAGTTTCCGAAGGCTCCCGATGTGCCTTTCCTGATGGGTATGACGCACCGCCGGCAGCCGAACGGAAACGCGGACGCGAGAAAAGCATTCGAGCGGGCCGCCGTTCTTTCGCCGAATGATGTGGTCCTCATCAATCAGTTGGTGGAACTCGATATTCTGGACAAGAAATTTGACGCCGGCATGGAGCGGGTGAACGCGCTGCTTGCGGCAAATCCAAAGTCCGGTGGCGCAAAGTATCTCGAAGCCCGCATTCATATCGCGCAGGGTAAATCGAAGGAGGCTGAGGCTGCATTGAAGCAGGCGATCGAGTTTCAGCCGAATGCGAGCGCATCGTATGATCTCCTCACAAATATCTATGTCGCCGAGAAACGACTGCCCGAGGCCCTCGCAAACCTCGATGCGGCACTTCAGAAGAATGCAAAGAATGTTCAGGCGCTCATGCAGCGGGCGCTGATTTTCGAGATTCAGGGTGAGAAGGGGAAATCGATCGGAGCGTACTCGGAGATTTTGAAGTTTGCCCCGGATTTCGTTCCCGCACTGAACAATCTGTCGATTCTTCTGTCCGACCAACCGGACCGCCTCAATGAAGCGATGGAACTCGCTTCGAAAGCATTCGCTTTGGTTCCGCAGGAGCCTGCAATAGCCGACACTGTGGGCTGGATTCATTATCTGAGGCGCGAATATCCCCGCGCGCTTGCGCTGTTGAAGGAAAGTGCGGTGAAACTGCCCGACAACGTGACGGTGCAATACCACCTTGCGATGGCTTACTACATGAGCGGCGAGGAGGAGTCCGCGCGCAAAGCGTTGAAGAATGCGCTCCTGGTGAAAGGGGATTTTCCGGAGCGCGCCAAGGCCGAGAAGCGGGTCGCGATTCTCGAACTGCCCGCTGATGTCTCCGATGAGGCCACGGTCAACAATCTCAAGAGTGCGCTCGTCGAACAGCCGGACGATCTTCCATTGATGCTGAGGCTTGGAATGATATCCGAACGGGGCGGCGCGCACGACATGGCGCGGAAGTATTATGAGGATGCGCGTAGCGTGAATCCCGCGAGTCTTCCGGCCATCGTTGGGCTGGTTCGACTGTACTCCGGGCCACTTAAAGACGCTGCCAAGGCGATGGTGCTGGCGAAGGAGGCCCGAAAGCTTTCTCCGGAGGATCCGGAGATCGCGTTCCTGCTCGGCCGCCTGGCTGCCGGGAGCGGGGATCATCAGTGGGCTTCGGACCTGCTTCAGGAAAGCTCCCGAAAGCAGCCGGGAAACAAGGAGGGGCTTTTTCAATTGGCGCTTTCGACATACGCGGTCGGACGCGTGAGCGAGGCCGAGGAGATCATGACTCGCGCGACCGCCGGACCTGCGACGCCGGATGCTTCAATCGCGCTGGCGGGTGATGCGCTCAAAGAGTCGGCAGCATTTCTATCGATGGTCGCGCTGTCGAAAGATCCCAAAAAGCGGCTCGAAGCCGAGTCGATGGTCCAGCAGGCGCTGAAGGAGAGGCCGAATTTTCTCGCCGCTGAATTCGTGTCGGGATTAATCAAGGAACAGCGCGGGAACACTCAGGAAGCCCGGCAGACGTACGAGAAAATTGTCGCGGCATTTCCGAGATTTGCTCCCGCGCGCAAACAACTCGCGGGCATTCTCACGGATCAGGCCGGCGATCAGAAAAAGGCGCTGGACCATGCGATGAAGGCTCGAGAGGCTCTCGGCGATGACGTGGAGTTGACAAAGATCCTAGGGAAAATTGCGTACCGGCAGGCGGATTATCCGACGGCTGTTCGCGCGTTGGAGACGAGCAGCGCGAAATTGAAGGATGACCCCGAGGTTTTTTACTTTCTGGGGATGGCGCACCATCAGCAGAAGGCGAAAGCCGAGGCCATCCAAGCGTTGGAACGGTGTGTTGCCCTCGCGCCGGACGCGGCAATTGCAATCGAGGCCAAGAAAACCCTCGCACTGCTCGCCAAATAGATGGCCGAATGATTGCGTGCCGCAGCGCGTTTGAGAGTGCGATTACTGTGCAAGCGGGTGCCGCCGTATCGGCAGGACGGCCGGCATCCGCACGTCCGCGTGGATTTCCCGCCCGAGAAAATCGAGAGGAAGACGCACCCGTTCCTTGCCGGAGAGGAACTGCGTTACGACGGCTTCGAGGCCACGCAGCGCGCCTTGGACGATCGTCACCCGGTCGCCTTCTTTGATGGTGCTTTCCACTACCGCAATTTGTTCCTCGTTGGTACGGTCGCGCAGCGCATCGATCACCGATGGGCTTATTCTTGCGAATTGGTTTCCGAACTGGAGGATCCGGCTGATTCCCATCGCGCTACGTACTTCCCGGTATCGTTCGGTGAAATGGAAACGCGCAAACAGGTATCCGGGGAACATGGACTCGACAAACCAGCGGGCACCGCGGCTCGTGGGGCGCTGAAACCTCAAACGGGGAGAAAACACCTCGATACCCGCCATCTTTCTCAAATGGGCGGCTGCGATGTGCTCGTGCTTCGGCTGGCTCTTCAGACAGTACCAGCCGACTGGATCAGATTCGGTTTCAATCATGGATAATTTCCCTGCCGCAAAATGATTCGCGACAAACTGCTGGGATGCGACTAGCAGGAATCCGGCAGAAATCCGATAACATTTCGTTTCGTTTACAATTCCCCGGCACTATTTTGCAAGGTTTCCACGATTGAGCGTGGAATAACTGGAGAATTTTCCCTGTGTTTCACAGCATCGTATGCTGTGGAACACAGCTTGATTATCAGAAACAGAAGGTGCTGGCGGATTTTCTTTAGTTTTGAGGTCATGGCACACGCAGGGCCGCGGAAAATTCGGTGATTGCATGGGGGGGCTTGCTCTCGACCGATAGTACTCGGCGGAGGGCGTCGTTTTCGCTGCTAAGTTTCAATTTATGCGTTCGGAAGAAGGTCTAATGCTGTTGGGGGAAAGCGGGGGCGTCGTGTGGGCGAACCGCGAGGCTGCGCACTTGCTCGGTTACGATGAAAGTGAGCTCGCCGAACTCTCGCTACCGATGGACGGTGATTCGACTGGTGGTGAGGCGAGACCTCCCGGCCCGGTTGCGCTTGCTTTCAAGAGCCTCGTTGCGGGCACGACGGGCTTCGCGGAAGGAGATGCGCGTTTTCCTCGAAAAGATGGGCGGCGTATCGCTGTTCATTGGAAGCTATGGAGGATGCCCGGGCAGTTCGGCCGGCATATTTTGCTGGCGATATCGGAAACCGCGCAGGCCTCTACGGAAGGACCCATCGTATCCGGGTATCGCGATGTTTTTGAATACGCCGTCGAGGGAATCTTCCGGTCCACGCTGGAAGGCCGGTATCTCGAAGTGAACTCGGCACTTGCCCGGATGTACGGATTCACGACTCCGGCGGAACTGATCACGGCGTTGAAAGACATCGGCACGCAGCTGTACGTGAATCCGGCGCGTCGCACCGAGCTTATCAACGCTTTGCTGACTCACGGGTTTGTCGATGGATTCGAAGCCGAACTCTATCGCGCCGATGGGACTACGATTTGGTGTGCGGCATTTGCCCGTACTGTGCGCAGTGCACAGGGTGAACCACTCTACATCGAAGGCAGCGTGATTGACATAACGGCGCGCAAGAAGACCGAGGAGGCGTTGCGTAATAGTGAATCGCAACTGCGCGAACTCGCAGCCAGAAATCAGCAGGTCCGAGAGGAGGAGCGGATGAGCGTGGCTCGTGAGATTCACGATGAACTAGGGCAGGCGCTGACGCTTCTGAAACTGGACCTCGCTTGGCTCGGGGGGCGTTTAAACACAACCGTGGCTGAGGACGTGCGCGCTCCGCTGTTTGAAAAAATCGGTGCTATGGAGCAGATGATTCACTGGACGTTGCGGACCGTGCGTCGCATTCTTTCCACGTTGCGGCCCCCGCTGCTTGACGAATCAGGACTGAAGGAGGCGGTCGAATTCCATCTGCAGGATTTTTCGAAACGCATCGCAATTCGCTACGAGTTTCACGCGACTCCTATCACCACTCTCCGGCAGCATGAGGCGACCGCAGTATTCCGCATTTTTCAGGAAATCCTTACCAATGTCGCGCGCCATGCGAATGCGTCCCGCGTCAAGGTGCAACTTGGCGAGGACGAGGTTGCATTCACGATGAAAGTGCAGGACAACGGATGCGGTATAACACAGGACAAATTAACGCGATCGCGGAACTTCGGTCTCCTCGGTATGCACGAGCGCGCGCTCGCTATTGGCGGAACGATGGAGATTCTCGGTTCGCCGCGTTCCGGAACCACGGTGATTTTGAAAATCCCGATTTTTCGCGAACGAGGTCCGGAAGTATCGGGTGCCCATCCACCTAAACGGGTATTGTGAACGTGAATGAACTTCGGTCGGTTACTGCGCAAATTTTTCGCGAGTTCGGGTTCGGTGGCTTTCCACACGCCATCAGCGAGTGTGTCGTCGCTCGACACGATTAACGCACCGTCTAGTATCTCCCGTGGAAATACTTAGTATCGAACGATGATGAAGCATCCGCCGCGCATTTTGATCGCCGACGACCACTACGTCGTAAGACAGGGTCTCAAGCAGATGGTAGTCGAGCGCTTCCCCGATGCCCGGTTTGGCGAAGCATCCAACGGAAACGAGGCTCTTGAATTGGTCTGGAAAGAGAAATGGGATGTTCTCCTGCTCGATATCGTGATGCCGGGGCGCGGAGGTCTCGATACGATGAAAGAGGTGCATCGTTCGGAAGCGAAATTGCCGGTCATCATTCTCAGTATGCACTCGGCGTCTCAATTCGCGGTTCGAGCGTTAAAGCTGGGAGCTTTCGCCTACATCGTGAAGGACAGCGCCGGAATCGAACTAATCCAGGCTGTCGAGGCGGCGCTTCGCGGGCAGCGGTATATCACACCAGCGGTCGCGGAATTGATGGCCCGGGAAATGATGGTCGGGAAAAGAAGGATGGCTCACGAGGACCTTTCGGATCGTGAGTATCAGGTGCTCTGCCTTATTGGTTCGGGTAAGACTGTGAAGGAAATAGGCGACCGTTTTTCGCTGAGTGCGAAAACCATTTCGACCTACCGGACTCGCATCCTGGAGAAAATGGGACTCAAGAATAACGCGCAGATCGTTCATTACGTCGTAACCAACGACCTGACGACCGGCGCGGAGGGAGAGTGAGGCGCGTCATTCTCCGGAGTCGGATTCTGCTCGCAGGCCGGTCATTTCCTACGAACCGGATGGAATCCGGCGCTGTCTTGATAGCCAGTCTGCGCGTTCGCGAGTTCGAAAACAGTCACGACGAAACCGGACAGTAGGAATGAGAAGAGAGTGAACATGATTGGTGAAGTCTTGGGGTTGCGCTTGTCCTTTTCGGACGAGCATAAAACTCGGTTTGAATACGGTGCCGACATTATGCCGGATTCATCAAATCATACTCAGCGGCCGGATAGAGAGGTGGCCCGGTGGTTTCCGCCGTCGTGTTCGTGAACGCGGAGAGGTGATTTTTTCGGAACTCATGACCCGGGGCCGACACTTGTGAAAAGTCACAGCGCACATCGTTCATCGCACGGATTGTTTCAGTCGTTTCAAGATGCGTGGAGGACAAATTGCCCGACGGAGGAGCGTTCGTGCGTCTGCCATAGTTTATGTAATAAACCGGACCCACGAGCCCTGCGCCGCCGGCGAGGTTTCCTGACGTAACAGGTATCAGATTCCGCGAAAACCCTGCCGAGGAAGCGACGCTGACTCCTGCGGCGAAATCCGCTCCGGATTCGATCTGCAAGAAGATACCAAGCGGGACAAAATACATGTTCGCTACACTGTGTTCGCGCCCTGCTGCGACAAATGCGGAGACGGGAAAGAGAATGGCGACGACGCGGTCCGCGACGTTGCGGCCTGCGAGGGCTCTCGACACTGCGAGGCAAAAAAGCACGTTGCAGAGAATGCCCTCAGATGAATGCCTCGCCGAACTGTATGGAGCATTTGGCTGCTGCAATGAAAACCGCCGTCGTTCCGACTGCTCTGCCGCCCCTTTTTCCAGATGCCGGATAACTTCACGGGGATTGTAAGGCCAGCCGCGCCGACGAGATTGGCGAGGAATACGATGCAAAGATTCCGTGTGAACATCGGCCGTGGAATCCCACCAGCCACCCACGCTATCACAAGCAGATTGTTCCCCGTGAACAACTCAGCGCCCGCGAGTACGACGAGGATGAGTCCAAGCGAAAATGTAAGGCCGCTCAGAATGCCGGATACTGCAATTGGCAGCGTCGTATCGCTTGCTATGATTGTGGAGTAGATCGCGCCAACTCCGATGAATTGGCGGGCCATCACACCAAGCGCGATCATGAGCGCAAGCGGAAGATTCGCATTGGTGACGCCTACATTCTCGACATGCTCGGCGATCTCCATCGGTGAATAGCAATCGGAACCGTATATCTCCGGTATGAATCAGGTGTTGGAAATTGGTTCTATTCTGACAGCCACGACCTTGTACTCCGGCGTTTGCACGTGGGTGTCGCGATGGGGGCTGGTGAGTTGATTGAGGCCTACTTCCACGGCGTGGAATGTCGCGAATAATTCGCCGGGCTGAAGGCGTGTATCGGCCCGTACGGCGAGAATCGCGGAGCCGTGTCGGCTGTGAAGGCGGACGAACGCACCATCCGCCAGCCCGAGTCTCGCGAGGTCCTCGGGAGCCATGTCCACGGTGTCGCTTTCGCGGAGTATGGCGTTGGGGGTGCGGTTCGTCATGGTGCCGGCATTGAACTGGTAAAGCGTGCGGCCGGTGGTGAGGAGAAACGGGTATTCAGAATCCGACCGCTCGTTGGTAGGCTGGAACTCGATGCACTTGAGCGGCGCGGTCGGGCCACCCGGGAATGTTTCGCGGTGGAGGATCGCAGTGCCGGGATGATTCGTGTCGGGGCAGGGCCACTGGATTCCGTGATTCTCGATGCGCTCGTATGTGATGCCCGTGCCCCCCGGCCAGACCCTGCGGATTTCCTCCCAAATCTCCGCTGCGGAGCGGAAGGGAAACTGCGCGCCGTGCCCCATTGCCACCGCGACGTCGCGAACGATTTCCCAATCTGCGCGGGAGTTCCCGACGGGCGCGACGGCTCGACGCACGCGCTGCACACGGCGTTCAGAGTTCATAAAGGTGCCGTCTTTCTCAAATGACGAACACGCCGGGAGGAAGACGTGGCCATGGTCGCGAGCCAGTTCGTTGAGGAAGAGGTCCTGCACGATCATCAGTTCTACGTTGGCGAGCGCCTTCTGCGTGGCGGCGGCATTCGGATTCGTAAATGCAACATCGTAGCCGATGGCCCACATGGCCTTGAGTTGATGGTCGGCTGCGGCGTCCACCATTTGCATTAGATTTAGTCCCCGTGCCCGCGGAAGCTGCGCATTCCATGCGAGTTCGAAAACGTCGCGTCCCTGCTCGATTGGAACGAAGCCTGTGAGATTGCCCGGCTCGCAGCCCATGTGTGCGGAGCCCTGGACGTTGTTCTGGCCGC
>SXGQ01814691.1_pt1 | contig 17577 bp, 19 predicted proteins | sample 3178371 | NCBI WGS metagenome assembly SXGQ01 (sample SAMN11356859, study PRJNA531348) | freshwater metagenome | isolation source: freshwater sample F1-20 | place: China: Fuxian Lake, Yuxi | collected 2017-12-25 | reverse complement strand
GTAACTGCATCTGGGTTACAAATCATATCTGCAGAAACAAATACTAAAGGATATGTTATATACGATTCTGGAAGGGGATTCCTTGATGCTTACAACATAGCTAAGCCAGTATATTCCATGCCTCATATAGTTAGGTTTCAACATACGGTTGATGATGAAATACTAGTTTCCGGATCTATAACGGAATTTGAAGCTTCAAAACCGGAACTTACAGGCTCATTTTATTTATTACCAGGCGAAACCGCATGTTATTTTATAGCAACAACACGAGTAATTCGATCTACAACTATTGTAGGCGATTTTGCTCAACTTAATTTACGTTTATCAGTCTATACAGAGCCTGCAAACCTGAACACGTCTATAGCGTCGGGATCAGCATCGACTGGATCGTTAATAGCCACAGCTTCATTGGGTATAACACAAGCCGGGCCGGCAACAAAAGGAACCGGAGGTAAAAACTCATTTAAGTCTCAGGTAATAGATTTATCTGCCTACTCTAGTAAATTGTTTAGATGGAAAATAGAGCAATCTTGGTACGCATCTATAGGTGAGGCTAGCTCTTTGAATACATTTACTTTTGAATATGGTAATATCAACATTTTAACTTCTAGAGACTTTCAAACTGCTTTTGATACTGGGTCTGCAGATTAATTATCTATTATATATTTATTATTGATACTAAACAAATACAATAATAAATGGCTATATCTAGTTTATCAACGCAATACATATCCGCTTCATTTCAAAATTTAGCGCAAATATCTGCGTCTGGAGAATTATTTAATGGTAATGGAACGCAAATTACCAATTTAATTCTTACCTCTGTAACAGCTTCGGTATATGGAGTTATATCTAACGCTACATCAGCATCTTATGTATCTTGGTCTTATGTAGATGTGACTACTGATTCTATATTTCCAGGGACAGCTTCTTATTATCAAGAAACTGAACCTATATTTACTGCAATATCAGCTTCGTTAGTAACTACTTCAAGTTTCAATACTGCGAGTTCATCTTTTAGTAGTAGAATAACTACTTTGGAAACTGTAGATTTAAACATAAATTCTGTAACAGCTTCATTAGTTACTACGTCAAGTTTAAATTCGTTTACTGCAAGTTATACCACTGACAGCTCATCTTTTAGTAGTAGAATAGCTACTTTGGAAACTGTAGATTTAAACATTAACTCATTAACAAGTTCGTTAACAACTACAGGCTCAAATACATTTAAATCAACTCAGACTATATCAGGATCTGTTTTAATTTCCGGTTCTATTATTCCTAATGTTGATGGGGCGTCGACAACTTCAAGTTTTAGTTTAGGAAGTCCAACAGCAGCTTGGAAAGATATATGGGTTGCAAATGGAACAATTAACTTTATAAATGAAGCTGGAACTATTCAATCTAGTTTATCAGCAACTTCTGCAGGGCTAGTTATTTCCGGAGCTGTAGTAACTACTAATCAATCTTCATTAACAGGATCATTACTTGGATCAGCCTCGTATGCTTTAACAGCATCTTATGCACTTAATGGAGGCGGTGGAACTGTAGACACTGGTTCGTTATTAGTAACCGCTTCAGTATCTTCAAATACAATAACATTTACTAAAGGAAATGGAACTACATTTCCAATTACAGTAGCTACCGGTTCAGTAACACCTGCAGCATTTCCATTTACAGGGTCTGCAGCAATTTCAGGGTCACTAAGCGTAACTGGATTGATAAGTTTTCAACCATCATCTAGTATATTAACAGCTGGAGGGTATTCTATCAATGATCTCAATCCTAATTGTGTATATATTGTCGATGCAGCTGCAGGAAATGTATCAATTAATTTAGATGCAATATCCGGATCTAATGCTCGATATGAATTTTTACTTTCAAGCACTGACGGCGGGTCGAATAAATTAAAATTAGAGTCGTATATTTCATTAAAATCATATAACGATCTTACGCAAGCCAGCATTAAAGGTTCGCAAGTAGGAGTTTATTACTATGGATCTTCTGATGCTGTGGCATACGGAGATTTAGATCTATAATACTTAATTAAATGATAAAAAATATAATAGCTATTTATCCTGGGCGTTTTCAGCCTTTTGGTAAACATCACGCAGCTGTGTTTAAATGGCTACAAAAAGAGTTTGGGGCTGCTAATACATACATTGCAACGTCGAATGTCGTTACCCCGCCAAAGTCCCCCTTTACATTCAAAGAGAAACAAGACATTATTAGTAATTATGGATTTGAAGATCGACTAGTGCAGGTGAAAAATCCATATAAATCGGAGGAGTTATTAAAGAGCTTTGATCCTAAAGACACCGCAGTAGTGTTTATGGTTGGGGAAAAAGATATGAAAGAAGATCCTAGATTTGCACTTAAACCGAAAAAAGATGGATCGCCTTCATACTTTCAAGATTACAAGAAAAACAAAGCTAATTTAAAAGGATATGACATTCATGGCTATTTAGTAGTAGCCCCGCATGTTTCAATTAAAGTACCTGGATATGGAGAAATGTCCGGAACTACTTTGCGAGATGCTTTAGGCGCGAAAAAGCCACGTTCTCAAAAAGTTGAGTTATTCAAATCAGTATTTGGGTGGTATGATAAAAAAACATCAGATATGATTTTTGACAAATTAGAAGAAAACATTAACGAAATGAAACTATTTAGTAAAGACTGGTGGTCTGAATCTTTAGAACTTAATGAGGACATGAAACATGTAAGTGAATTGAAAATTAAATTTAGAGATTTCATCACTAAAATTAAAAAAGAAAATAAAGAAACCAAAGAAGCCTTTAAAAAACTAATTCAAGCTGCTAAAGGAGAAATTGAGCTTACTGAAAAAGAAAAAGTTGAAATTGGTGTTCAGTTAAAAGAAGTTTTAAAGAAAATAGGATTACTTACTTTAGTATCATTGCCAGGGGGTATTCTTGCAATGACTATTATTAAAGTATTAAAGTCAGATAAATATGTAAAAGATTCTGAAAAAGTAACAGAAGCTGCTAAAGATAAAAACGATCCTTGTTGGAAAGGTTATAAACAAATTGGTACGAAGAAAAAAGGAAATAAAGAAGTTCCTAATTGCGTGCCAGAACAAGTTGAAGAAGGGTATATGAGCCCAGAGCAAGCAGTTGCTCATCAAAATAAAATAGAAAAGCTAAAAACTTTTTTAAAAGGAAATATAGGTAAAGAGTTTGAATATGATTTTAATAAATTTGCTAAAACAGTTTATGGAGTAAAAATACAAGAGTCTTTGTTAATGGAAGGTGGGGCTGGTGGACATATGGCTCATCCATTTGACGTGGAATGGGTTAAGACAGGCACAGATTTAATTGACGTATTTAATATGTCTATTAATTATTTAGAAAAAGGTCCAGCTTCAGTAAAAATTGATGGAGTAAATGCTTCTATTCGATTAATTAATTTAGATGGTAAACCTACTTTTGTAATGGATAGAGGTTCAAATAAACCGCTAGATGTTAAAGGCATTACCAAAGCTGAGTTGCAGGATCGTTTTGGCGCTGGTCATGGAATGATTGAAATTGGTGGTAAAGTTTTAGATATATTTAATAAAGCAATTCCAAAAATTAAACCAGCTTTAATGAAGTTAGGTTTATGGGACAATCCTAATATATTATTCAATTTAGAATACGTAGCAGGCTCGACAAACGTTTTATCTTATGGTAAAAATTTCATTGCAGTTCATGGACTATTAGAAATTAAACAAGTATCGCCAACTAAACGAGCAAGTAAAGAAATAAGCTATAATAAAGCAGCTATGCAAGATTTACTTAACAATTTAGCTCCAACGGCTGCAAAATTTGGATATGAGGTAGTAGGGTCTATTCCAACGACATTAACTTCAAAACCAAACTTAAATTCAGTATTAAATAAAAAATATACAGTAACCTTTGATGCTAGCACTAAAGAAACAAAAACTCTTAAACAATGGTTAGCAAGCGCGAAAGTACCTAATGTAGCTATAAAAACTGTAGACAATAAATCTATATCAGCTTTATCTAAAGAAGTGTTAGTAAAAATATCCGATGGAATTCCTTTAGATGAGTTTATTAAAGATACTAAAGATTATCAAGCTGCAATTGATGGCTTTGTAATTTACATGGCCACTATAAAGCTAGGCGATGCTATTTTAGCAAATTTAGATTCGCCGTTAGGGCCTGTTTCTGAACATGAAGGTATTGTAATCAGGGATAATAAAATATCTAATAAACCGTTTAAAATTACCGGAAGGTTTATTTTAGGTGGATTAGCGAGTTCTTTTAACAAATAATATATTTATTTAAAATAATTAAGTTATGTCAAAGTTACAAAATATAAAAGCTATTAAGCAAATGCTAGACGGTACACATCGTACTCAAACTAGAAAAACAATAGCATTTTCTGATAAAGCTAAACAAGATCAAAAACGAGATGTTGGAGATGTTTGGACAGATGAGAATGGAATTGAATGGGAACAGCGTAATGGCTTTAAAATTAAAAAAGGAAAGCTAGATGAAATTCGTTCTTTAATTGCAGCTAGTAAAATGCCAAGTCATTGTCCTAAATGTAACCAGGAAATGACAAAGCGATTAGATGCTAAATTTTGGAAATTGGACGGGCATTGTTTTGACTGTCAAATAGAGTTCGAGCATAATCTTCGTATTGAAGGAAAATATGAAGTGTATGAAAAACAAAGAATTTTACAAAATGCAGAAGCTTGGTTAAAAGATGCTGAACAAGAAGCTATAGCGATAGCTGAAATATTCCGCAATCCATTAACATTTGCTACAGCAGATGGAGCTATTGAAAAATGGTCAGGTGGAATGACTGGAGATGAGCTAGCAGAAAAAGTAGAAAAAGAATTTGAATTATTTAAGGAAAATTTTATAAATAAATTAAAAAATGAAGAAAGGCAACAAGACGAATCAAAATAAAGCAATTAATGAAATTCGCTCTTACATTCGTGAGCAAGTTGAAGAGTATGTAGCTAGAATGGCAATCAGAAAGCTAGTGCAAAAATCTTTAACAGAAGCTAAAGAAGAAGAGTCTAAAGATTTAATTTCAATTACTGACGCTGTATTTGATTTCTTTGACAAAAATAAAAAGAAATTGCAAAAGTTAGCAGATGAAGAAGAGTGGGACGACTTTTACGACTTAGCATTTGAAAAGTTTCCAGATGCGGATCAAGATGATGTAGCTCAAGCAATGAATAAAGCTGCTATGAGAGCTGGTTGGTTTGAAAATGAAATTGAAGATTATCGTCAGTCTGAAAAAGAGCTTGATATGATGGCTAACGGAACTAAAGAGCAGCAAAAAGGAATAAAGATGGGTGACTATGATAAAAAGCAAAAATTGCCTAAAGCTTCTCCAACAGAGTTAAAACCGGAAGAGCTTAAGAAATTAAAAACGGAATCTAAAAAAAAAGAAATAATAGAAGAAGCTGAATATAAAGGTAGAAAAGTAAAGTTAGGTAAACCTTTTTATACTCCTGGAGGTCCTAGAAAACGTGCTGTATATGTTAGAAATGACAAAGGCAATGTAGTTAAAGTAGGATTTGGAGAACCTGGAATGAAAATTAAAAAAGACAATCCTGGTCGAAGAAAATCTTTTAGAGCTCGTCATAATTGTGATAATCCAGGACCGAGATGGAAAGCTAGATATTGGAGCTGTAAAGCATGGTGATTATGAAACATTATATAATATATAAAGTAACAAATTTAGTTAACGGGAAATACTATATTGGCCGTCACGCTACAAATGATTTAAATGACAACTATTTAGGTTCAGGTAAAGCTATTTTAAATGCAATAATAAAGTACGGAATTGAAAATTTTAAAAAAGAAATTTTAGCAGAAGCGGATGATGCACAAAATTTATGGGAATTGGAGTCAAACATAGTCAATGAGAGTATAGTTAATGATCCAAAATCATATAATATGGCTTATGGCGGAAAACATTATTTGTATGGACTAAAAAAATATAATCCAGAAAAATTTATACAACATCAATCAATTAGCGGCAAAATAGGAGGAAAAGCTTCAATAGAAAAACATAAAATAAAATATACAAATAACGATTGGCACAGAAAAGGAGGAATAGCTGCGGGAGAAAAACGACGTAATAATCCAAATTTTGTATATGAAGTTATAACTACTAATAATGAAACATATTTAGTCAATCGTAGCGAATTAATTAATTTATGTAAAGAAAAAAATTGGAATTATAGTACATTAACTTGGAACCTATCATATATACGTGAAAAAATAATAAAGCGTGGAAATTTATCTGGGTTTCAAATTAAGATGATTAAATATACACCTAAATTAAAAAAATGAAACTTTCAAAATTATTAAAAGAAACAAAAATTAAAGTTTTAAAAGAAGACAAAAGTCGTGAAGAATTATCTGCGGAATTGCAAGCTGCGTTTAAAAAAGGGCCCGAAGCTATCAGGACGTTTTTAGATTCTTCAGATGGGCAATCAGATATTGTTCGATCAGACATTTTATTAAATCCACAAACGGATGGAGATATGTCAGATGATTCTGTTAAAGTTGGAACAGCTTCTGGAAATGCTATGGATTTTAAACCAACTCAAAGTGAGATTGATTTAATGAAATCTGTATCATATCCTTTAGGCTCTGCAAAAACTTTAACACAAGCTATTAGCACTGGTCCAACTGCTCAAGGTATCGTAACTTCCGGAGATTTAATAATAGACGGCCATCATCGTTGGTCAGGAGCTATTTCTATAGGAGGCGTGAACGCAAAAATAGCAGGTAAAGATGTTAATTGGCCTGGACAAAATACTCAAGAAAAACTTGCAGCTGCGCAAATTGCAATTGCGGCTAAATTAGGGCCGGGTAAACCAATACCATCGCAGTCTAAACCATTTGAAACAAATATTATGGGTAAATCAGCAAATACAATTGCTAAAATGATAATGTCTAATGTTAATAAAAAAACAGATCCTAACGCTCCCGGGGCAATGCTTAATGATGATATGATGAAAGATTTAACTGCCGGAGATAATAAAGACATTGGAATTGTATTAAAATGGTTAGGTGGATTAGCTGATCGAGTTAAAGATAAAGTAGGCCCTGGAAAACCTAGCTCACCTGAAGCAATATATCAATTGCGATTAGCTATTGCACAAAAAGTAGGAGAAAATTTAGCTGCATTACCTAATAATCCAGACGCCCCAGCTCGTAAAGATATGCCTCAATTTGATCCTAGCGTCGGCGGCCCGGAGATTGACGCAGTAACTAATCAATTAAGTGGTAAATCTAAAGGAGATTATAATGTTGCAGCTCCTTTTGCAGTTAAAGATTCATATCAATCTAAAAATTTCGAATCTAAACTTTTTGAAGTTGTATTGAAAAAATCAATATCAGAATTTAATAAAGTATCTAAACGTAAAAAATAATATGATTAAGCTAGTAAATTTATTAAAAGAAGCTGAAGAAGAAATGAAATGCCCTGTGGCAACGCAGGACATTGGAGTTAATCTAGAACATCGTCAAAAAGCAATTGATGAATATGGATATGGACCTTTAAATCCAAACAACCCAAATATCAAATTTTGGAAAAAGAAAGCAGATGAATGGCAATTGGATTCTATGGAAGAAGCTAAGTCGTCTCGCTGTAATAATTGCGCGGCTTTTAATATAACTACTAAAATGCTTACTTGCATTGAAAGAGGAATTGTATCTGGAGAAAAAGAAGTTACTGTAGACGCTCCCGTTGCAGAAGGAGAAGAAGAAGCTTCATTAACAGAACCTGAAACAGACGACACTGAAGGAGCTGAAAAAGATGCGTGGGATACAATAGAAGCTGGAAAGTTAGGATATTGTACATTCCTTAAATTTAAGTGTGCTGGTTCTAGAACTTGTGACGCTTGGGTTACTGGAGGTCCTATTAAAGACAAAAAATAATAATTAAATTTAAGTTATGCCATTAATAAAAAAATCTTTAGAAGCTCAAATTTTAATAGCTTTACAAAAACAAGCTACAAGTGGTAAAGATTTAGCATCTTCTCAAGCTCAGTTCGCAAAAGATTTAGCGACTGCTATTGATTTATATATTAAATCAGCTACTATAATTATACCACCAGGTCAAGCTTCTCTTGGAACAAATGCTCCGGGTCAAATAGTTTTAGGAGCTAGCCCATCAGGGCCGGTAACAGCCGCTACGACAACTCCAGGAGTTGTTAATGTAACGACAGCATCTCCATCACCGCAAGCTTTAATCAGTTAATTACTACCTACATATTTATTTTAAAGGTAGTAGTTTATGGAACAAAAATCTTTAAAAGAAATAATCAAAGACGAATACAAGAAGTGTTTACAAGATCCTGTACACTTCATGAAAAAGTATTGTCAAATTCAACATCCACAAAAAGGAAAAATACCTTTTCACTTATATTCATTTCAAGAGACTGCTTTACGAGCTTTACGAGATCATGACTATAATATCATATTAAAATCAAGGCAATTAGGTATATCCACTTTAAGTGCAGGTTATGCACTTTGGTTAATGACGTTTTTTGGAGATAAAAACATTTTAGTAATTGCAACAAAGCAAGAAGTAGCAAAAAATTTAGTTTTAAAAGTTAAGGTAATGTATGAAAACTTACCTTCATGGCTTAAACTTCAAGCTACAGAAGATAATAAATTATCACTTCGTCTTAGTAATGGGTCGCAAATTAAAGCAACTTCCTCTTCAGGTGACTCTGGTCGTTCAGAAGCATTGTCTTTATTAATAATTGACGAGGCTGCATTTATTTCTAATGTAGAAGAAATTTGGATATCTGCACAACAAACATTAGCTACTGGCGGTGGTGCAATTATTTTATCAACGCCTAACGCTACTGGTAACTTTTTTCATAAAACGTGGGTAGGAGCTGAAGAAGGTCGAAATAGATTTAATACTATTAAACTTCATTGGACAGTGCATCCTGATAGAGATCAGTCTTGGCGAGATAAACAAGATGAATTATTAGGACCGAAAGGAGCTGCTCAAGAATGTGATTGTGATTTTATATCTTCAGGTCATACCGTAATTGACGGAGCTACACTTCAATGGTATAATCAAACGACAGTTCAAGATCCTGTTGAAAAGCGAGGTATTGGAAATGATTTATGGATTTGGGAACAGCCTGATTATACAAAAAATTACATTGTAGTAGCTGACGTTGCGCGAGGTGATAGTGCCGACTATTCTGCATTTCATGTTATTGATGTTGAGTCAATGACGCAGGTTGCAGAATATAAAAGTCAAATACCTACTAAAGATTATGGCAATTTATTAGTTAATATAGCAACTGAATATAACGATGCTTTGCTAGTAATTGAAAATGCAAATATAGGATGGGCGGTATTGCAAGTAGCAATTGATCGTCAATATAAAAACTTATATTATTCTCCTAAAGATAACTCAATATCTGATGTATCTCAACAATTAGCTAGATATGTAGATTTAAAAGATACTTCACAAATGGTTCCAGGCATTACAACTTCATCTAGAACTCGTCCATTATACATTTCTAAATTGGATACGTATATGAGAGAACGAGCTCCGGTTATTCGAAGTAGAAGATTAATTGAAGAGTTATTTGTATTTATTTGGAATGGATCGCGACCTGAAGCACAACATGGTTATAATGACGATTTAGTTATGGCATTCTCAATGGCTTTGTGGATTCGTGATACAGCTTTAAAACTTCGTCAACAAGGTTTAGATTTACATCGTAAGACTCTTAATTATTATGGAACTATACAAGGAGTATATAACAACAATGCGGGGCAGTTAAAAGATAAAGGATGGACAATGCCTACAGGTAAATCCGGTAATGACGAAAATTTAACTTGGTTATTATAATTATTGATATTTATTTTAAATAGCTTTAATTAAATATGGCAGATAAATCAATATATGGTCGACTTAAAAAACTATTCAACACCAATGTTATAGTACGTAAAGTTGGCAAAAATCAGTTACGAGTTGTGGATAACGATCATCTACAATCTATAGGAAATGCGCACAATTCAAAATACATAGATCGTTTTACTAGATTACATGGAGTGAAACCTCATTCCATGAATACTTATAATCCAAATTACAATTATTTTTCTTCTAAAACGGAATTGTATACAGATTATGAAGTAATGGATCAAGATTCTATTATAGCATCTGCTTTAGACATTTATGCAGACGAAACTGTGATGAAAGATGATTTTGGAGATGTATTGCGAATTACTAGTGACGATGAAAATGTTAAAAAAATTCTTCATAACTTATTTTATGATATTTTAAATGTAGACTTTAATTTATGGCCATGGGTAAGAAACATGTGTAAATACGGAGATCTATACTTGAAATTGGATATACAAGAAGGCATTGGTATAGTTAATGTTATACCTATGTCTGCATATGAAGTAGTTCGTGAAGAAGGTATGGATCCAAATAACCCATATCATGTGCAATTTAAACAGCTAGGCGGTGGAAACATTACTTATGAAAATTTTGAAATTGCTCATTTTCGTTTACTAAATGATTCTAATTTTCTTCCATACGGTAAATCAATAGTTGAGCCAGCTCGTAAAGTATGGAAACAATTAACGCTAATGGAAGATGCGATGTTAATTCATCGTATAATGAGAGCTCCTGAAAAACGTATATTTAAAATTGATGTAGGTAATATACCACCTCAAGAAGTAGATGCGTTTATGCAGCGTATTATTAATCAAATGCGTAAAACGCCTTACGTCGATCCACAGACAGGAGACTATAATTTAAAATTCAATATGCAAAACATGTTGGAAGATTATTTCTTACCTGTACGTGGTGGGCAGTCTGGAACTGAAATTGACACTTTATCTGGTATGGAATTTACCGGCATTGATGATATTGAATATCTTCGTAATAAAATGATGGCAGCTCTTAAAGTGCCTAAAGCATTTTTAGGATATGAAGAAGGTATTTCTGGTAAGGCTACGCTAGCAGCTGAAGATGTTCGATTTGCTAGAACTATTGAAAGAGTTCAAAGAATTGTAATTTCAGAACTTCATAAAATTGCAATTGTGCATTTATTTTCTCAAGGATATGAAAATGCAGAATTAATTAATTTTGAACTTTCAATGACTTCTCCTTCGACTATTTACGAACAAGAAAAATTAACTTTATATACTAGTAAAGTAGATTTAGCGGGTTCCATGATAGAAAAGAAATTAATGCCTAGAGAATGGATTTATAAAAACATATTCAACTTCAATGATGAAGAAGTAGCTACTATAATGATCAATTTAGCAGAAGATCAAAAAGAAGCATTTAGATATAAGAAAATAGAAGAAGAAGGTGAAGATCCTGCTAATCCAACGGGTAAGAAAAAAGAAGAAGGCGGAGGTGATGAAAGTGGATCTAATCCATTTGGAGGCGGAGGGGAAGAAGATGCTGGCGAATCTAGCGAAGAGGGTGGAGCTGAAGCTAATCCTTTTGGCGGCGGCGGTGGTGAAGAAGAAACTGAACCGGTAAAAGATAGTGTAGATTTAAAGCTTCAAAGAAAATATGATAGCGAGGCAAAAAAGAAACGTACACCTAAAGGAGGATGGCCAGGCGCCGGAAGACCTAAAGAAGGTATGAAATATAATACCCATGATCATCCTAGAGGTTATGATCCTATAGGAAGAGTAGCATGGAAAAACGCTCGAAATGAATCTGTAGATGTAATGAAAAAGTATGGATTAAATAAATTAATTACTAAAAAAGCATCTTTGTTGTCTGAAATAAATACATTATCAGACAATACAAATATAATTGATGGGGAAATTTAAAATAATGTAAAAGTATCATATTTATTATTAAAAAAACTCGTATTCTGAATGAAAAATTTAAAACACTCAAAGTTTAAAAATACTGGCGTTCTGTTTGAATTACTAGTACGTCAAGTAGCATCAGATACTTTGAATAATGTAGATTCAAAAGCAATACCTCTTATTAAGAAGTATTTTGGTAAATCTACAGAATTAGCAAAAGAATTTGACTTGTATCAAACTTTAGTAAAAGAAAAATTTGCTAAAGAAAATAAAGCTACTCAATTAATTGAAGCTGTATTAGAAGCTCGTACAAAATTAAATCAAGCTTCTTTAAGTAGACAAAAGTATAACTTAATTAAAGAAATTAAATCTTCATACGTTTTAGAAGATTTTTTCAAAGCAAAGGTTAATAACTATAAAATACTAGCTTCAGTATATAAATTATTTGAATATACAGTATCAGATAATCCAGTAGAAATTGTAGATAATAAAGATTCTATCGTAGAGCATATTACTCGTAAAGATGTAAAAAAGAATTCTGCTTTAAATGAAATGAAAGCTTTTGAAGCTCAAGACAAAGAAGTTCGCTTATTGTCATATAAAATTTTAATAGATAAATTTAATACTAAGTATTCAAAATTAAATGAAGGTCAAAAATCTTTATTAAGACAATATATTAATTCAGTTAACGATTCTTCAGAATTGAAAACGTTTTTAGTTACTGAGGTATCTAAAATTCAAAAAGATTTAAAAACTCTTAATACTAAAGTAACTGATAAAGTAACTAAAATTAAATTGTCTGAAGTTACTAACTTACTTAATACATACAAAGATGTTAAAGTAGTTAAAGACAATCACGTTTTAAATTTGTTACGCTATCACGAATTAATTAAAGAACTTAAAAAATCTTAATCATGTCAGCAAACCCAATATCAGGTCCTTATACAGCTCCTGCTAAAACATATCATTACGGTCCTGCAAAATATCAAAGAATTGTAACCGTGATTAACTCAATGTTACCATTTATTGCTACGGGATCGTTTGCAAGTCCAATTGGCGTTTCTACAAACGATAACTCAAATACAGTAACTCTTGTATTAGCTACTGGAGGGACAACTACTTTATCAGATTTTGCTAATAATACCATATATGAATTAGGAGTTTATAGAATTACCGGATCATTAGCAGGTAGCGATCATGTACATTTATATTTTGCAGATTAATTTATGTCAAGTTATTTTAATACATTAAAAAAGAAACTCATTAACGAGACAGTTAATGTAGAAGACAATTCAAAGTTAATTGACGATGAACAAGATGATTTTGCTATTGAAGATATAGTCGACGAAATGTCTACTTCTGCCGGAGCAGGGCATTACGAGACTCCTAATGCTTTTGGTGAGCTAGGAGATGATACGATTGAAATGTTAGGTTATAAAAAAGTTAAGAAAAAAGTTAAGAAAGAAATTAAAAAAGAATCGCAATATAAACAACTTTCTACGGAATTGTTTTTAAATGAAATTGCGTATAATGATTATAAAAAAGATCCTATAGCTTCCCCAAAGCAAAAAATTAATCAATCTATCAATTTTATTAATAGAGGATTGAAAGAAATTGAAAAAGTCGTAAATCATAATGTACGTCTTAAACAAGAAATGGGAGTAGATAATGGAATATATTGGAAGTCGTCACGTGAAAATCTTGCTAAGATTAGCGAGCGTTTGTTGAGAGTTTCAAAGCAATTAAAAGAATTAGCATCGTAAGTATGGAAAATAAAAAATTATTAGTAGACTGTATCACATTCGACGTTACGCCGGAGATGATTAATGAGTCTATGGAAAAGAATAATGGCAGATTATTAGTTAAAGGAGTTCTTCAAAGAGCTGATGCTAAAAATCAAAATGGTCGTGTATATCCGCAAGAAGTATTAATGCGTGAAGCTAAAAAGTATGCTGATGTAAATATTAAAGAAAGAAGAGCTTTAGGTGAATTAGATCATCCAGATTCTTCAGTTGTTAACTTAAATAATGTTTCTCATAACATTGTTGAAATGCATTGGGCTGGAAAAGATTTAGTCGGTACTGTTGAAATTTTATCAACGCCATCTGGTAACATTTTAAAAGAATTATTTAAGTGTGGAATTAAATTAGGTATATCTTCTAGAGGTTTAGGATCAGTGAAACAATTAGGAGAAAATTCTGTCGAAGTGCAAGATGATTTTGAATTAATTGCATTTGATTTTGTTTCTAATCCATCAACTCATGGAGCATTTTTAAAACCTATGCACGAGTCTGTTGATAAATCGATTAACTCTTCCACTTCGAAATATATACAAGTAAATAAATTGATTACAGATATATTAACTGATTTTAAATAATTATTATTATGAGCTTAGTAGATAAATATAATTCAAGTAAATCTATAGCACCTAGAAAATATACAGGAGCTACTCAGTTTACAAAAGATATTTCAAAATTAAACATTGATAGAAAATCATTACCATATAATGGGCAAACTCAATTTGTAAAAGATACATCAAAATTAAACATAGACAGAACTCCATCAAGATATGCGCCAAAAAGATAATATAAAATTAAAAAGTTTAATTGAAGCTAAACCTAGTTTGAATGAAGCTGAATTAGTAGAACCTTCAGAACAAGTACTTAAAGGAGTTCAAAAAGAACTTAAACTTAAAACTGGTATTGTAGCTGTTTTAGGATTGCGTAAAAAAGGAAATACAGAAATTTATTATACGACAGATTTGTCTAAAGAAATTCGCACTTCAGTACTCCAGCAATTATTTGATAGTATGACATTAGACGTTACGTGCGCCCCTATGAAAAATGTAATAGGAGGATATGCATTTTCAATATCAATTAATTATAAACATCCTAATAGAGGCTCTAACGGTTTAGATTTAGGGACTATATTTTATGAAAATAACAAGTTTAAATCTAAATTTTATAGTGAAGCTCGTAAAGTAGAAACATCTTATTAATATGCCATATACTTATAAAAAAGAAGGAGATATATATGTAGTATATAAAAAAGACTCTGGTAAGAAAGTAGGAGCTACTAAAGGAACTAAAAAAGCTTTGAAACAGTATTTAGCTGCTTTACATATGCATGAATCAAAATTAAAAGAAAATATGAAATCAAATAAATCAATTAAATTAGCTGATTTACTTAAAGAAGGAGAAGATGCGGCCGCAGGTATGTCCACTGAGCAAAAGAAAGCTTTTTTAGGAGCTGTGTATAAGTTTGCAGAACATGCAAACTCAATTTACCGTCAACATTCTTTAAAAGAAACTTCTAAATATCTAGGAGAGCTTATTGAAGCTGCTCATCATTTAACTTTGTCTGAGACTGAAGATTGGTTTGACGCTAATACCGTTAATCGTCACATGAAGCATTTAGGAGAAGCGTATAAAATCTTTGAAAAGACTTCTCAAGAAATGTCAGTACTTCAACAACGGTTAGAATCTGCTTATGAAGATATTGGAGGTACTTTAAATAAGTATTATGATATTGGTAGTATGGTAAATGAAGCTGCAGGAGAGGATTATCAAAGATTTTTTCAAAAAGCAATGAAAAAATTTAAAATTGAAGAACCTGCAGATTTAGAAACTCCTAAAGCGAAAAAGAAATTTTTTAATTGGTTAGATAAAAATTACACCGCTAAAGAAGAACCGAGTAAAGATAAAGGAGAAAAAGGGCCCACTAAAGAAAAGAAATAAATGAAAAAAAAGAAATTTGTATTTGAAAATTCAAATACTAAACTTACATCTTTAGTACCAAAAGAAATTAGAGCGGTGCATGAATTAAAACGCGCTATACCAATTAATGAGTGGAATGTAATTCGCACTTCCTTAAATGAGCTTTTAGGATTAACAGAAGCAGAAGCGGTAACTGACGATCAATTAGCAAATTTGATTCAGCAAGCTGCAAAAGAATTAAATTTACCAGCAGCTAAAGATATCAAAGATATCGAAATTGATCAGGATGCCATGGAAAAAGGTCAAGAAGATGCTATAGAACTTAAAAAAGAATCTAAACAGCCTATTAATGAAGGTCTTACATTGGCTTTGATTTTAGGAGCTCCAACTATTTTAAAATTACTAGCTAACGTAATTGATTGGGCATATAGAGCTTTTGCACTCAGCAAAGAAGAAAAGAACCAATTCAAAGAAGATTCGGCGGCGTATGTATACGCTAAAAAAACTGGAAAGACTCCTGCAGGGAAAGTAGTAGACGAACATGACTTACATGACATGGAAGATAAACTATTTAAATCAAAGGCAGCAAAACTTATATTAAAAGCATCGCATGGATTACATAATTTGTATGTAAAGCCTTTACGAGCGTTAATTGCTGGTATACTTTGGGTAGGTGAAGATCCAGGTTCTGAACAAGGCGGTAAAGGTGAAGGCCTTAGTATGGTAAATGCTTGGAAAAGAGCTAAAAAGCCTGCAGAAATAATTTATGCAGTAATAATGCTTGGTATAGCCGGTTATGGTGCTATACAAGCAATATCTTCTATACCAAGCGCTCTTGAGGCTGTTAAGTCTATAGGAGGAATTCAAAATTTAGCTACTGTAGTGCTTGATGCTACAAAAGGCAGTGATATGACAGGTACAATTATTAAAGGTGTATTAAAACACGTATACGTTTAATTAAAATAAAATTATTTCTACCATTTGGGCATGTTTTCTTAAGCATGCCCATATTTATTGATATAATGCACAATGCCTTATTAATTCTTATATAAGGCGCAATTAAATTAACAATTCTATTAAGATTCCTAATAATCTTATTTCCGATTAACTTAAAAACAATAAGAGGACAAACAAATGAAAGATTTATTAAAAGAAGCGATTGCTGATGCAAAAGCTGTAAGAGAAACCGCGTTGGCTAACGCTAAATTGGCTCTTGAAGAAGCTTTTACTCCAAGACTTCAATCAATGCTTTCTGCTAAATTAGCCGAAGAAATGGAAGGCGAAGAAGAAGAAATGACTGAAGAGGAAGAGGAAATGGCTATGGATAGCGCTGATGAAGCTCCTGTAGAAGAAGGAGATGACATGGAACATGAAGAAGAAATGACTGAAGAGGAAGAGGAAATGGCTTCTGAAGCTGCTCCTGAAATGGAAGAACCTGAAATGGAAGATGATGATTTAGATTTAGAAGAAATTATCAGAGAATTAGAAGGATCTGAAGAAGAAGAAATGACTGAAGTCGACCATGAAAAAGAAGAAATGACTGAAGGCGAAGATGAAGAAGAAGAAATGACTGAAGGCGAAGATGAAGACGTTGATATCAACGAAATTATCCGTTCACTTCGTGAAGAAGAAGAGGAAGAAATGACAGAAGAAGATCATGAAAAGGAAGAAATGACTGAAGAAGAAGATTCTGAGGAATTAGAAGAAGCTTATAATGTTATTCGGTTCTTAAAAGGCAAAATCAATGAAGTTAATTTATTGAACGCTAAACTTCTTTATTCAAACAAATTATTCCGTAACTTCAGCCTTAATGAAGGTCAGAAAATGAAAGTTATTGAAAACTTTGACAGAGCTCATAACTTACGTGAAGTTAAATTAGTATTCTCTACATTAGCAGAATCATTTAAAAACACGACAGTTAAGAAAATTGTAAAAGAATCATTTGCTTCGAAACCAATCGCTTCAACCAAACCTAAGCAAGTATTATCTGAAGGCCATGATTTAGCAGAACGTTTCAAAAAATTAGCAGGGTTATCAAAAAGAAAGTAATT
>SXGQ01371758.1_pt1 | contig 17577 bp, 14 predicted proteins | sample 3178371 | NCBI WGS metagenome assembly SXGQ01 (sample SAMN11356859, study PRJNA531348) | freshwater metagenome | isolation source: freshwater sample F1-20 | place: China: Fuxian Lake, Yuxi | collected 2017-12-25 | reverse complement strand
CTAGCAGTCCGTGGCCAAAGTCCATCCTTGGCCTTTGGCCACCCGAAAAGCTGCGCTTTTCACGGGAGCGGCGCTCCCGGCACCTCATCCATGAGGTGCAGCAGGCTGTTTGGCCACAGCCTGCTAGGCTCAGCCCGCCTCGAGCTGGGCGTGGATCGCCTCAGTCAGCGCACGGAGGGCATTCATGTCGTAGGCCGCGAGGATCTGGCTTCGATCGGCCACCCGGCGCTGGACAGTGATCCATTCGCCGGGGTCGGTAGCGAGACGGTCGGCATGCTTGCCGTGGAAGCGGGCCGCATAGTGATGCCAAGCGTCGTCGATGCTCCCGCGCGAGAAGTGCACGAGACGGATGGCGAGGCAGACGGCAAGCCGGTGGCCGGCGAGGTGGCAGCGGAAGGTGAAGTCCGTGTCGTAGCCGTGCCACCCGTCGAACGTCGCCTCGTCGAATCCGATCCGCTCGGCGACGTCGCGCCGGGCGGCGATGAACACACCGTCGAGCCCCTCGATGCCGTCGTTGACCTCGGCAGGCGCTCCGAAGAAATCGATCGTGTAGCCATCCTCGTCGCGGTGCGCTACGAGCCCGCGCGCGTGGCGGATGCCGGAGGCGGCCCAGAACATCCCCGCCATCCGTGTCGTCCCCGCCACGCCGACGACGTCGAAGGTCGCCAGGTGGCGCCGGATCGTGGCGCCGAGATCGTCAGAGAGGATCTCGATGTCATCGTGTGAGAACACGCAGATGTCGCCGCGGGCGGCGCGCAGGCCGCGGTTGTAGCCCTCGCAGAGAGAGCGGGCGTCGGGAATACGGATGATCTCGTGGCGTTCGTCCCCCATCCGCGCGGCATAGGTCGCTGCCACGGCCGCGAAACGGCGATCATCGCGGCTGCAGATGACGATGGAAATCACGGTTCGACCGCTGCTGTGGGGCACGAGGGGCTGAGCGTGGCCATGGGCCACGGGCCGCCACCTGGATGCATCTGGTCGGCCGGGCGCCAGCACGGTCGCGGAGCACGTGCCCGTTCGGGCCTGATCGGAGGATACACTCCACAATGGCCATCACCGGCTGCCCGGTGCCGGCGCAGGTCGGTGGCCTAGCAGGCTGTGGACAACCAGCCTGCTGCACCTCATGGATGAGGTGCCGGGAGCGCAGCTCTCGTGAAAACCGCAGGTTTTCGGGTGGCCAAAGGCCAGGGATGGACTTTGGCCACGGGCTGCTACACGAGCGAGGGGCGGATGAATCCCAAACGTGACGCTGCGGTGCTCCTCGGGGCGCTCGTCGGCGGGCTGATCGGCCACCTGCTGTTTTTTTGGGTGGCCCGGCAGGGGTTCTACGGGCTGGTCCTCCCCGGCGGCCTGCTCGGGCTCGGGGCGGGGATCGGCCGCGGCGGGGCACGCTGGATCGCGGTGGTGTGCGGTGTGGCGGCACTCGCCCTCGGGCTGTTCACGGAGTGGCGTTTCGCCCCGTTCGCGGCCGATCCGGGGCTGGGCTATTTCCTCACCCATCTCCACCAGCTTCGTCCGCTGACGATGGCGATGATCGCCGTCGGCGCCGCGATCGGATTCTGGGTGCCGTTCCGCCGTGTGGGAGTGGTATAGTTTTTTGAGGACTATCGATGGCATGACGGCCATTGGGGAGTCGGTCCAACACACGGGAGCCGGTCCAATGCACGTCCGTGGGTGGCGGCTCGTGTTGGCCGTGGCGACGATCCACTTGGTCGCGCAGGTGGCGGCCGTGGCTCTCGCGCTCGGCGGGCTGGCCCGTTTCGACGGCGGCGGACCTGCAGGTGCGCTCGAGGCGGTCAACGCATGGGCTGCGGCGATCCTCGCGGTTCCTCTGGTGACGCTGGTGAAGGCGCTGCCGATCGGTGGCACGGGGCAGTGGGGATGGCTCGTGCTGGTTGCCAACAGCCTGTTCTGGGGGGTGGCCATCAATCTCGTCTTCAGTCGGCTCCGTGGAGGCCCCACTCCGGTGGGCTTGGGTGCCGGGGTTTCCGTCGGGACCGCTGGCGGTGGTGGCGAGCACTGCTGAAGGGGCCATTGATCGGCAGGCTTTGCCACAGCCCCCGCCGCGTCAGTGAGCCGTGTGGCGTTTGATCCGGTGCGGGTGTGGGAGTCAACGGCCGATGGATGCGTTGCCGGGATCGCGTCGACGTGGGTTCACACTCGTCGAGTTACTGGTCGTGATCGCCATTGTCGGGCTCCTCGTCGGCATGCTGTTGCCGGCGGTGCAGTCGGCTCGTGAGTCGGCACGCGAGGTCCAGTGCCGCAACAACGTTCGCCAGATCGCGCTGGCGACCCTGCTTTTTCAGGATGCCCAGGGGTGTTTCCCGCCGGCGCGCATCGTGCCTTCACCGGGTGGGCCGGTGGTTCCCTCCGGGAGCCACCCCTCCTCCACCTGGCTGATCCGAATCGGACCGTTCCTCGAACTGCCGACCCTGGCATGGGATGAAACCCGGCCGTTTTCCGATCAGTCCGACGCCGTCAGAATGCAGGTGGTGCCGGGATACCTCTGCCCCACACGCCGTGGTCCTGAACTCGCGATCACCCCCTCATCGACCACGCCCACCACGCGGGCACCGTGCGGTTGCCTGATTCCCGGTCGGGCGATTTCCGGCGGCGCGGCGAGCGACTACGCGGGCAACCACGGTGATCTCTCGCCGACCGCGACCGGCGCGGCGACCGATTTTTACTGGGGGGGGAACGGCACGGGCATCCTGATCACCAGTGATCCGCTGCCGGGAACCGCTCGATGGCGCGACCGCGTGCGCTCGGCCGACGTCGTGGATGGGCTGTCGCAGACGATCCTCCTCGGCGAGGCTCACGTGCCCCATGGCCGTCTTTCCAGGCCACCGGAGAACGGGCCCGCCTACGATGCGTCCGATTTCTTCAACTCGACGCGGGTCGGTGGCACCGGGGTTCCGATCGCCGCCGGACCGTCCGATGCTGTCGCCGGCATGGGGCTGTTTGCGTTCGGCAGCTGGCATCCCGGCGGCTGCCCGATGGCCTTTGCAGACGGACGTGTCGATCGCGTCGCATTGGAGACCGATTCCGACGTGCTCGGCAGGCTGTGCAACCGCCACGATGGTCGATCTCCGTGAGGTGGTCATGGTGACGTGCCGATCGACCGTCTCAGGCCGGTGGATGATCGCCTGCCTGCTACTCCCCGGTTGTGGCACGACCGACCGGCTGTGGCCCGTGGCCGGGACGGTGGCATTCGCCGATGGCCGCCCACTGGCAGGCGGGGTGATCGAGTTGAAGCCAGTCGCGAACGTGGGGCGATCTGCCCGTGGTGCGGTCGGCGCGGACGGCCGTTTTTCACTGGACACGGCCGGTCGACGAGGCGTCGGGGCCGGCCGCTATCGGGTGGCGATCGTGCCGCAACTCGTCGTCGGTCATGAACCGCACGGCCCCGGTGTCGCCCCGCGGTTCACACGCTTCGAAACATCGGGCCTCGAGGTCGAGATCCCAAGTGGTGGAATCGCGGACCTGACGCTGACCATCGAGTCGGGCCGCTGAAGGCGACCGCAACCGAATGGCGCGCCCGCGTTGACGAGTGTTGATTTGCCCGCCCAACTCGCGGCACGTTTGGTCGCGATCACGCGGCGGTGTATGTTTTCGCATCCCCCGCGCGCCGTGCAGGCGGCTGGCACGTGGGGCGTGGTCCACCCGTTCCTCTCTCCCCGGCCTCGGGCCGGCGCCGCCACCGCCATGGATCTCCGGGCGTACCGCACCGACGGATTCTGGGACGAGTTGTTCGACGAGCACGTCCGGGCCCGGCCGGGGACCGAGCAGCTCGTGCGGCGCCTGGCCGAGCTGTCGAGCGGCGAATTGGCAGCCCGGCAGCGTGCCGCCGACAAGGCGCTCCTCACGATGGGGATCACCTTCAACGTCTACGGCCATGAGGCCGGCACCGAGAAGATCTGGCCGTTCGACATCGTGCCGCGCGTCATCGACGCCGCCGAATGGGCGACGATCGAGCGCGGGCTCAAGCAGCGGATCCACGCTCTCAACTGCTTCATCGACGACCTCTACAACGAGCGCCGCATCATCCGCGACCGGGTCGTACCCGAGTGGCTGATCGACTCGGCAAAGTCGTTCCGCGGGCCCTGCGCCGGGCTCAAGCCGCCCCGCGGCGTGTGGTGCCACATCACCGGCACCGATCTGGTGCGCGGTGCCGACGGGGTGATGTACGTGCTCGAGGACAACCTGCGGACGCCATCGGGGGTGTCGTACGTGCTCGAGAACCGCGAGGTCATGAAGCGCACTTTTCCGCAGCTCTTCGACGGGCAGCGGATCAGTCCGGTGGAGAACTACCCGGAGAAGCTGCTGGCGATGCTCGAATACATCGCCCCGCCGCAGGTCCGCGATCCGACCGTCGTCGTGCTGACGCCGGGGATCTTCAACTCGGCCTACTTCGAGCACAGTTTCCTCGCCCGTCAGATGGGGGTCGAACTGGTGCAGGGCTCCGACCTGGTCGTCATCGACCGGGTCGTCCACATGCGCACCACCCGGGGCCGCGAGCGGGTCGACGTGCTCTCCCGGCGGATCGACGACGACTTCCTCGATCCGGACTGTTTCCGCCCCGACTCCGTCGTCGGCGTACCCGGGCTGATGGAGGCCTACCGGGCGGGCAACGTGGCGCTGGTCAACGCCCCCGGAACCGGGATCGCCGACGACAAGGCGGTGTATGCCTATGTCCCGCAGATCATCCGCTACTACCTCGGCGAGGACGCGATTCTCCCCAACGTGCCCACCTGGGTGTGTGGCGAGAAGGCACAGTGCGACCATGTGCTGGCGAACCTCGCCGAGATGGTGGTCAAGCCCGCCAACGAATCGGGGGGCTATGGCCTCGTGCTCGGCCCACGGGCATCGGCGGCGCAGCTCGAGGAGTGTCGGGCACGGATCCACGACAACCCGCGGAACTTCGTCGCCCAGCCGATGCTCGCCCTGTCGCGGGTGCCGACCGTGGTGGGCGATTCGCTCGAGGGGCGCCATGTCGACCTGCGCCCGTTCATCCTCTACGGCGAGGAGATTTTCGTGCTCCCCGGTGGACTGACACGGGTGGCGCTGGTGAAGGGATCGCTGGTGGTCAATTCGTCGCAGGGGGGTGGTAGCAAAGACACCTGGGTGATCCACGGGGCCGGCGGAAGCGGCGCTGCGGCCCAGGGCCACGGCGCCGGAAGCAGTGGGGGAGATGCCTGACCGCCATGCTCTCCCGCGTCGCCGACAGCATCTACTGGATGAACCGCCAGATCGAGCGGGCGGAGAACGTCGCCCGCTCGACGGAGACGACACTCGACCTCGCCCTCGAGGGCACGGTGGACCATGGCCGCCTGTGGAACGCCCTCGTCTGTGCCTTCGGCGACCAGGCTGCGTTCTGGGCGCGTCACGGGCGCGCCGACCAGGCGCGGGTGTTCGAGTTCCTCGCCTTCGACCAGGAGAACCCCAATTCGATCAACCGCTGCCTGCAGGCGGCCCGGGAGAACGCGCGCACGATCCGCGACATGATCTCCTCGCCGATGTGGGAGGAGATCAACAAGTGCTACCTGCTGGTGCGTGCCGCCGCGGCGGGGCGCGACGGCACGTTCAACCCCCGTGAGTTCCTCGACGAGGTGAAGCGGGCCAGCCAGCTGATCACCGGCGTCACCGATGCCACGATGTCGCACGGCGAGGCCTGGCACTTCGCGCGGATGGGGCGGCTCGTCGAACGGGCCGACAAGACGAGCCGGGTGCTCGATGTCGAGCACTTCTTCGGCCCGGTGGCCCATGACGGCCGCGACGCCGTGCAGTGGTCGGCCGTCCTCGAGAGTGCCAGCGCCCTGGAGATGTACCGCAAGCAGTACGGCGCCGTCTCGCGGCGCAATGTCGCCGAGTTCCTCGTGCTCGACCGGCATTTCCCCCGGGCGATACATTTCTGCCTGATCAAGGCCGAGGAGTCGCTGCTCGCGGTCACCGGCGGCAGCAAGGGGACCTACTCGACCTCGGCCGAGCAACGCCTGGGACGGCTGCGCGCGGAACTCAACTACGCGCACATCGACGAAATCCTCGGCGCGGAGGGTGGGCTGCACCGCTTCATCGACACCTTCCAGACACAGCTCAACGCCGCCAACGACGGGATCCACGCCACCTTCTTCGCGACGACGCCGGCGCGGAGCCCGTGAGCCGGCGGCCGCTGGCACCAGGGGGATGCGGTGCGGGGCGCGCCGCCGGCGTACAACCGCTGGGACGTCCAGTCGCGATCGTCCGCAGAACGGTCCGCGGACCGTGAGCCGTGCCGCCGGGGAATCATCCACCGTGTCGATCCGCATCGCCCTCAACCACAGCACCCGCTACGCGTTCGACCGACCGGTGCGGCTCGCGCCCCATGTCGTCCGGCTCCGGCCGGCTCCGCACTGCCGCACGCCGATCGCCAGCTACAGCCTGGCGGTCGAGCCGCGTGGCCATTTCCTCAATTGGCAGCAGGATCCGCAGGGCAACCATCTCGCCCGCCTCGTCTTCCCCGCACCGGTCCGGGAGTTGGTGCTGACGGTCGATCTGGTGGCGGATCTGGTGGCGATCAACGCCTTCGACTTCTTCCTCGAGCCCGAGGTCGAACACGTCCCCTTCGAGTACGAGCCGTGGCTGCGCACGGAGCTTGCCGCGGCGCTCGCGCCGCCCCCCGGCGGGCCGCGCACGGAAGCGTTTCTCGCCGCCTTCGCCCCGCGGATGGCGCCGGGAGGCGATGGTCGGCCGCCGCGCACGATCGACCTGCTCGTCGCGCTCAACCGCGCCGTCAAGGATGCCGTCGAATACGCAGTGCGCATGGAACCGGGGGTGCAGACACCCGAGGAGACACTGACGGTGGCACGGGGCAGCTGCCGCGACTCGGCCTGGCTGCTCGTGGCGCTGGCACGACGGCTGGGGTTCGCCGCCCGGTTCTGCTCCGGGTATCTCGTGCAGCTCGCCGCCGATGTGCCACCGCTCGATGGCCCAGCCGGTCCGGCGCGCGACTTCACCGATCTCCATGCCTGGGCCGAGATCGTCCTGCCGGGTGCCGGCTGGGTGGGGTTCGATCCCACCAGTGGCCTGCTCACCGCCGAGGGACACATTCCCCTGGCTGCCACCCCCGATCCCGCCGGGGCGGCACCGGTGACGGGACTCGTCGAGCCGTGTGAGACGGAGTTTTCGTTCGCGATGCGGGTGACCCGCCTGGCGGAGTCGCCGCGGACGACGCGGCCGCTGGCGGATGGCGACTGGGAACGCATCGAGGCCCTCGGTCGGGCCGTCGACGAGAGCCTGTGCGCCGGTGGAGTCCGGCTCACGGCGGGGGGTGAGCCGACCTATGTCTCGGCCGATGACTTCGACAGCCCGCAGTGGAACACCATCGCCCTCGGCGCGGAGAAGCGGGAGAAGGCGGGCGCTCTCGCGCGCCGGTTGCTCAGGAGGCTGGGAGCCGGGGGAGTGCTCCTCGAGACACAGGGCAAGTGGTATCCCGGTGAGCCGCTGCCCCGATGGGCCCTCGATGTGGTGTGGCGGAGCGACGGGGTGCCGATCTGGACCCGCCCCGAATGGCTGGCCGCCGATGCGCCTGCCACCGGCGGCCGCGCGCCCGCTGCCGGCGACGATGAGGCGACCTTCCTCGGGCAGCTCGCCGCGCGCCTGGGGCTCGATACCGCGGTGATCATCACCGCCCACGAGGTGGGTGAACGCGGGGCGGGCGGACGGGGTGCGGGATCGACACCGGTCGCCGCGGTCCTGCCGCTCGCCCGGTGCCGCGCGGGCGCGGTGCCGCGCTGGCGATCGAGCGCGTGGCCGCTGGGAGAGCGGGTCGAACTCGTGCCGGGGGACTCGCCGGCGGGCCTGCGGCTGCCGATGGCCCAGTTGCCCTGGCCCGACGAAGGTGATCTGCGCGCGGGGCGCGGCATCGTGCGGACGGCGGTCGTGGTCGAGGAGCGGGCGGGGCGGCTGCATGTCTTCCTGCCACCGCTCGACCAGCCGGACCGCGAAGATTCGCGCGACGCGATCTCCGACTGGCTGGACCTGGTGCGGGAAGTGGAGCACGCCGCGGCGACGGTCGGTCGGGCGGTGGCCCTCGAGGGATATCCGCCCCCCCACGGTCCGCTCCTGTCACGGCTCTCGGTGACGCCCGATCCCGGCGTGATCGAGGTCAACGTGCCGCCGGCCGGCTCGTGGGGCGAACTGGTGGCGATCCGCGAGGCGCTCGACGAGGAGGCGCGGGCCTGCCGGCTCGTGGCGGAGAAATTCGAGCTCGACGGCCGTCACGTCGGCACCGGCGGCGGCGACCACCTCGTGCTCGGCGGCCCGTCGCCGGCAGAGAGCCCGTTTCTCCGCCGCCCCGATCTCCTCGCGAGTCTGGTCGCCTACTGGAACAACCACCCCGCCCTCTCCTACCTCTTTGCCGGGGGCTTCATCGGCCCCACCAGCCAGGCACCACGGGTGGACGAGGCCCGGCACGAGAGCCTCTACGAGTTGGAGATCGCGATCGAGGAGATGCGCGCCGCGCGGCGGAAGCACGCCGGCCAGCCCCCGCCGTGGCTCGTCGACCGGCTGTTCCGCAACCTGCTTGTCGATCTCACCGGCAACACGCCCCGGGCGGAGTTCTGCATCGACAAGCTGTTTTCCCCCGACAGCGCCGGCGGCCGCCGCGGGCTGGTGGAGAAGCGCGCCTTCGAGATGGCGCCGCAGGTGCGGATGGGGCTGGTGACGCAGCTCGTGGTCCGGGCGCTGGTGGCCTGGTTGTGGCGGGAGCCGTGGCAGGGACGGCTCGTCCGCTGGGGCACGGCACTCCACGATCGCTTCCTGCTGCCGCACTATCTCGCGGAGGATTTCGCCGCCGTGCTCGAGGATCTCACCCGGGGCGGGTTTCCCTGCGAACGCTCCTGGTTCGACGCCTGGTTCGCCTTCCGCTTCCCGGTGATCGGCGCGGTCGTCCGCGACGACGTCCGCCTCACGCTCCGCGCGGCGCTCGAACCGTGGCACGTGCTCGGCGAACAGCCCGTCGGCGGGGCGACCTCGCGGCTGGTCGACAGTTCGCTCGAACGGATCGAGGTGAAGGCTGCCGGGCTCGTGGCGGGCCGGCATGCGATCGCCTGCAACGGCCGGCGCCTGCCGCTGACGCCGACCGGCGTGGCCGGGGAGGCGGTGGCCGGGGTCCGGTTCCGGGCCTGGCAGCCGCCACAGTGCCTCCATCCGACGATCCCGGTCCACTCACCGCTGGTGTTCGACGTGGTCGACCTGTGGAGTGGGAGGAGCCTCGGTGGTTGCACGTGGCACGTGTCGCATCCGGGGGGACGCGCGTACGAGACCCGGCCAGTGAACGCTCTGGAGAGCGAAAGCCGGCGCGCGAGCCGGTTCTTCGCCACCGGCCACACCCCCGGCCCGTTCACGCCGCCCGCGGAGGAGATCAACCCCGACTATCCGCTGACGCTCGATCTGCGTCGGCCGCGGCGGTGAGGTGCGCGGCTGATGCCGCACGGGCCGGCCAGCCCGGTCGCCGTCAGCCGTCCCGGGAGTGGAGTCCGCACTCCGTCTTCGCCGTGCCGCTCCAACGGCCGGCGCGTTCGTCCTCGCCGTCGAGGATGGCGCGCGTGCAGGGGGCGCAGCCGATGCTCACGTAGCCGCGGTCGTGGAGCGGGTTGTAGGGCACGTCCTCCTTGAGGATCAGATCCCAGACCTGGGCCTTCGTCCAGTTGGCCAACGGCGACACCTTCACCACGCCGAACTTGCCGTCCCAGCCCACGATCGGCGCGACCTTCCGATCAGCACTCTGATCGCGGCGGATGCCGCTCATCCAGGCGTCGAACGACGTCAGCACGCGGCGGATCACCGCCAGCTTGCGGTCGCCACAGCAGCGGTTGGGTTCGGTGCGGTAGAGCGGCCCGCCATGGAGGCGCTCGTACTCCTCGACCGTCGTCGCCGGGCGTTCGAGGACGACCTCGATGCCGTAGCGCCGGGCGAGGCGGTCGCGGAGTGCGAGTGTCTCCGGGAATTGATAGCCGGTCTCGAGATTGAAGACGTGCGTCTGCGGGGCCACCTGTGCCAGCCAGTGGATGATCAGGCAGCCCTCGGGGCCGAAGGCGGTGGCCATCGTCAGGCGCGGACCGAAGCGCTCCGCCGCCCAGCGGATGATCTCCGGCGGCTCGGCCGACTCCAGGGTGCGGCTCGCCTCGGCGAGTTCGTCGAGGAGCCCGGCGTCGGGCTGCCGCACGTCGCCATCGGGATCGCCGTCAGCCATCGCCGCTCGCCCACCAAGCCGGGAAACTGCCCGGCGACCGGCCGCCGGAACCGTTCACGATAGAGGTTCCGCCGCCGCTTGGCGACACCGCTTCGCCTGGGCCTCTCGGCCGGCACCCGCCCCACCGCCGGCGGCCGCGACAGGGGGTTTCCCCGCGCCGTCACGGAGGGCAAGCTATCGCCGGCGGCGCGGGAAATCCGGGACGGCATGCGGGGACGGCACATGGCACGCAGGGTGGCGTTGGCGGTCGATCTCGGAGCCTCCGGTGGCCGGGTCGTGTCGGGCGCTTTCGACGGGCGCCTGCTCGAACTGGCGGAGATCCACCGTTTCGAGAACGGACCCGTGCCGTTCGGCGGTCAGTTGGTCTGGGACATGGTCCGTCTCTGGCAAGAGGTGGTCGCCGGCCTGCGGCTGGCGGCCGCCAGCCACGGTCGTGCCGTCGAGAGCGTGGGGGCCGACACCTGGGGAGTCGATTATTCGTTCCTCTCCCCCGCCGGGGAGCTGCTTGCCAACCCGGTCTGCTACCGCGATCCGCGCACCAACGGCATGCTCGCGGCGGCCGAGCGGATCGTGCCGCGCGACGAGATCTTCGCCGCGACCGGCCTCCAGTTCATGGAGATCAACACGCTCTACCAATTGCTCGCCCTGCGTGCGTCCGCGTCCGACATCCTCGCGGCGGCCGGTCGGATGGTGATGATCCCCGACATCCTCCACTGGTTGCTCTGTGGCACGGCCTCCAACGAGCGGACCAACGCCACCACCACCCAGTGCTTCGATCCGCAGCGTGGTGACTGGGCCTACGGAATGCTCGAGCGCCTCGGGCTGCCACGGCGGATCTTCGGGCCGGTCTCCGAGCCGGGCACCGACCTGGGCCCGCTCCGGCCGGAGGTGGTGGCCGATACCGGTCTGACCGGCGTGCGCGTCGTCATCCCGGGGACCCACGACACGGCCAGTGCCGTGGCCGCCGTGCCGGCCGCTGAGCCTCCGAGCAGTCGCCCCGACTGGTGCTATGTGAGCCTCGGCACCTGGGCCCTGGTGGGAGTGGAACTGGACCGACCGATGGTCAACGCGGCCTGCCGGGCGCTCAACTTCACCAACGAGGGTGGAGTGGGAGGCACGACCAGATTGCTGAAGAACGTCTGCGGCCTGTGGCTCGTGCAGCAGTGCCGCGCCGCCTGGCAGCGGGCCGGCACGGAATGGACCTGGGATCAACTCACCGCCCTGGCGGCCGAGGCCCCGGCGCTGGCCACCATCGTTGACCCCGATCACCCGTCGCTGATGGCCCCCACCGACATGCCCGACGCGATCCGGCGGCTGGCACGCGAGACGGGGCAGCCGGTGCCGGAATCGACCGCCGCGGTGGTCCGCTGCGCCCTGGAGAGCGTGGCGGCGGCGGTCCGCCGCCGGCTCGAGGAGATCGACTCGCTTGTCGGCAGGCGGGTCGGACGGATCCACGTCGTCGGGGGCGGGGTGAAGAATCGGCTGCTCTGCCAGTGGATCGCCGATGCGACCGACCGCGAGGTGCTCGCCGGACCTGTCGAGGCGACGGCGATCGGCAACCTGCTGGTGCAGCTGCTCTCACGTTCCGGCACCGTGGACCTCCGCGAGGTGCGGGCCGTGGTCCGCGACAGCTTCGAGATCGACCGTTACCGGCCGCAGCAGGCGACACGCTGGAGCGAGCGGTTGCAGTCGCGCTGACGACCCGCGATCAAGCCACCTGCATCTGCCGGACCGGCCGCTTCCGCACCTGGCCGTGCTCCACCTCGAGGATGGTGTCGGCGAGGGCCAGCGTGCTGGCGCGGTGGGTGATCATGATCACCGTGCGGTTCTCGACGTAGCGGGCGAGCGCCTCGTGGATGAGCCGCTCGCTCTCGACGTCGATCTGGCTGGTGGCCTCGTCGAGGACGAGGATCTCCGCGTTGCGGAGGAAGGCCCGCGCCAGGGCGATCCGCTGCCGCTGGCCACCCGAAAGCCGGAATCCGTTGGGGCCGACCATCGTCCGATAGCCCTCGGGGAAATCGGCGATGAAGTCGTGGGCATGGGCCTTCTTCGCCGCCTCGACGATCTCTTCCTCGGTGGCATCCCAGCGGCCGTAGCGGATGTTGTAGAGGATCGACTCGTTGAACAGCTCCGTCTGCTGCGTGACCAGCGCGATCCGGCCGCGCAGGTCGCGCAGCGCCATCTCAGTCAGCGGCACGCCATCGAGGAGCACGCGCCCCTCGGTGGGGTCGTAGAACCGGCAGATGAGATTCACCAGCGTGCTCTTGCCGCCGCCGTTGGGGCCGACGATCGCCACCCGCTCGCCGAAGTGGATCGATACGTTCACGTTTTTCAGCACGGTGTCGATCCGATCGTAGCTGAACGACACGTCCTCGAGTCGGATCTCCCGGTGGGGCGACGGGAGCACCCGCGGGTGGTCCGGCTCCGCCAGCTTCGACGGGGTGTCGAGCAGAGGGTAGAGCGACTGGGCCCCGACGATCCCCACGTTGACGCCGGTGAACACGCCGGAGAGTTTCCGCACCGGATCGCTGGCCCCGATCAGCATCCCGAAGAACACCATGATGCCCGGCACCGTCATCGGGCGTTCGGTCATCGTGAAGCCGAAGATCTCGGTCTGCTGGTTGATCACCAGCCACGCACCGACCGCGATGCTCGTCGCCACCATGCCGATGCCGAGGATCTCGGTGATCGGATTGGCGAGGGCGAAATAGAACGTGTGCCACATCCCGGTGCGCATCACGTCGCGGGTGCAGGTGCGGAACTTGTCGCGCTCGAAGTCCTCCATCGTGTAGGCCTGCACGGTGAGGACGTTGTTGAGGGCCTCGAGGAGCACATGGTGGAAGCCCATCGACCGCGTGAGGATCCGCTTCGACACGCCGCGGATCCGCCGGTTGAGCCACACCATGAGGAATCCGACCACCGGGGCCAGCGTCAGGCAGGCCAAGGTCAACTGCCAGGAGATGCAGAAGGCGCCACCCAGGCAGGCGAGGATCTTGAGCGGCTCGGTGACGGCGCCACCGAACACGCTGGTGATGCCGCTGGCGAGCATGTCGGACGTGCCGGTGACCTGGGCCATGAAGCCGGCGGAGCCGTTGCGCATGAACTGCGTGCGGTCGAGTGCCAGCGCCTTGTCGAACACCTTGAGGCGGATGTCGCGGCTGATGTTCATCGCCACCCAGGCGACCAGCAGCGTGCTGGTCATGAGGAAGGCGTGCTTCACGAAGGTGCTCACCACCACGAAGGTCACCACCCACAGGACCGTGGTGAACGGGTCGGTGGGGAGGAAGCGATTGAGCCACGGCGTGAGCTGCTCGGAGGTCGCCAGCAGGGCCTCGTCGCTGCGGAGGGCGAGGGCGAAGCGCTCCTTCTGCGACGCGAGTGTGGCGGCATCGTCCGGGGTGGTGGCGAGCCGGGCATCGAGGCTGGCGATCGCCTCCTGCGATCGGGTGATGCTCGCCCGGGCGCTGTCGATCCGCTTCGCATTCCACGACTGCAACGAATCACCGTTGAGCGTGACCTCGATGATGGGGAACAGGGCGGCGATGTTGGCCCCCCAGAGACTCGCCACGCCGGCGGAGCAGAGGAACGAGGCCACGAGGAAGGGCCACATCCGACCGGCGTCACTGAGGGCTCGAAGAAACGAGTGCATCGAGGATTTCATCCCGGGACCTGGCTGGATCTTGTCCATTGGGAATCGGTCCAACAGGCCCCGGGGGCCCACGGCAGCCAGCCGCTGGACGGAAAGGGAAAGCTGGGGCGGCGGGTGAAGACGGGTCGAGTGGCGGTTCGGGCGACTCCTTGCGGCCGCGGAGGGTAGAGGGGAGGGGTCTGGCAGACAAGATCAGCGCCGCGACCCTCCCCAACGGCGCCGGACGGTCGCCGCCACCCACCCAGGTTCGCCAGGCTCGCCGCACCGCCACGTGGTCCCGGGCCGCTGGCGGTCTCGCACCGTTCGTAACGCGGGGCGGCGTCGGCTGCGGCAGACTTGTCAGCGACGCCCGATTCGCAGCTCGGCCGCCAGCAGCGTGTTGGCCAGGAGCATCGCCACCGTGAGCGGTCCGACGCCGCCCGGCACCGGTGTGATCGCGCCCGCCACGGCCGAGACGGCGGCGAAATCGACATCACCCACCAGCCGGGATCCTTCCGACCCTTCCACCCGATTGATCCCGACGTCGATCACGGTGGCCCCGGGGCGGACCATGTCGGCCGTGATCAGGCCCGGCTGCCCCACGGCGGCCACGAGGATGTCGGCGCTGCGGCAATGCTCGGCGAGGTCTTGGGTGTGGCTGTGGCAGAGGGTGACGGTCGCATCGCCGCCGCGGCCGCGCGAGGCGAGTAGCAGGGCGAGCGGTTTGCCCACGATGTCGCTGCGGCCCACGATGACGGCCCGGCGACCGGCCGTGGGGATGCCCGCATCGACGAGGAGCCGTTGCACGCCGGCGGCGGTGCAGGGGATGAACCGGGGCCGGCCCTGCGACAGCAGACCGGCGTTCTCCGGATGGAAGCCGTCGACGTCGAGGTCGGCGGGCACGGCGTCGAGGACCGCCGTCGTATCGACCTGTCGGGGCAGCGGCAGCTGCACGAGGATCCCGTCGACGGCCCCTTGATCACCGCGCGCGATGCCGCGGACGAGGCCGACGAGTGCCGCCGTGTCGGCGCTGCCCGGCGCCCGCACCACCTCGGCGTCGATCCCGACGCGGGCCGCCGCCCGGGCTTTCGCGGTGACGTATGAGGCGCTGGCGGCGACGTCGCCCACCAGCACCACCACGAGCCGTGGAGGCCGCCCCGAGGCGGTCGTGACGGCATCCACCTCGTCGCGGAGCGATGCCTCGATCGTGGCGGCCAGGGCCTTCCCGTCGAGGAGCGTCGCTGTCATGGGGCCGCTCCGGTCCAGTCACGCCAGCGGCCCTCGATGCCGGCGGCGGCGGCGTCGCCGTCGTGGATGACGATCCGGTAGCGGAGCGTGAGGGAGCCACCCGCTGGAATCGTGTGGTCGCCGCTCCCCTTGGCGGCACCGGTGAAATCGTGGAGCCCGAAGGGATTGGCGGCGAACAGGCCGTAGTCGCGGGCGTGCCAGCAGGTCGGATGGCGGAGATTGTTCGGATGGTCGAGGATCGCGATTCCGACGGCGTGGCCGCCCACGGTGCCGGAGTAGTCGACCCAGCGGGCGGGCTTGCCCCAGGCGGCGGCGTTCTCCTGTCCGGCGGAGTTGACGATCCTGCCGGCGGCCCCGGTCGAGCCGTTGGCATCCTTGGGCTGCAGGGCCGACACCACCCGGAGGGCCATCGTCCCCTCCTTCGTGTCGCCGAGGGTCACCGGGCCATGGTCGGCATGGAGCGTGACCGCGACGTCGATCGTCCGACCGGTATCGTCGGCGGAGAAGGCGAAGCGCCGGGTGTCGGTGCAGACCACGGCGCCATCGGGGGCGACCCACGTGTTGGTCGATTCCAACGCCATCGGCCGTGCGCCGGGCGCGGTCGCCTCCAGCGAGTTCTGGACGATCCGGGGGATCGGTTCCGCACCGGCGGCCGCCGGCCACGGCCCCTTGGCCTTCGCCCAGAAATCGATGCCATTGACCGATCCATGGGTGAACCACAGCGACTCGTGGTGGGGATGATCGTGGGCCTCGCCCGCCACCCCCTCCTCGAGCGGCCAACCGCGCGTGAGCCGCTCGCCATGCGGGCCGACGAGGGGAAAGAGCACCGGCTTCGCCAGGCCCCCGTGGCGGTATTCGGTGAACAGCGCCCCGTCGATCATCACCCGCGTGCGGTCGGGCAGGGACTCGAAGGAGATCCCCGCGCCGTCGGCCGCCCGCAGCGACGGCATCGTGACGGTGAGCCCCGAATCGAGGAGCCCCGAACCAAGCAGCAGCGCGCCGAGGAGCAACCCCGTCAGAAGACTGGCGCGGCGCGCAGGGCCTGCGGCTGCCGAGGGGTTGTGGTGCAGATCGTGCGCTCGGGTCATGGCTCCTCCGTGGGGAGAGCGTCGGCCGGACCGCCCCCGCCTGTTTCGTGCACGAACTGGATTCGCACCTGGTGCTGGACCTCGTCGAGCAGCCGGCGCTTGTCGGTCGTGAGGTTGCCCGCGGTCTTCGCCTCGAGCATCACCAGCATGTCGATGAAGTGCCGGGCCGCTGCCAGGTTCTTCACCGACTGCTTGGTGATCGGATTGGGGATCCGTCCGAGCGCCATCAGCGCCTGCATGAACAGCGAGTTCACCAGGAAGTCGAAGGTCGCCGGTGGTGCGCCGCGGGCATCGTCGTCGTGGGTCATGATCGTCCCGGGGGTTCAGCTCTCCGCGACCCAGGCACTGCCGGCGTGGCGTTCCACGGCGGCCGCCACCAGGCCGGCGAAGAGCGGATGGGCCGCGGTGGGCTTGCTTTTGAATTCGGGGTGGAACTGGACGGCGACGAACCAGGGGTGGTCGGCAAGCTCGACGATCTCCACCAAGCCGCCGTCGGGGCTCGTCGCCGCGATCACCAGCCCCGCCTCCTCGAGCGCCTTGCGGTATTTCATGTTGAACTCGTAGCGGTGCCGGTGCCGCTCGGCGATCCGCGCCCCGCCGTAGGCGGCGGCCGACCGTGTGCCGTCGGCGAGCAGGGCCGGCTGCAGGCCGAGCCGCATCGTGCCCCCCTTGTCGGTCACCGCGCGCTGCTCGTCCATCAGGCAGATCACCGGGTGGGGGGTGTTGCGGCTGAACTCGGTGGAGTGTGCACCGGCGAGCCCCGCGCAGTTGCGCGCCACGTCGATTACCGCGCACTGCATGCCGAGGCAGATGCCGAGGAACGGCAGGCGGCGCTGCCGGGCGAAGCCGATCGCCTCGACCTTCCCCTCGATGCCGCGTTCGCCGAAACCGCCGGGGACGACAAGGCCGTCGAACCCGGCCAGGAGCCGTTCCGCCCCCTCGCGCTCGATGTCCTCGCTCTTGATCGGTTGCACGCGGACCTGGGTGCGCTGCGCGATGCCGCCGTGGTCGAGGGCCTCGTAGATGCTCTTGTAGGCGTCGCGGTGCTCGGCGTACTTGCCCACCAGCGCGATCGAGACCTCGTGCTCGGGATTGCGCAGACGGTGGAGAATCTCGTGCCACTCCTCGAGGTCGGCCGGCGGGGCCTGGAGGCCGAAACGCCGGAGGACGATGTCGTCGATCCGGTTCGACTGCAGTGACAGCGGGACCTCGTAGATCGAGAAGTCCTTGTCGCGTTCCTCGATCACGGAGTCGAGGGGGACGTTGCAGAACAGCGCGATCTTTTCCCGGTCGGAGGTGTCGAGGGCGCGCTCCGTGCGGCAGACGAGCACGTCGGGCTGGATGCCGATCTGGCGGAGGATCCCCACCGAGTGCTGCGTCGG
>SXGQ01117900.1_pt1 | contig 17579 bp, 13 predicted proteins | sample 3178371 | NCBI WGS metagenome assembly SXGQ01 (sample SAMN11356859, study PRJNA531348) | freshwater metagenome | isolation source: freshwater sample F1-20 | place: China: Fuxian Lake, Yuxi | collected 2017-12-25 | reverse complement strand
CAAATAATCACTACTACTTACATTTAAGTAAGCGCTTCTATCTTCGTATGTGAATTTATTTGTTTCAGATGCTGTGTTTGATGGCCCACCAAATTCTATAATTGTCAATAATGAAGATGGTACTCCATAACAAGAAAGAATTGCATTTATTGATTTTCTTGTACCCTTATGTTTTAAAAGATAAGGTAAGTTGTTAAGTATTCTTCTCCAAACCTGATTTTTAGCTTCCTGTGGTGTATATGAGGTTGATACAACATTACCTAAAATATTTGTATTGGTATTATTTGAACCGCTTGCATTTAATCCAAATGCATAATTCCATAATTCTTTTCCTTCAAATGGATTTTTGGGATCCCATCCAAAGGATTCCAATAATTCATAAACAAGATTATCACTTATACCATCAATAGCTTTATTTTCTACTTTTTTAATTCGGTTAATACCGTTTATATATGACCAGATTATATCAAAGTGCTGGCCTATCATTTCTAAGAAAGTAATGTATTCAATATTATCAGAACTTTCCTGAATATATTGTGGAATATGTTTAACTAAATAGTTTCTATTTTGTTTATCATAAATTTCTGCATATATTGATTGTGATGTAAAAAATGCATTTGTAGAAGAACTAATTGAAAATTCTTCATACATTTTCTTTTCAAATCCATCGAATCCATTCTGAACAATTCGTATTTTATCATTATATGATGCACTCGTTAATAGTGAATTTGATGATGTAGATAATAAACTAGCAGAATATAAAGTTGTATCTATTTTATTTTGCCACTCTTCAATTGTACTAATTTTGTATTGAAAATTTTCTATTCTACTTAAAGCTCCTCCGAAATTAACAAAATTTTCAAATTTAAGAAAATATTCACTTCCTATATTACTACCACTGGTGTAATCAATTTGTAAATCTTCTAAATTGAATGCACTCTGAGAAATAAATTTATTTACTAGTTGGGTTGATGTTACACTATTACTTGAAATAATTTCATCAAAATATTGTAAACCCGTTTCATTAATAATATCAGTTCCAAAATTTGGTTTTAAAGGAAGACATTTATCATCATCCTCATCGGTTATTATAATTGATTCAACAATCGTTGGAATGATTTGTTTACTAATCCATACTTGAGTATTTAAATCAATATCAGCTGGAAGTGGTTCTAATAATTTAATTACTAATGAACCATAATCAAAATATCCTTTTTTCTTCCTCGTACTACCTGTATCACTATCTATTTCAAATTGTGTTTCAATCACTTTCCCATCTTTTACAGAGAATGTCAATCTATCCATTCCTGTATTTGTTATAACAAAAGATTTGTCAGCCGATGTTCTTACTTGGTAATAAAGATGTTTATCATCTTCAAAAATAATCTTATCTTCAAAATTTTGCTTTGTATCTTGTCCAGAAAATAGTTGTGAAAATGCACTAGAAATATCTCTGATAACAGTGCCGGAATCTAATAAAAATTTAGCTCTTTGTACTGTTATAGAAACCTTCTCTGTCTTACCAAATATTTTTCCGTTTATACCATTAAAAAAAGGTCTAAACCCAAATGTTATTAGATAAGTTTTTGATGTTTCATTAAAATGTTCTTTAAAACTGTTATATAAATCTTTAGCAGTAAAATATATTTTACCCTTATTATTTTGGGTATAAATTTCACTTATTTTGGTTTCCCCCAATAAAATTTCAATACCTTCTGAATTTACACTTTGTAAATCAAATTCGAAATTAAAATCTAAAGGTCTTAAATCTGCTTCTATAATATTTCTATCATAGATAATTTGGGTTACATCTGGTTCACCATATGTTTTTTCTCTTATACAACTTATTAAAGTTTTTACTTCATCTCTTTCACCTACTGCATCATTTCCCGCTATGATAGTTAATTCAAATCTTCCTAACGCATTAGGATTAGTTAAATTAATTAAAACTTCATTATTTGTCGGATATACTTTTTTTGAACCAATACTATCAGCACCAATTTGATTTGGGAAAAAATATCTGACATATTGTGTTGAATTTGAAACTCCTATTTTTAATAGAAATTCATTACTATATTCAGTATTCCAAGCGTATGCTTGTTTAATAGAAGTTATAAAAGATGGATAATCGGCTGTTTGTATTACATCGTAACTATCAACTACAATTTTATAATCTTTATCAATATTTGCAAAATCAAAAGTGTTAGCAGTAGTTTCTTCTATTAAAATATCATTTTCATCATAAACTTTTATACTTCTTATATTATAAGCTCTACTATCATTTCTGATGATTGATAATTTAGAACCCCTTTGGATTCCTAAAACCTGAACATTTTTTACTATTGTTGATACTTGCGAAGGTATAAGGGAAAGACCAGTTTCGTTTTTTTGCTTATCTGCAATAACTCTTACTGAATCTTTATTTAATGTGTTTTCAATTCTGACTGCTACAAAATCTGCGGTAGTTGGAAGAGGAGAGGGTAAATCTTCAATACGCGTGAATAATTTTTCAAATGGAACATCAATTTGAAAATTAATCTGATTACTAGGCGGTATAAAATATTCTCTTTTCTCCATCTATTATAAATACTTTTATCGTATATTTTCTCTTTGTGTCAAATCTCCTTCTTGATCAATTCCGTATCCTGGCCCTCTAAAATCATTTCTATTAACTTCTCTCATTCCGCCACCCGCACCTCCTCCACCTCCGATAACAGATGGAGTTTGAATTGTTGGAGGTGGAACACTTGCATCCTGAGAGATAGCAATTGATTCGTATTCTCCTAATTCTTTTATAATAACATCATTTTCTTGATTTACTCTACATTGAATCACATAATTTTTTTTAGTTCTAACATTGTTTCCAATGAATGATATCTTTGTAGGGTTAAGAATTTGATAATCAAAAAACTTTAATGTTGCTTTACCATTTGTTGATGTGCTATCAGCCCATTCATTATCATTTACTAATACTTTAACCTGAACGGGTATTCCTCCTTCTTCTAAAAATGTATTAAAAGTGATGTTTACTTCTTTAGCAGCAGATACCGGTTCATAATTATCATTTCCAGAAGGTCTCCATTCGTTACCTATCCATATATACCTGTCACCAAATTCGTTTGTGAATTGTTGTCCAGTATAATATCCGTTTCTATTTGGTGCTGGCATTTTTAAAGTGTATTTTCTGTGTTCATTCTTTCGTAATCTCTTATGTAATCATCATTAGATGGTCTTTCAACAGTAAGCCCACCAGCACCAGAGCTTCCATTATTAATAGATTCTCCGCCTGTTTGGATAGCCGCAGGTTGAGTGCTGTAAGGGGATTCGTAGGGAACTTCAAATGTTGTCCCTCTGCCACCTTCTTGATACATCATTTCTTCTTGTAACCTTCTTAATCTATCCTTTTCCAAGTCAGCCTCTACTGGTGTTTCGATTATAACATTTATAGGTGCTTCAATTGGCTCTTTAAGTACCGGTACTTCAATAACAGGTGGGCTATCAGTTTCAATTAGAGTTTTAATTATTGACTTCCTAGTGGTAAACTTCTTTAGTGTTTCTTCAATTGTAGGTGGATTAGTTATATATTTTTGATAAGAAGGGTTTGTTTGAGTTTGATCAGATTTTAAAGTTTGTATCAAATTTTGCAAATTATCTATACTTTGTTGTGTAATGTTATCTAACCTTACATCATCTGCCAAAGTTCTTTTTGGTAAATGATACTTTACTGATTCTTCAAATTTATTATTTAATAATTTTATTACATCTAATTTATTATAATAAATAAAATCATTATCATCTCCCAAACTTGTACCAAAATATTGACTTCCTATTGTAGATTCTTTGTGTAATAAAGCATGCTTTACTGCAATTTTCATTGATTCTAAAACTTTTAAGAAAAAAACTTCAAATGAATTAATTCCAAATTCATTTCCTAATTGTTCAATATAAGTTTGAGATTTAATCCTTCTAAAAGCATTATATAAATCTGATGGAGTTAACCTATTGATTATTTCATCTATTTCTGAATAAACCTCATCACCGCTAAACTTATTTAAAACAAAACTATTATAAGATTGGTTAAGGTCTATTTTTGTATCAATATCTACATTTGAGGATTCATCAAAGTTATCAAATGGTAGTAATCTAAGTTCTAATCTAGTTGGAGAAACTTCGTGTATCCACAATCTATCTTTATCTACTGAACTTCCTACTCTATCATTTACAAAGTTTAGTTGGACTCTAAAAATTCCTATATTAAATCCCGCATCCTTAATTAATCTTTTTATATCAATAAGGAATCCACCTCCATCTGATATTTTATCAATTATATTTTCGCTCCTTATTAAGTACTCATTAATTTCTTCTCCTTTTATATACCTAATATTTCCATAATCCTTTTGTTCTAATAAATTATTTGAAGAATCATACAAAATAAACTCTAATACATCGTTTACACCAATATTAAAAGGAGTAGCTTTAAATCCTTGATTGATTAATGCTAAATCAATAGCATTCAATTGAGAGGTAAGAGATGTACCCCTATTAATTACTTCATCAATATTTTTAAAACTTTCTAATGCCATTTTTATTTATTTTAACCAGTAAAATTAGTTCCTCTCATTTTTTGAACTGCGGTAGATAATGATACGGTTCCATTAGTTGATTTGAATTCTAATGTTCCAGTGTATTCTTTATCTCCTGTAAATCCAAAACCAGCTGATGGTTTAAAACCATCTACTTTTCCATTGTTTGTTGTAAATGAAATAGTTACCTTTTCTTGAGGTTGAACTGTTACTGAAAATGGCCCACCTAAAAATGATATATTTTTTTCAATTATAGTAACATTTTGAACATCTAAAGAAAAATTATATATTTCTACCTCAGGCCCATTAATCCAAGATCCACGCCCATCATCTTTAGCCCTTCCTCTAAATGTTAAGTCATTATATTTTTGGTCACCTTTATTTATAACTCTAACTGTAATATCTGCACCCGCCTTAGCTCCTTCTGCTAATCTGGCATTTTTACCATTAAGTTGCTGTGTCAAACTATCTACTTGTTTTTTGAGAGATTCGATTGTTGCATTTTGACCTTCATTTCTAGCTTTTAATGATGCATTTTCAATACCCTCCAAAGTCATTCTTTGGATATTTGTTTGAAGTTGATCAGTTATAATTGCAAATTGAGTTCTTAATGTTTCAGCATTTGCCTCCGCAGTTACTCTTAATAATCTTTCACTATCTAATTCTATATCCAAAGATGCTGATACTGAAACTAATCTAGCTACTTCAGTTTCCAATTCAGATATTTGAAGTGATTGCGAAGCGATTGTTTCTCTAGCTAATTCTAATGAACGAGTTACTTCATTATATACCGGTCTAGGTATTAAATCTAATTCTAATTCTGGTGAAGAAGGAATGAGTTCAAATACATTAACATCAATTACTTTTTTTAATTCATCAGTATTATAAACTCTTTTTTTAGATGGAGCATAGGCAAATCCTTTTCCTTGTGCATCCGAAAATGCTTCAAAATAAACATTCGGTCTATCTCTGGCTGCTAAAGAACCGCTTATTTGTAAATCTTTTCTAATTAGCTCAAACTCCATTGCTTCTTATTTCAAATGTTAAATCATCTTCAAAATATTCATCATACCCATCTCTTTCTATCAAAAATAAAAATTTATAAACTCTATTCGTTGGAAAATTAGTTGTATCGAATACAAAATAATTTCCCTGTGAATTACAATTTATCTTACTATAAGTAGAAAAATCTATAATTTTCTTTTTTGTAATTTCATCTCTGATAGCATAATAGGAACTCGTCGGAAGATATTTCACATCTAAATAAGAGAATGTGTTGGAAAAAGTTTTAATAGGATATTGTTCTCTACCTATTACTTTTACTTTAACTTTTCCACCTTCATAATACGCGGGTTTTAGTTCTTTACTTTTTACAATAATTGAAGTTGAAGTAAGCGCTGATAATGAACCAGTTGAAAAACTACCACTTACATCATCCCACGCCAATTTTAAAATAGGTTGATTTATAGTATTAGTTTCTTTAGAATAAAAATTCATAATACCATAATCTAATGAAGATGATTCAATTGATTCTGAATGTTTTAATACTAATCCATAATTAGAAGAACCTGTCCAATAATTGTAGATTTTTTTGATATCCATATCAACATCTAAACTTTGATAGGTGAAATCCTGAGAGCCACTAATTGAACCAGACACCAATATATAAGGTTGAGTATTCCAAGTAATCCCATCATTTGTAGAAGGTGTATAGATAAATGTTCCTATACCCATATTCCAACTTGAGGTTAAAGGGTATGCAAAAAGTGAAAAACTAATCGGCAATTCTTCCGCCTCAGTAAGTTTTAACTGTAAAGTTGCTTTTGATGCAGTTACATAAGAAGGAACATTATTTAAATCAAAATGTAAATATGCTCTAGCATCATCTTTTTCTGCAAAACGAGAGTAATGTTTAGATACAGTTAGTATTTCATCTAACCCAGTATTTTTATCTTTGTATAAAGTATATACCGTTGCATCTTTTGATGCTGTTAAAAAATGTATCATTGTATAGCCCTTCCTTTAATATCTTTATCCGCAAACTTTACTTCAAAGATAGATGGATCCAACGAAGGATATATTATCTTATTCTTTGTAGCACCTTGAATATCATAACTATTTTTTGCATAAGCTCCACCACATTTATTTATTATTTCAACTTTTTGAACTGATGCCACTCCTTCAACCATTGCCAATGTTAGTTCTAAGTCTGATAAATTTATTGTTTGGTTAAATTGCCAATTTTCAATTGCAAAAACTGATTTTAGTTCTTCAATACATCTTAATACAATCTCTCTACTATTATAATTTTTATAAACGGTAATATCAAAATTTACACCAATATTAATAATAAACCCATCTATAATATTAATACCATCTGTTAAGATTCTGAATTCATTCAAATATGTTTTAAGGTTTTCCTTTATAGCTCGATTTAAATTTGAAAGTTTACCATTTGAATCATATCCCAATGTATATAAATTTATAGCAAACGGATTTACTAATTCTGCTGATTGAGTAGTTTTTTGAACAAAATCTCTAACATTTTGTTTTATTTCATTTGTAGTTGGTAACTTTCCACCCTTAGAAATTGATGAATTTACAATACTCCTTACTATTTCTGCAAATTCAGTCACATTATCAGTTTGATTTAATATTGCCTCAGGTGAGTTAGCATTTAATGAATTATCACCAATAGCAAATACTTTGGATACCGAACCAAATTTAGTCGGCATTGATAATGTTCTAATTTGATAATCTTTAGCCGTTACTGCTCTATTCTGAGATGCATAATTTGCTAAAGCACTTTCTCTAATTTCTTCAATTGTATCGAATCCTCGACCACCTTTTGCAGGTATTTCATTTTCAACTGCAACTGAATTTTTCGAAAAATTATAGACAGTTTGATCTATATCCACAAATGTATCTATTAAATCATCATTATATATTATAGAAGTAATTGTTGTTAAATCACCCTGTGGTACATTTGATTCTACTCCCCCTCCAACTAAATATTTTATTGTTAGAATGCTATTTGCTGATGGAGATTGTCCATAAGATTTTGTTTTAAGAAAGTTTGTAGGGTCGTATGATTCTGACATCCTATCTATTGAACTATTTAATCCTAATCCAACATTTTTTAAATTAGGAATCAATAACTCATCTGATAATGAATTATCACTTCCCCCAAAATGAATAGATGTAGTAAAATTATCATTTGTTTTTACAACAAATCGCCTAGATGTTTTTAATAATTTTAGCAAATAAGGAACAGTAGTTGAAAACTGATACAAATCTGGATCGTTTTGTTCTACATTTGGATAATCGATGTATATAGTTTCCTGTGCCAAATAAGGAACTTCATAATATTTATTACCATTATCATCTACAATACTTTCAATTGCTATTATATCGGTTTCTTCTAAATTTATTTTTTGAAAAGCTTCAGATGTTGCAATTGTTATTTCTTTTGAAATTTGTGTAGCTGAAATTGCCTGTATTTTCTTTTTTACTAAAAAATAATCTGGAATGTTTGTTATAGAAGTTGTACTATAAACACTAACCTCTCTATCAGTAGGGTCATTAAAATCTAATACCTCAGTTGTTCTAAAAGTAATTCTATTGTTAGAAGTACTTCTTACTTCCAATCCTTGTTCAATTCTTAAAAGATATTTTACATCTAATTCTCCTAATGATGTAGCTTTACATAATTGATATACTGATAAAGTTGTAATTGCAGGTGAGGTTGATTTTGGTTTATATCCTAATAAGTTTGCTAATGCAAAAACATTTTTTTCATCACCTGCATATTGAATAAGACTTTCTTTTAATGTAGAATCAGTATAATATCCCAAAACATCACCTATATAAGATGCCATTTCAATAAACATCATACCGGGCGATGCTTCATTAAAATCATTATATGTTGATGGGAAATAATTTTTAGCATATTCAACCAAATTATCTCTAAATGATTGAAAATCTTTACCTAAGTAGTTTATATCTCTACTATTTCTCCCTATTTTTTTATTTGTTACTTTGAATGCCATTATTCAACTACATTAAATGTTACTGTTTCCAAATTTTGTTGACCCGAAACCCTAAATGATAATGAAATATCAAAGCTATATCTATCTCTATTTGTATTAGATTGATCTACAATTATTTCCTCTATCGAAACAAACGGCATCCATCTCGCAATCGATTCTTCTATTGAATTTTGAACTTTTATTTCTAAATCATCAGTATTTTGTTCAAATAAAGCCTCATATAGAGCAGTTCCAAATGTGGGATGCATTAATCTTTCTTTTCGCTTAGTCAATAAAAGGTTTCTAATGTTCGATTTAATTTGATCAATAGTTTGATAGGATTGGGCAAAATATCCATTGTTACCTTTCTGAAAAGGAAGAGTTATTCCGATAGCCACTCTATCCTTTTCGGGTAAATCTTTTACTAATTTTGGCCCAATTATAATTGCCATTTATTATCTATTTTTATCTTTACTTGCTTTCAAAACCGCTGCACTTCTTGCTATCGCTTTATCTAATATATCGTTTCCAGTACTAATTGGTGCAGATGGGTTAGAATATTGTGGTTGCATTCCCATTTGTGGATTACCATACCCAACCATTTCCGGTGTAAGAGTTCCCCATTCACCATCAGTTCTACTAAAATTAGGTCTAACTGAAGTTTCGTTTAGAATTTGATTTAAGGTTGGATTTTTTGAGTATTGTTTTTGTTCAATTTCTCTATCCTCTTCTAATGCAGCCAAAGCTCTATCAAATGGATTTTCAATTTTTCTTTCAGAAATAGGTTGCTTAACATTTGATTTTTTAAGTTCAGCAAGTATTTCCTTTCTTACCTCTTCCTTAATAATCGAAGTTTGTTTTTTTACCTCTTCCTTTACTACGATTTGAATCGCTTTAAAAAGTTTTTCAGTATTCATATTTCTTTCGTTATGTTTATAAATATTTAAGTATTTGTTTTTGTGTTATTTAGTTATTATGCATAATTAGCAAGATTGATGTTCGCTGCTTTATAGTATTCGGAAAGTTTAGGAAGAGCTGCTCCATTTAACTCTTTCCAACCATTAGAACTCCAAAGTGCGTGTTCTAATTTAGCAGTATTAACTATATTACTTGCTTTTTGTAAAGGTCTAGCAATTGCAAAAACATCACCTTGAGTACGAGCACTACTAAGTTTACCATCAGTTATACTAAAAGTGCTTTCTTTAACCGTATTTCCTACATTTCCACCTATCACTTTAGCCTGAGTTGATGAAAGAGATACTATAATATCTCCATGCGAAAATCCACTCCAATTTGATTGATTCCACTTCTGAGTATTCCCTTGTCTATTAAAAACAACCAAATCCCCTAATTGTACATTAGTTATCGCTGGATCCAATAGTGTAAAATTTGAATAACTTTTTAATGCATTTAGGTATTGGGTATGAGCCGCTCTAGCTGGAAAAGGTACATCTGATTTTAACATTACATAACTAATAAACGCCGCACTCCAAGGTGTATCAGTAATATATGCAGAAAGCGATTCACTTAATGCTATTCCCTCAGTACCGCCTCCTTCACCGGTTCCACCTCCGCCTCCTAAAGCCTCAGTTGTTAATAAAATGTTATCAGCCGCTAATTGAAGATCTGCAGCTATTTCAGATGGATTAATAATTCCACTAAATTTTGCAGCTAATCTTGCTAAAGCAGCATCATCTGCTACAAATTTTGAAGGATCAATACCCGCTAAATCAAGACTACCTGCCATTGAATACCCTGTCCAATTCCCAATTCCAATTCCCACAGCTCCACCTGGAAATGTGGCGGTAGTTAGAATTAATCCGCTTACAAATGATAAATGTAAATTCGCTAATAAAATGAATTTATCTATAAACCCATCTACATTATTTAATCCTTCATATGTAAATGGAAATAATATTTGTGGGCCTGGATTAGTAACTATTACCTGCACAACAGGTAAAATATTAGCTACTGCACCTGGAACAGGTATTAATGGTGGAAATAATGGTTGAAGAGTGGCTCCTCCCCAATATTGAACCAATCCATTTGCAAATGAATCGAATATAGGTAATTGTTCAACTGAATTTGATTGTTGTAAAAAAGTAAGTTTTAGTTGATTTTCTAATGCTAAAACGTTTCCTGATAAAACAGGATTTTTATTCATTAAATCTCCTGCTGGTGGCATTTTTATTACAGTATCATAAGCAGTTGCGATTGTATAAGCTAGTATTTCAAAGGAAGCAGGTGGTGTTTCCATTACAAGTTTTACCTGTCTTTTAAACAAATCCCAACCTACACTTGAACCAATTCCACCTAATAAACTAAGTGGTATTTGTCCAGGATTATACCCATTTACACCACCCACTCCAACTCCAGCGCCAACTTCTCCACTTACACCACCACCAACTCCTGCTGAAGGAATCGTTAATCCTATGTTCGCACCTCCACCCGCACTAGCACCTGCACCTGATGATGCGCCACCCTGCGAAGCCAATTGTTGCTGTTGTTCTAATAATACTTTTTGTTTTACTACTCCACCAACGTAAGAAAGTGCACCCCAATGGTCAATCCCTTGTGGTGTTTTTGAAGCACCTATAATAGCACCACCTCTAGCAGCACCTGGCCCCGCATAAACATTTGTTACCGCTACACCTCTACTTACCGCGTTTAAAATTATTCCTTTTACATTAACTGATTCGGTGTAAGGTTCAACTAAAAATAGTTTTGATTTATCAATAAGCTCACTTCCTACTAATCCTGATACCCTCTCATTACCTTTACTAAATAAAATTACAGGAACTTTAGGGCTCTTCGCCATTCGTTGCAAAACCTGAGCAGGAGTTGTTACATATCTTAACCCTAATACTTTTTTTTCTGAACCGAATCCTTTTTTAAAAAGTTCAACTTGCTTAAGAATATTATAATCACCCGCCCTATCATCCAATCCACCAACTAATATAGCATCATATTCCGGATTCATTTGATTTTTTTATTTTTATCTCAATTATTCAGTTTTACATCTGAATAAATACTTTTGTTGATTTTAATAATGGAACTTGTTTGGCAATCGCATCCAATTCATTATTTCTTTTTGGGTCTATACCTGAAACCGGCCCAGCTGGCGTTAGTAATCCACCATTTCTAAGGTTTATAATCTCAGCTACAATTTTACCTAAAATATCAGCTAATAAAGTACCATCCACAGCTGGCTTTAAGTTAGGATTTCCTATTGTACCTAATCTTATTTCTCCAGTATTTCCTATATGAAAATTAATTGTTTGATTGTGAGCCTGAATATCAATATTGTTATTTCTAGCATTTATATTAATACCACTATCCGCATCAACAGAATATATACCATCGGTAATTACACCGTAGTTGCCTTTACTCCAAAAAATAGTTTCATTTTTACGAGATGAAAAAACTAATCTATCTGAAGTGATAAAACATTGATTTCCTTCGTAAGAAGATGGAAATTTTTCAAATGCATAATCATCTTTTGTTCCAGAAAATAGTATCTTAGCGCTTTTATCTGGTCTTGCTTTAAAATCAGATCCTCCTAATTTATCAGGCGTTCCAGGTATAAATGGAATTTTATTTTTTTCACCACTACTTAATACTATTGAACCCCCATCTCCATTTATGTCCTCTTCGATAGCAGTTTCCAAATCTACTCCTTCGAATTTAGCGGATTCTTTATTTCTTATTATTATTTTTGGATTAAAATCATTTTTTGTATTGTTAAACCCGCTCAGTCTTATACTTTGCCCAAATTTGGATTGTATTATTGTATCTCCTTCAAATAATTTTAATCTATGTATTTTTTTATCCTTAAAATATGCACCGAATTTACTACCGATTGATTTTAATTTTTCTGTAAATCCTCCTCCGCTTTTATAACTTGTTGGGTTTATAATAGTTCCTCCACCTGCTTTAATTTGCGGAGGATTTTGTAATGCACCATTATTTAAACTCGCATTGAGGTTTACCCTTCTATAAGTTGGTATAGATCCATTATAAAAAATATCTACCAATTCAGATTCTAATGGTACATCTAAAATTTGAGGGTCATGAGGATACACTATCATTTCTCCACTTTTATTTTTACCTAAAGTTTTAACTCGAATAGTTCCAGGAGGAATAGTATTTCCATTTGAATCGGTTGAAAATTCCAAATATACTTCATTCACCCTACCTTGTACTACAAAATTTTCGTTATTTATAGTTTTATTTTCAAAATGTGGGGTCTGATACTCACCTTTTAATTGAAATATTCCCATTTTATTTTCTAGTTTCTAATTTACTTTGAATTTCTTGTAACTCTAATTCAATATCATCAACTTTATCCTTAGTATGCTTTTCCATTTCATCTGCTACACTACGAACTTCATCTAACAATTGTGCTCTTTCGGCTTCTGATAAAAACCCATCATCAGCTGGCCCCTTTGATTCCGCTGCAATTATTCTCTGTGCAATAGTAGCTAATCTCAATAACAAATCATCATTTTCAACTGAAAACTTAACCAAGTCTTTAATAACCGGCCCTATTTCTGCAATATCCCCTGCATGTCTAATAGATTTCTTAAATTCTTCTATTAAATCTGCTATTTTTTGTTTTTTATTTCTCTGATTTAAATATATTTCCTGAAATAAGTCTGATAACTTTTTCTCACCAAATAAAACAAAATCAGTTGCCTGTTGTTTTTTCATAATCACTTTTCTTTATCAATAAATACAATAAAATGATAATAACTAAATCATAGATGATATGATACTCTGAATTCTAATATCTTCATTTTCATTTGTATTCAGTAAATCATCATTTTTATCTTCATATGAATTAGATAGAATATATTTATATATATTTTCAATATTTAAATGCTTATAACACAAAAACCTATGGTGATTATACTCTACTCTTTCTTGAAATTTAGGTTGTAAAACCATTTGTTTTACATCAAATGACCTCATTTTAGCGATTTGTTCAATAATATCTACATATGATTTTACAGTACCATCGACATCATTTGTATCAATTTTAAAATCAAATAAATCATTATATAGAACAAACCCTAATTCTTCAATTATTTTAATTTGATATTTGGATGATATTAATAGAAGAAATGGTATTTTATAACCAAAATTTCTAATTGTTTTTTCCGTAAGGTGACAGTTTACTCCATCATTATCCATTCCAAAATCGGAAAATGTTTCAATCACAAAACTAAATAAAGAATTTTTATATACTAATTGAAATTTTTTATCTTCATCTAAAATTGTATATTCGTAAACTTTATCATAATCATGACTTTTGAGAATATCTAAATTATTTTTAATATTTTCAAATTTTTGAATATTTCTATCACCATAAGATAAATCACCATTGCATCCCACATAACTTTGATTAAAATTTAAATTTCTAGATAACAATTCATTCAAAACTAAAGCTCTAGGTGTTCTAACTGAATTATTTAAAAAACTAAATTTTAAAAATCTTTCATCTACATTTAAAAATCCTGCGTCTAATTGAGATTTTACTATATGGTCAGTAACGGATAATCCTTTTGCTAAACAATTAAAATTATCCAAAAAATGATTTGTAGAATGAAATAAAATATTTTTTTTATCTAATCCTAATTTTATACATTTTTTTAAAAATTGTTTAGCCGACCCCAATGCAATTGGTTCAGTAAAATTATATAATACTATTTTTTTATTCGTATAATCATTTTTTTCCAAATCTTTAAAAAAATCAGTTTGGTTAGTAAGAGATATAAAAAGAAAATCCGCTAATTGGGGGTTATCTATTTTTTCAAAAAAAGTTTGATTATATAAATGTGATGCATTTAAAAATTCAATTGATAAATTGTAAAAATATAATTTTACCATTTTATAGATTGTATAAAATTATATAATTCATTTCCAATAAGTTTATAACCATTTGTATTAGGATGCTGAGTGCTACGCGACTCCCAATTTTCATTGTATTCCCAAAAAGTGGAATCTGTTCTTTTAATTAACCAATTTCTAAATGTATCCTCTTTATATCCCCAATAACTTTCAGATTTTATAAGGTGTGTTTTATCATATGATACATCTAACCCCAAAAACATGTTTTCTATTCCATCACAAAAAACATAATTTATTTTATAATGTTTTAAAAATGATTGAAGAAATATAATATAATTTTGATTAATAATAGAATAATATAAATCTTCATAAAGATTAGTTAGCCAAAATTTTTTATAATCCTCCATAAAAAAATCATAATATCTATTATCAGTTTGAGTTGAACTAAAAAATCTTTCCGGTGTTTGTATTAAATGTTTAACACTCCAACTTAACCATTCTCCTTTTGGGCCTTTAGGCATAAAAGGTAAATAATCTCTTAATGAAGAACTCCACATAACAACAACTAAATCATTTTTTGTAGTAGTTCCAGCTTTTACATCATCTACTAATTGATTAAATATTTTATTATTTGGATTACCACTTACCCCATTATTTTCATAAGGTAAATTTAATCTATCAGATAGAAATCTAACCCAACTATTTTCTTTTTGATAATTTATTTTTTCATGATTAGATAAAGTATCTTCAATTTTTCTATTACACCCTTCTCCAATAGTCCAACTATCACCATATGTAACTAATCTTTTCATTTTTTTGTTACAATGTAATTTTCCAAAACTAATATATCTAATTCAGTATCTAAAAAAGTTTTTATTGCGATATCTGGATCCAGTATCATTGTTTGGTCTTTTACATTAAAAGATGTATTAAGGATAATTGGAAATCCATTTTTTTTATCTAATGAATTTAACAATTCATAAACTCTAGAACATTGTTCTTTTTTAAGCGTTTGAATTCTAGCAGTTCCATCAATATGTGTTATAGCAGGAAGTTTACTTCTATATTCTTTTCTAACTGATACTATTTGATTCATATAGGGTACTTCCTTATCCCATTCGAAATAAAAGTTTTTAGCCTCATTTGTTACTATCGGAGCAAAGGGTCGGAATCCTTCTCTTTTTTTAACAATTTGATTAATTTTATTTTTCATTGTAGGATTCGTTGGGTCAGCAAAAATAGAACGATGCCCCAAAGCTCTAGCTCCGAATTCCAGTCTACCTTCAAACCAAGCAACAACTTTTCCATTTGAAATTTCAGTTGATATAAAATCGATAATTTCTTCATCAGATATTTTTTTATACAATAATTTATTATTGTGATTTTTAAGTGTGTACCCAATATATTCTTTTGAAAATTTTGGGCCTAAATACGGGTTTGTATTATCTAATCTCAGTATATCATTTCCTCTATAATATGAAATAAGACAACTACCTATTGATGAGCCAGAATCGGATGGAGCTGGTGGAATCCATATATTTTTAAAACCTGTTTTTTTATTTATTTTTCCATTAGCAGTTCCGTTATATGCACATCCACCACTTAATACTAAATTATCACATTTAGTTTGTTTATGTAGTTGTTTCAATAAACGAAAAAAATACATTTCATAAATAAACTGTACTGATGCCGCTAAATCTTTATGTTGTTGAGTTAATTCTTCGTTTGGTAGTCTTGGTAATAAACCTAAGTGATTAGATAGTTCTGAAGTAAACATTACCTCATCACTTTTGTGGTAATCGAACATCTTCATATTCAATTTATAAATTCCTTTTTTAGAAGGATAAATAATATCTCTAAATTTATCAATAAAGGTACGTGGATTTCCATAGGGGGCTAATCCCATTACTTTATACTCACCCTCATTTGGTTTAAATCCTAAAAATGCAGTGAATGTAGAATAAAACATTCCTAATGAATTAGGAAATTCAGTTGTTTCTAACTTTTCCCAATCATTTTTGTTTGCTTTTGCTAAAACAGTAGTTTCCCATTCACCAACTCCATCTACACTTAATACTGCAGCCGTTTCAAATGGGGAGGTTAGGTATGAGTATCCAATATGCGAATCATGATGAGAAAAAAATTTGATTTTAGCATTTGAAAACATCCATTTCAATTTTTTCCTTAATTCATTATATTGGCTAACTCCTTTAACTGCGAATTTAAAAGCATCTACTATTTGTAAATTTCTTAAACAGGTAGTTACTATTCTATGTGTTTTAATCAATGGTTTTTCATAAAAACATACCTCTTCTACCTCTTCAAATGAAATCCTGGATTCTTCAATAACCCACTTTAGAGATTTATGAGGAAACGAATTATCATGTTTAATACCACTAAATCGTTCTTCCTCTACTGCTAATAATACTTTACCGTCTTTTACTAAACAAACTGAACTATCGTGGTAAAAGCAACTTATTCCTATACTAATCATATTTAAAAAAATATATCTTCTTCTATTTCGATATCACCTGTATTTAAAAATTCTTCTAAAATTTTATCCTGGTGAACTTTCATTACCGAAATAACTTTTGTTATATAATGTGTTTTGTGTCCTGTCATTTCTCTTATTAGGAGATAAAGACTTTTTTTGTTAAAATTTTCTATGTAATCAACTCTTCTGAATAACTCTAATATCGCATCCGCAATTTGAATATCTCTTTTTTTATCAAAAACTGAATTTAATTTTTTATCCCAATATATCAACATCATATTTCTGAATTCTATATGGTTTGAATCAGTTTCTATCGAAAGGGTATCTTCTGAAGGATTCCAGCTTTCTGGCATCGCAGACATTAAATCATTTTGTTTGTACCTTTTATAATTTGAATTATTTAATAAAATTAAGTGATTCAGAGCCATACGAGTAAAGTATGAAAATGCTTTTCCTTTTCCTTCTTGAAACATATGAATCTTTGAAATCATTTGGGCTACAACTTCCCTTTTTACATCAGCCGGGCCATCATCAAAATAAGAAAACTTATATGTGTTTAATACATTTTCTGCAATTTTTTCAAATGGGTATTTAATTCTATCTACATATAAAACATTTTTCTCT
>SXGQ01805600.1_pt1 | contig 17581 bp, 11 predicted proteins | sample 3178371 | NCBI WGS metagenome assembly SXGQ01 (sample SAMN11356859, study PRJNA531348) | freshwater metagenome | isolation source: freshwater sample F1-20 | place: China: Fuxian Lake, Yuxi | collected 2017-12-25 | reverse complement strand
GCAACCAAGTGGTACGGGCACGAGGGCGAGATTCTGCGCTACGTATTCTTCCACTCGATAGCGCTGGCTGCGCTGGTGGGCATACTGGTGACGCTGCAGGCTTACGTTCATCCGTTCACACTGATGGTGATTCCGTAAGGTCTGGCTGGTTTCGCGATAACCGTGCAGTGCTGCAAGGCCTGCACGGTTTTTTATTGGCTGCTATCGGCTGAAAAATTGCCGATCATTTCGTGCGATTGAGAGGCCACAATTAGCCTCTCGATCGATTTGCATTTATCGCCGCTAGCCGAAAAGATGTCGTCTCTTTCTACAAACAGGAGACGACATGAATGGCATTTCGCAAACAGGCGCTTACGGTTCGCAGGCCTTAATGCCGCAGGGATTTTTCGGGACAATGTTCGGCGCACCTGTGGGTGGGCTGATTGGTCGCGGCATAGGTAGTATCTTCGGACAACCGGGGCTGGGTAGCCAGATTGGACAACTCGCCGGCGGTATCGGCGGCGGGCTGCTTCCCTTTGCAGCCGACCCGATGCAAGTCTATGCGCAACAACTCGCGCAGCAGCAAGCGCTTCAACAGCAGATTCAACAGCAAGCGCTGCAGCAGCAACTTCAACAGCTCGCGCAGCAACAACAGCTGCAACAACTCACTCAGCAGCAGTTTGCGCCCCAGGGATGGTTCGGCAACCTGATCGGTCAAATCGGTCAGCCCGTCGGTACAGCGATTGGCGGTTTGTATGGTCAACCGGCGTTGGGTGGACAAATCGGCAGTATCGCTGCGCAGATTGGTCGTCTGTTACCGTTCCAGCTCGACCCTGTTCAGCAAGCCATGGTACAGCAGCTAGCGCAACAACAGCTTGCGCAGCAGCAGTGGGCGCAGCAATGCGCGCAGATGCAGCTTGCACAGCAATTGGCACAGCAGCAGCCGTATGGCACGGCTGCTCAACAAGCCTACGCGACGGGTCAGACGCTGCACTGAAAAGACAGGCCGCGCCGGTGGTAGGCCGGCGCAATCGTCCACCCCACGCAGAGGACATTGGTATGCCACTTATTCAGAGCGCCCCCGGGCGCGGTCGCTATCTCGTCAGTAGTGCGAACGGGGAGAAGCTTTCCGCTTTTTTGTCCGAGCTGAGCGCACATCCCGAGCTCCACCTGCTCGATACGCTCGGCCCATCGCAAGCGCCTCACACCGCCGTGTTCGACATGCCGCACGAACAAGCAGCGCAACTGCAGCAGAAATTTGCAGGTGCGGGCGAGCTCATGATCGAGCCCGATCAGAAATTAAAGATGTTTGATCAGCAGGCAGCGAGCCAATAAACCGTCAACGTCGAAAGGATTGTCATGGCCACCAAATCAGACGCCGATAAGGCCTCGGCTACATCAAGTTCGGGCGCCAATCCGGCGTCTGCATCCTCGAGTTCGGGAGTGAGTACAGTCTCGGGCTTGAACCCCGCATCACGTGGCATCACGCAGCGCAAAGGGCAATTTCTGATTGCCCCGCGCCGCCACCCGGGCATGCAAATGATGGGGATCGCACCGCTGAGTTTCTCGATGGTTGAGCAAGCGCTGAAAGAATCGCCCGACATTCAGATTATTGATCGGGTCGGGCCCAAGCAAGTGGTCGGTGCGCTTGGCACCGGACTGAACGAAGGTGGCGTATTGGTCGCGCTGATGCATGAAGACAAAGCGCACGCGCTTGCGCAACAGGCGCAAGGCCAGCTGATTGTTGAACGTGATCAGCCCTTGCAGCTACACGACGTGAGCTACCTGCAGCAGCCACCGCTCGCTAACTGTAATTTGCCTGCGGCCGGTGCAGCGTTCAGCGCAGAATTTGTTGTTATGGGCAAAGGGCAGCCGGTTGCCGGTGCCGAGGTGTATTTGTTCGGCAGTATGCTGCCCGCGCAAGGCGTCACCGATACGCAAGGGCGCGTACGACTCACGCTATACGGCGAGACCGCTACCAGCCTGCGCAAGTTGTATGTGAAGCCACGCGCTGATTTCTGGAGTTTCTACCAAATGCAACCCGATGTGAGCGACAGCGAGTTGAATATGGTGGGATTACGCGCACTCTCTGATTGGCCCAGCCTGAAAAATTTCCCGCAACAGCAGCAACTCACTTGGGGCCAGCGTGCGATGCGACTGGATCAGCTGCCGAACACTTTCCGTGGCCAAGGCGTAAAAGTGGCTGTGATTGATTCCGGCTGTACCAATACGCACCCCGATTTAACGCAAGTATCGCGTGGCTATGACATCGTCAACAAGAGCAGTAACACCGCCACCTGGAATATCGATACGCTGGCGCATGGTTCGCACTGCACCGGGCTGATCGCAGGGCTAGATTCAGCCGGTGGCATTCGCGGCTTCGTACCCGATGCAGAGATTCATGTCTGCAAGCTGTTCCCCGGTGGTCAGGTGAGTCAGCTCATCGATGCACTGGAATACTGTATCGAGCAGCAGATTGATGTGGTCAACATGTCGCTCGGTGGTGCCGAGCCCTCGGAAGCCCTCGAGCAACAAATCATCCGTGCCAAGCAAGCGGGGATCGCCTGTATCGTCGCGGCGGGTAACTCCGGCGGCATTGTGTAATACCCCGGCTCTTCGCCGAATGTGCTCTCGGTTGCTGCGATCGGTCGTGTCAATGAATTCCCGGCCGATAGCTACCACGCGCAAACGGTGACACCGGTGGTTGATGCCAATGGCTTTTTCTCTGCGAGCTTTAGCTGCTATGGCCCCGAAGTATCGGTATGTGCACCTGGCGTTGCCATCACCTCTTCGGTGCCTGATCAGAGTTACGCGGCATGGGATGGCACCTCGATGGCCGCGCCGCATGTGACAGGCCTTGCCGCACTCGCGCTGGCGCATCATCCGGATTTCCGGGGCAGCGGGCAGATGCGCAGCGCAGCGCGTGTCGAGCGTTTATTTCAGATCATCAAGCAATCCTGCCAGCCGCTGATGCTGGGTGACCAGCGCCGTACCGGTTTTGGTTTACCCGATACCCTGCGTGCGGTTGGCTTGGCAGCGCCCCAAGGCTTGCCTACTGCGGCGAGTACTGTAGCAAGTACTGCAGCAGGCCTGAGCGCATTAATGAACATGCCTGCACTGCAAGCGCTTCGCATGGGGTACCGCGATCTACCGGCACTACAAGCACAAACGACCTCGCTGGGGATACCGCTCGGGCTGATGTCATTTCCGATGCCGGCTAACTACCCGCAAACAATAAGCCCCGGCATGATGACCAACTTATGGTGAACGTGTTGCACTATTCGCCGCGTTGATTATTCAGGTATGTCCTGATGTTTCTGCGGCCTGACAAAGCATCGGGGTGCGGATGATGGTGCGGTGGAACTCTACCGCTACCGCGCAGTCATCATAGCAACCACGTCGCAACAAGGAGCATCATGGAACCCCTTCACCGTCAGCACCCGGCAGAGCATGCCCTCGCCTCGCAAGACACCTATGACCCGAGTCGCCTTCTCGATACGCTACGCGAGCGCATGCAACTCAAAAACGATGCCGCGCTATCAAGGGCACTTGAAGTAGCACCACCGGTGATCAGCAAAATACGCCACCGTGCGCTACCGGTTGGTGCTTCCATGCTGATTCGTATGCATGAAGTCACCGAACTCAGCATACGCGAGCTGCGCGATCTGATGGGCGACCGCCGCACCAAATATCGCATCTCGGATGTACAAGGCAAACCGAAACCGCGCTTGCCCGCCGTTGTCAGTACAACTGCGTCTTCACAGCCCTAGGCTTATGCAAACAAAGGAAACGTATCAAAGCTGCCGGATAGCAGTGATGTGCTGTCCGCATGCCCGAGCCATCCTTCGATGACGCTGGCATAAACACGACGAAAATCCGTACTGAATTTCAGATTGCCGCCCTCATCGAGATCGGTGAGGGAGGGAATCTCACCATAATGACCACCACGGACTCGGTTCCCAATCACATACATGTGGTTGGCGGTGCCATGATCTGTGCCCAGACTGGTATTCTCAGCAGCGCGGCGACCAAACTCGGAAAATACCAGCACGCTCACATCTTCAGCGCGACCGATGCGCTGCATATCTTTAATAAAGCCGGCAATCGCATCGGATACATATGACAGCAAACGACCATGCTGCTCGGCTTGCTGCACATGGGTATCAAACGCATTATGGCGATACGACACATAAAACAAACGGGTCGGCAAACCAGCATGAATCATCGACGCTACCTTGGGTAGATCCAGCGAGATGATGCCGTAATCAATCGGGGTCTTGTAACCCTCCCAGGCGGTGCGTACCAAGTGCGATGCCTGCCGCGCGCTCTGTGCAACTTCATCGAGGTATTTGCGCGAAGCGCTACCGGCGTCTGCAGCCACCGCGTTATCCAGTAGCGGACGGCTCTGCCGTAGGCCTTTACGTGCAAAACGCTCGGGGTCGTCGAACACTACCGGTACATGCCGCGCTGAACGCACGGCCAGCGACTGACGCTCGTCGATGTTCACCAGAAAATTCGGTGTCAATTGCGGATCAATTGCATCAGCTACCCTACCCAACCAGCCATACGGCTCACCGGTATTCGGTGCGGCCGTATGCCAATACGCCGCCGAGGTGAAATGCGAGAACGAAGGTTGTGCATAGCCACATCCATGCACAATCGCCATCTTGCCGTCTTTGAATAACTGCTCAAAGCCCGACATCGACGGGTTGAAGCCGAAACGATCATCAATCTTGCGTACCTTATCGGGACGAATGCCGATACGTGGACGCAAACGATAATAAGCATCATCGGCATACGGCACCAGCGTATTCAAGCCGTCGTTCGCACCCGACAACTCCACGACCACCAGAATCGGTTGCCGGGTAGCGCCACTCGACGCTGAAGCAGCAGATGATGCAGATGCACCGGACGAGGCTGCCGCGCCCGCATGCGCAAGCGAAAAAGGTAAACCTAACGACAAACCTGCTGTCCCCAATGTCTTCAACAAGCTGCGCCGCATGAGGTCAGCATTGGCATGATCAAGCTCGTGCTGAGATTGATCACACCCGATAGTTGGCGACAGATCTTGATGTCGATTGAATTGCCCCATGTGAATTAGCCTAATTGGTAAATCGGAAGCGAGAGAATCACATGCAGCGTATTGCGCAATGCATCTTCCATGTAGCTATCGGCGAGTTTCAGGTCGGTGGTACCGAGATCACTGGCCAGTAATTCAGCTAATTTTGTACGCGTGTCAGCGTCAACCGGCACCACTAAAAAGCGCGTCAGCAAATGATCAACCGCTTGTTGCGTGGTCAGGCAGCCCGCATCACGCACCAGCTTGGCTAGATCAAGTTGCGCCGGTGCGCGCGGTATGGGTTTCACCTTCTCGATCGCTTTGCGCCAGGCGTGGTAACTCGCCAGGCGGGTATTGAAATCTTCGTCGCGATCATTTTGCATCGACATCGAGGTCACCTCTTTACCATCGGGCTTGGTCGCGGTCGTTATATCAACGCCCATCGCAAGCTTGTCGGCAACCGGCACGATGCCGTAGCGATCATCCGGTACCCGGTCTGTGGCGACAAAGTCAATCGGCGGGAACACCGTGTCATACACAAAGTTGCCGCGTACCAGCAGCAAGCCCGGCGTGATCCAGCTCTTGCCGCTGGCCCAGCCTGCCACGTTCGGTGGGAACAGAAGTTTCTGACCCATCGCGTCGGTCAGCTCGTTGAAGTCTGGAATTCCCGGTATTTCGCGCAGCCCCATCTTGCGGTACGTTGACACCACCAGCTCAACCGGTGGCTTGATACGCGTGCCCACCGAGGCCTCGGCGTAAAAATCTTTCGACAAGAATAGCGCCTCGAGGAAAGGTGCGATCTCGTACCTGTTATCGCGCAGCAGCTGACCGAGCTTAACGCGCATCTCCGGCGAGATCTCTTCGCGAACAAAATAGCGATACAACCTGGTCGCGATGAATTCAGCCGTCACAGGCTTGGACAAAATAATATCAATCACCTGTACGCCATCAAAGCGCCCGCGCTCACCCAATACGGTTTTACCACCATCATCATGCTGCGTCGGGTTGATGACAAAATTCAATCCCTGATAATTCCAACCGGTGAAAGCACGCGCCGCCTCGCGAATATCTTCTTCGGTGTAATTACCGACGCCCATCGAGACCAACTCCATGATCTCGCGCGCGAAGTTCTCGTTGGGTGCCCCCTTCACATTCACCGCCGCATCCAGATACGCCAGCATCGCCGGGTCTTGCGCAACAGCGATCAGCAAATCACGGAAATTACCGGTCGCTTTCGCTCGCAGCATTTCGTTCTGTTTCAGCATTTTTCGATAGTCGCGCACCTTCTCGTCACTGGTGGCGAAATGCCCATGCCAGAACAGCGTCATTTTTTCTTCCAGCGGGCGCTGCGTGACCAGCATGCGATTTGCCCACCAGTAGCCGATACGCTGTGACTCCAGCTTGCTCACTCGCAGCCAGTAAAGATAACGATCAGCCACCTGCTGCAGCCGGCGATTTCCCTGTGGCTTTACCTTTACGCCGAGCGCTTCGCCCTCGGCCTTGGCTTTCTCAGTGGCGGCAGGGCGCGATGGTGAAAAAGGATCAAGCCCGGGGTCAAACGCGCCCGAGGCCTCGAACGGCGGTAACGACTGCCGCACCGACTGGTACCGAACTAAGGTTCTGACTGCCATCACCGGAGACATTGCCGAGAAGCGCTCAAGCTCGGACGGCGTACCGCCAAAACCAGCGCGCTCAAGCAAGTGGGCTGCGTGGGCGCGGCTCCAGTCTTTGGCAGGAATCTGGCTCAGTTGGTCTTGCCAGTCGGCTGGGCCCGCCCACGGCATGGCAGAGACAACCATCAGCAGCAGCGCGCAAACAATTCGAATCAGTGAGTTCATAGAGGGCGCGAGATTACTTTGGCTGCTCGGACTTAAATTGAAAGCGCCATAGGCTAAGTATTGCGTGCAAGTATTGCAATACGTCAAATCATGAATCAGACCCTGCCGTGGGCGTCTGTAGCCGGCAACGTCGCTTGCGCCATGCCCTGCCGCTAATCGAACATGCACGCCGCGCCGATTCGGGGCAAAATCCCGTAAGTTTCCTAAGCTCAAGATTTACAGAAAGACATCCATGAAACTTACCCTCTCTTTGTTGAAACGCGGCGGCCTGATCGGCTTGCTGCTCGGCGCCGGCGCGCTGGGCGTCGGTCTGGTGGTTGCTGCCGATACTGAGACCGATCTTCTCGCGAGGGCCAAGCAGGTGTTTCGCCCGCTGCCATACACCGCGCATGTCGATGACTATCCGCACTCGGCAGCCCGCGTAGAACTCGGCAAAAAACTATTCTTCGAGACCCGCGTATCGATTGACGGCCGGACCGGTTGCGTCAGCTGTCACAGCCCCAGCCACTACGGTGCCGATTCCTTACCGCGCTCGGTTGGGGTCAATGGTGTGGTGTTGCCGCGTAATGCACACACGGTGTTCAACACGCCGCTGCTGATAGCGCAGCACTACGGCGGCAATCGTGTCAGCGTTGAAGAGCAGGCGTGGAAAGCGCTCACCAGCCCGCTGGCTTACGGCAACAAGAGCTTTGCCGAGGCGGAAGACAAGCTGCGCGCGCTGGGATACCAAAAGCTTTTCGAGGAAGCCTTCCCGAATGAAAAAGTGGCGGTCAGCGCCGAAAACTGGGCGGTGGCGATTGGTGCTTTCGAGCGCACCCTGCTGACACCAGCGCCGTTTGATCGCTACCTGAAAGGTGACACCCGCGCTATCAGCGCCGACGCCAAGGCCGGGCTCGACAAGTTCATCAGCTATGGCTGCGCCGGCTGCCACAGTGGCGCCACCGTCGGTGGTGAGAGCTTCCAGAAATTCGGCTTGGTCGAAGACTACTGGAAGGCAACCGGCAGCGTTGAAATTGCGCTGCTCAAGGGTCGCGACAAGGGCAAATTCCACGACACCGGCAAGCAGGAAGACCAGTGGATATTCAAAGTACCGCAGCTACGAAATGTGGCCATGACACCGCCCTATTTTCATGATGGCTCGGTGGCGACGCTTGACGACGCAGTGCGGGTGATGGCGCGCGTGCAGTTGGGCAAGCAGCTGTCCGACGATGATGTTCGGCAGATCGTTGCGTTTCTCGGCACGCTCACCGGTGACGTACCGAAGAACTTCAAAGAAGCACCGCAGCTACCTGTAGCAGCGTTCCAGCGACCGCAGTAAGCCGAGTCCATCACCATGCGCGGCCTGCTTGCTCTGCTGATGTTGTCGGCCGTGGCGTGCGAAGCCTTGGCGTTTGATCGCTCGGATGGTGTGCTGGTGGAATGCGTGGTCGAGCGGAACGGTGAACGGCGCGTCGTGGCCGAGCACTGGCTGGGTCATGGCGATGTGGGCGATAGGCATCCGGAGCTAGGCGGTGCCGCTGCCGTGGTAAGGCCTGACCGCGACGGCTGGCCGGTGATTTTTTTCGATAACGTTACGGTCAAGGGCATGCGCGAGCGAGACCCGCACATGCTGGACTTTATTTTTTACCATGAGTGCGCGCACGCCACCGACCCTGAGCGAGACGAGATCGCCGCTAACTGCGAGGCTTATCTTGATCTGGAGCGTGAAGGCATGATGAGCGAGGCGCTTGAGCACAGCCTCGCAAACACCCACCGCAAAATGCGGCGTCTGCCCTCGCGCTACGGCGGCAGCGGCGCCGTATTCTGGGAAAAAACCATGGCCTGCGTGAACGCCCGCAAAGGTCTGGCGGCTCAGGTTGGGCCAGCCAACTGAACTTCCTTTGCACATTGAATGCCCTGTTTTGAATTTAAAATTCAGCGACCGCAAGAGGCTTAATTTAAATTTTGCATTTGGCATTCCAAATACCGATTTGGCCTAAAGTTTTTTAACGAACTCACCTAAAAAATTCATCGGTAAAACTACCCTCGCCAGCCAGCAACCCCAAGTTTCGTTTTTTGACCAGTGGTAACATTTCGCTCGTAAAAAAAGCGGGGTCGGACTGGTATCCGTCTCGGGGGGCTTGGTCAGTGAAGGGCATTGTTTTTCGCGAGTTCATCGACATGGTGGAGTCGCAGTTTTCGGTAGAAACCGCAGATGCGATTATTCAATCGTCATCGCTCTCCACGCACGGCGCCTACACCAGCGTCGGCACCTATCCGCACCAAGAGATGGTCGATCTGGTGTCAAATCTGTCTGTAAAAACCGGTATCGCGGTACCCGATCTGCTGCAACACTTCGGCCGTCATTTGTTTGGGCGCTTCGTTGAAATTCATCCGGGCATGACAAACGCATTCAGCGACGTATTTTCATTACTTAGCGCACTGGAAAACACGATTCATGTCGATGTAAACAAGCTATATCGTGATGCTGAACTACCAACCTTCAGCTACGAACAAGACAACCAGCAAAAAATGGTGTTCATCTATCGCTCGCGTCGCCGCATGGCAGATTTTGCACAAGGCTTGATCGATGGCTGTATCGCCCATTTCAAAGAAAATATCTCTATCCAGCGCGAAGAACTACCGCCTCAAGGCGAGGAAGCCTTGACGCGGTTTACCCTGGTGCGCGCTGTCGATGTCAAACACTGACGAGTTACATCAACGCCGGCTGGCCCGCGAGATCAGCGCCCGGCAGCAGGCCGAGACGCTGCTTGAACAAAAAAGTCTGGAGCTGTATATCGAGGCGCAGGAGCGTCAATCGGTCCTGCAAAAACTCCAGGAGAGCGAAGAGCGCTACCGCTTGATCGTTGAAATGTCGCCGGATGCCATTATGGTAGAGCTGGACGGGCGACTCGCCTTCGCCAATTCCGCCGCGCGCCGGATGTTTGCCGAGCACAGTCAGCGAACGCTTGTCGGCCTGACGATGAATGATCTTGGGTTGGAATCAGATGTGGCGCGCGCGACAGAAGAGCCAGGCGAGCGTATTGAAACCATCGCCACACGTATCGATGGCTCGCGTTTTGAAATTGCCCTGCGCTGCTTGCCCATGACCTACGACGGCAAACAAGCGATGCAAGTGGTAGCGCGCGATATCTCGGACCGTAAGCGACTGGAAAAAGAGCTTGCGCACCAAGCAGCACACGACTCGCTCACCGGTGTGAGTAACCGCAGAGCGCTGATCGCCTCGCTCTCCGAGACTCTGGCCTTCGCCCGCCGCCATGACTTGCAGTTTTGGGTGGTATTCATTGATCTCGATCATTTCAAGCAGATCAATGACCGATTTGGTCACCGCGCCGGCGATCGTTTACCGGAAACGATTACTGCGCGTCTGCGTCAGTTGCTGCGTCAGGATGACATTATCGGTCGCTACGGTGGCGACGAATTTGTACTGCTGTTACGTAGTGGCCCAGAGTCACGACTCAGTACGCCGATTTTGGAGCGCATCATGCAAGTGGTGTGCGAGCCTGTCGATTTTGATGGCCACCAGCTGGCGGTGACCTGCAGCCTCGGCGTCACCGCATACCCGGAGGATGGTGATCACGAGGATGTACTGATCGAGCGCGCAGACGCTGCCATGTATATCGCCAAAAGTTCTGGTCGTAATCTTTATCAGCTGTATAACACCGACATACAACAACAACATACCGAACGATCACAAATTCAACAAGCACTCACCGACGCCCTGCAACAGCATCAGCTATCGTTGGCATACCAACCGCAGATTGATTTTGCAACCGGCGCGATTGTAGGCATAGAGGCTTTTTTACGATGGCAGCATCCAACACTGGGTACGCTAAAACCGAGTCGTTTTTTACCGATCGCCGAAGAAAGTAATCTCATCAATCAGATCGGTGATTGGGTCATCCATACCGCGTGCAAGGAATGCTCGGCCTTGCGGCAGCAGGGCTTTAGTGGGCTTACGGTGTCGGTCAATCTCTCGGGCAAACAGCTTCATGCGCCGCAGCTGCTCGAGACAATCGATCGCGCGCTGACCGGGTTTGCTCTTCCCGCCACGGCATTAGTGCTCGAGCTGAATGAAAAAATGATCATGGCGGATATTGAAAGCAGTATAAGCGCCTTATCTGCATTGAACACGCTTGGGGTAAAAATTGCGATTCATAATTTTGGTACCGGATTCTCCAGCTTTACCCAGCTACTTCGTCTACCAATTTCGGCATTGAAAATCGACAGACGCCTGGTAGCAGCGATACACACAGTAGAGGGTCGGCAGTCGCAAGTGGTCGCCAAGGCCTTGATACAGCTTGCGCATGGGCTGGATATGTCAGTGATCGCCGAAGGTGTTGAAACCGTGCAGCAGTTTTCCATACTTCGCGAGAGTAATTGCGATGTGCTGCAAGGCTGGATCCATAGCCCCGCCCTGCCTATTGAAGAGACTGTCGCGCTGCTACGCGACCATGACCCGAAAGTCTGGTTACGCAAAGTGCAGAGTTAACGAAACGAGACTTTGCAGACATCTGCGCCATCTACCGGTAGTTTTTCGCCCATCAGTTTTTGGATAGGCACCCAGATAATCGAGGTGGCGAGTCGTACAATCGTTTGCATGATATCGCCTGGGCTTGGCCCTACCTTGAACTGATTGAAGCTACCATTCACTTCGATTGGTGTAGCCAGACTCAGAAACTGCGCAGTTTTTGCCTGCGGCTGCATACGTATGTGCAGCTGCTCATCCGCAAAGTTAACCTGCGCGTCACCGTTGACCCGCATACGGCTGGTATCAATCACTAACTGCCGCTGCACTAGCTTGCCGTCATTAAGTGAAAATCGACCCACCCCGCAATTGACCACAGACGCATTCGACGGATCAAGCGTCGGTAGCAGCGCAACGAATAGATTTACTGCCCATAAATCAAACACGCCAGCCTGCAGCTTTTCCGGCCACACCGCAATATCAATGCTGCCGTTACCGTGTGCGAGTATTTGCGACAATCTCGCAGCGCGCCCGTTGACGTCCATCTTAACGCTGAAGCGACCACCCAGATCGCTCTCGGGCTTAAGTCTGCGCCCAATCACACCGTAATCAAAGCGATCGATATCGATTTTCAAATCAGCCAGCACGTCCTGCTCACGCGGCTCATAGGCTAAGCGCATAGTCGCTTCACCGCCCGGCATCGCCAGCGTTACTGGCCCTATCTCTGCACGGCCTTTGAGTAATCGTGCATCAAGTTTGCCATTACCGAGCACATCTTTGCCGGAGCGTACCTGCTCCACCCGTACACTGAGCGCAGCGTCAGCCTTTGATAGGGTTTGTCGGGATAATAAACCCTGTACCTGATCGCTGGCCTCAACCGCTTTTTTCTTGATAGTTGCTGCGTCGGCTTTCGTTTTATTTTCTTGTTCATCTTTATCACCGGCGGTGGATTTATTTTCTATCGCCGACCACTGCTGTAGCTTGAAATCGTCTAGCTGAATCAGCGGCGAATCAAGCGCAATATCAATCTTCGATTTGCCACTGGCGGTATCCATGCTACCGCGCCCGTTCAGCACGCTACTACCGACCTGCATACGCAATGCATCAACCGTGTAGCCGCGCGTATTCATCCGAAATCTTCCCTCGGCTGACCAGGGGCCCCACGGTGGTAGTGAGACTCGCAGCAAACGATCTAGCGCGTCTAGCCGCTCACCGCGCAGATCAAGCGCCAGCTCAAGATCACGCGCCTCCGGATCGCGATCGACACTACCCGATAGCTGTAGCCGGGTTTTCGCAGCCTCTACCGCTAACTCGAAAGGAATACGCCGCTGTTGTTCTGCCAGTGCTTTCAGCGTGGCGCTACGCAAGCGTAAGCTCAGCGGAATGGTATCGACAGCGCCGCTCAGTGCAAGTGAAACACGCTCCCCTGGTTTTGCGGAAAGCGTACCTTGCGATACCTGCACCTGCAGCTGCGCTCGCGTATTTTCGTCACGAATACTGAATCGTCCGCCACTAATTTCACCCAGCACCGAGGCATTGGCCAATAAGCTTGCTAAATTGCGCGATGTTGAATCGATATACAGGCTGAGTCGCTCTATGCTTGCATCAATATTCTTTGCAAGCTTCAGCTGGCGCAATACCTGGGTAATATCTACCGGTGCTGCACCTAGCCATAGCTGTGCATGCGGCTCGGCCGCACGCATATCCAACATGATCGCGCCCTCATAGCGTGTACCGGCGATATGGGCGAAAAACGGCGAGCTTTGCATGTAACCGTCCCGCACACGACCATCAAAACCCATCTCGCCGAGCGACAATGGTGAACCACGAATATCGCGCGCGCGCACACTGATATCGGCGTCCGCCAGAACTAGTTTCGCGGGCAAAATCGGAATATCCAAACTTGTTTTATTGATCGCCTTATCAGCCGATTTATTGCCGGCTTTATCACCAGCTTTATCTCCCACCTGATCAATTGCTTTACCAGCGGCTTTATCAGCAGCCTTATCACCCACTTTGCTACCCGCTTTCGCGGGCGCAGAAGGCGCAAATAATTGATCAAGTTGCTGCAGATCGACGCTGCTGATTTGTAGTCTGGCATTAAGCCGCTGATGGCTTTCGATCGTGGTCTGATCGAGATCGCTGTATAGACTGCTATCACCCACTTGGAACACAAGGTTCGATAACGACCAGCGCTGCATATTCCCTTTCACACGGCCGGCCAGTGCAATCGGCAATTCCGATTGCGGATTCAAGCCTAACCAAGTTGCCACATCACCGGCGCGCTCGGCGCCGAGCGCAAAGCTTATATCGGCACTTTGGTCCGCCCCCTCTAAACGGCCCGATACGCGCGCTGAAATCCGGCCGGTTTGTACGGTTAGCGATACCGGTGAACTGCCCTGCTCGATTGCCGATCGTAGCGAAGCACCGGCCAGCGCGGCTGACAACGGGCGTCCCAGTAAATTGCCGCGCAAGCTGCCACTCAGCGGCTTGTCGCCACCGACACTCAACGACATCTGATCCAAGCTGAAGCTGACCGGCTTACCACCCGCCACATTGCCGTAACTCAGCTGGCTTTGTTTTACTTGCATCGACAAGCTCAGCGAGCGCATCAATGCATCACCTCGCGCACCCTGCGCATTGAGCGCGAGCGATAACCCGCCCAGCTGCCCCTCGATACCCGGCACACCCAACAAGAAGCGCGATAAACCACCGATCGGCGATTTCTCGGCATTAAATGAGATTGACAACGATGGTGTTGATTGCCTCGCATCGACCAGCAAGCGGCCGCGCATCGGCACCTGCTCTACCGTGGCTTGCACCGGAACATCCCACTTACCGTTATTAGATTGTAGCCGCAGCGATGCATTACGTATGTCACCCGGCAAACTCAGCCACTGACCAACACCCAGCTGCAGATCTGCATCAATGTCGTCCATCGCCTGCGAGTCCAGCTTGATACGCTCGAGGCTTTTGTACAGCGCTCGCAAATCAGTGGGCGGCTCATCTGCGTCGTCTTGCCCGAGAAACGGCCGCAGATCCAGTGCAATGATCGCAAGTGAGCCGGTCAGCTTCGGTGTTTCGGGTCGCGCATCTAATTGCATCCAGCCCGCCATACTTGATTTCCCAAGCGTGGCCGAAACACGCTCCAGCCGCACCAGACCCGGGCGTAGCGCAACCTCACCCGACAAACCTGCAGCGCCGGCATTCGGTAATCTCAACCCGATCACTTTGCCAAAGCGCTGTAAATCTGGCGCGCCTAAACCAAAACTAAGCGCGCTCGCTTTTTCGCCGAGTTTGCCTTGCGCCACCAGCACACCATCTGCAAAGCCGAGCTGCACCGACACCGGCCAGCCGGGTTTGCCGCGTAATAAATCAGCGAGTGGGCCGCCGTTGATCGTTAGTTCATAGGGTAAGGTTTTCTCAACCATGCCCTTGGCCCTGAGCGTGACTCCGCCACCGACCGGCAATGCAGCATCGAGCTGATCCAAACGAAATTCAAGCGGCCTTGCGCTACCACTCTGTAAGGTGACGCTGATGTTATCCAGATCGATTTGACGAATATCGATACCTGCTGCATCGCGCGCAGTGAACGATGGGTCGTCACTGCTTGTGTCTGGCTGCTGATCAAAGGTCCAATTATTGCTGTCATCATCGCGCTGCTGAAGCATCAGCCGTACATCACGAGCAGCAACCCGATCTGCCCGATACTGTCCCGATAGCAGAGGTATCAGGTCGAGCTTGAGTTCAAGCTGACCCACGCGCAAAAAGTCGCCCGCAGGGAAGCCCTTTGGCTGAGCGACCACCAGGTTTTGTACGCGTATTTGTGGCCGTAGTCCGAGCCGTAAGTACACGGGGCCATCAATGCGCACCTCACGCCCCGCCTGCGCACTAATGACGCGAGCGACCATGGCGCGCTGAGCGTTAATGTCGATATCGACGCCAATAACCGCCAGGCTAATGGTCAGAGCGACAAGAATAAGTGGCAGCAGCGCAGCAAGGCTCAGCCAGCGCATCCAGCGCATCCAGCGCCTCGGCGGCTTGGCTTGAATGGGGTGAACGGAGCTCATACAGAGATAAGCATAACCGCCTTCGGTACCTTATAAGGCAGAGGGCTCACTGAAAGATAACGCGAACAACGCCAGCAATAGTTTGATAGACCGAAAAACGAAACGCGCTATCAAAAAAAGGTCTAGCGCGTTTAAGGATTTTTAGAGATTTTTTGGTTCTGCCCTACCTGCACAGTGACCGTCTTCGACTCGACATTTCCTTTGCCATCGGTCAGCGTAATCTTGATTTTTATCACAGCATTCGGTGAGGCATCATCACTCACACGTAGCTTGATACCCTGAATCGCCTTGTCGTAATCCGATACCGATCCATCACCGCTGAGCACGACCCTGCCCGATTCATCATCAATCTCTGCAGACAGATCGGTGTTATCGACTTCGATCTTGGAACCCGGTGCCATACCGTCCACGATCTCGAATACCGCAGCTGATAATTGCTGCGTTCCCGCAGCGGCGGCATCGAGCGCAATTACTTTGCCCACCAGGATGACCTGTCGGCTTGATTGCACCAACGGTGAACTGCTTACCTTGATGACACCCTCACGAGTACCGACATTTTGCTCGGTAGCATTCAGAGTAACCGTCGCGGTGGCGGTTCCCGTGCCGGTGGTGGTTCCCGTGCCGGTGGCGACTCCCGAGCCGGTGGCACTGGCGGTACCGGTAGCGGCGCCGGACGTAGTACTAGAAACCGTGTTTGCTGCAACCTTCAGTGGCATCGTACTAGGGCTGGTCATGCCTGCGCCCGACAAGCTCTCGACTCTGACGGGTGCGACCGGCACTACTGTAGGCCAAAGCTGAGGCGGCTGCGAAACGGGAGGTGGGGGCACTGGGGGAGTCAGCGGCACTACGGGCGGCGGTGGGCTGGGCGGTAATACTGCCGGCACTGGAATTACAAATCGCGCGCCTGTTGCACGCGGATCTGGGGATAGCAGCATGCCACCTGCGACATTTTGTCGCGTGCCCGACTCAAGCACGATACCACCGCCGGTTGCCTTGGCTTCCAACTTACCGGTTGCGGTGATGTTACCTAGCCTCAGTTTGCCAAGTGAGTCTTGCAATTTGATCGTTCCACCATCGGCGGAGATGATGCCAACAAAGTCATTTCCAACGTTCGCGAGTGTGATATCCGCTTCCACACCGTTATCCCTCGCAAGCAACGCGATATTCGCTTCCGCTATCAGTGTTGTGTCCAGGGCTTGGGTAATGGGACCGGCGCTGGTCTCAAGGGCAAGATCGCCTCGGGCGATCACGTTGCCAAGCTCCAATGCAGAAGCAGCCTTGACGGTGACAATGTTTCCAGCCAGCGTAACCGGTCCGGTGAACTGGTTGGTAATCACATCCAGCAAAACATCACCAGCGCTTGAATCGAATGACGAAGCACCGCCGACACTGAGTGCCGCCAATTGAGTAATGCCCGTAGCTCCCGCTGCTGTGAGATCACCATTGACGGTGACTGCTCCGAGCGTAAGCGCTGCGTCACTAGTGACTATCGCTGATTGCGTCGCAAGTAACCGATCAATTTGCAACGCGCTGGCCGCATTGAGCGTCACCCATGCTGCCTCTGCAGTCACAGCGCCGAACTGATTGTTGGCAGAATCAAGCGTAATCCGATCCGCTGCAACAAAATCAGCGGCGCCCGTGACCGTCAAGCCCGCAACTGCTTGGGAAATACTGCCAATCCTGCTCGTTGCTGTGACCGATCCGGCACTACCACTACCGAGTATCAGGTCATTTCTCGCCGTAGCAGTTAGCAGCCCACTCACGCCGAGCGCACCCAACTCGAGCTGGTTCTTATCGCGAATCGTGGCGGTTGCTGCCGTGATGGAGACTGCGCCATTAAAGTCATTTTCTGTGTTGTCGAGCACCACAGCCGGAGCTGGCGAGTTTGGTACGTTAGAGCTTGCGACAAAACTGCTGGCACCACCAACGCTGATTGCAGCTCCGGCAGTTTGAATAATCGAGCCATCATGGCTTTGCACCGTCAAAGTTCCGGTAGTGGTGATGTTGGACAGCGTGATGCCACCCTGCGCATCTGCAATCGCGACATTGCGCCAGCTTCCGCTATTTGCATTGGTAAACGAGATACCACCACCGAAAGCATTGGTTACATTATTTAAGGCAGCGTCCTGACCTACCAAAGTATCGGCGACGAAAATCGAGGTGCCCG
>SXGQ01744539.1_pt1 | contig 17581 bp, 9 predicted proteins | sample 3178371 | NCBI WGS metagenome assembly SXGQ01 (sample SAMN11356859, study PRJNA531348) | freshwater metagenome | isolation source: freshwater sample F1-20 | place: China: Fuxian Lake, Yuxi | collected 2017-12-25 | reverse complement strand
GCCGCCCGCCGCCCGCACGGCGGAGCCGCCGGCCGCGGCGCCCGCGGCGGCATGGCGGCCCCTGTTCAACGGCCGCGACCTCGGCGGCTGGGTGACGTACGTCGCCACGCCGGAGGGCGACGCGCCGCTCGTGCCCGACGCCGACCCCACGGGCGTGTTCACGGTCGCCGCGGAGGACGGCGCGGGCATCGTCCGCGTCTCGGGCCGGACGCTCGGCGCGATCACCACCGTCGAGGAGTTCGACGGCCTCCACTTCCGCGTGCAGTACCGCTGGGGCCTCGGCCGGTTCGGGACCCGGGCCGCCGTCGCGCGCGACACGGGCATCCTCTACGCCGCCGTCGGGCCGCCCGACCCGCGGACCGGCTGGATGACCTCCGTCGAGAACAACATCATGGAGAAGGGCACCGGCCAGTGGTGGAGCGTCAACGGCGCGGTGATCGACGCGGAGGGGGAGTGGATCACCGACGCCAACGAGCTCTTCGTCCCCTACAAGCGCGAGGACCGCGGCGAGCGGAACCTCGTCTGGCGGCGGGGAGCCCCGCGGGTCGCGGTCGCGAAGGACAACGGCATCACGCCCCCCTTCGACGTCGAGCAGCCGTTCGGCAACTGGAACACGGTGGAGGTGGTGTTCTGGGGCGGCCAGTGCATCCACGTGCTCAACGGCCGCGTGAACCTGGTCGCCGTGAATCCCCGCCACCGCGACGGCGACGCCTGGCGGCCGCTCGCCCGCGGCAGGATCCAGCTGCAGTCGGAGGGGGCCGAGGTCTCGTTCCGCAAGGCGGAGGTGCGGCCGCTGCGCGGGATGCCGGTCGAGTATCGGGAGTTCATGCTCTCGCCGGCCGCGGACGAGGAGGGGTTCACGCCGCTGCTCACCGGCACCGCGGCGGCCGCCTGGAGGCAGGCCGGCCCCGGGAAGTTCACGCTCGCCGACGGCGTGGCCACCGCCGAGGGGGGCATGGGCCTGTGGTGGCATGCCGGCCGGACGTTCCGCAACTTCGTCCTCCGCGGCGAGTTCCTCCAGGAGCAGGCGGGCGCCGACGCGGGCGTGTTCGTCCGCTTCCCCGACCCGGGCGGCGACCCCTGGGTGGCCGTGCACCGCGGGCACGAGTTCGAGATCGGCGAAACCGACCCGCAGGATCCGCAGGCCCGCACCGGATCGGTCTACCCCTTCGCGGCCGCGACGGAGGCCGCCACGAAGCCGCCCGGCCAGTGGAACGCGTTCGAGGTCGTGTGCACCGGCCACGACTACTCGATGCGGATCAACGGCCGCGTGGTCACCACCTGGACCGACCCCGCGGGCCGGAGCCTCCAGGGCCACGTGGGCCTGCAGAATTACGCCGACGGGAAGACGGTGCGGTTCCGCAACCTGCGGGTCAAGGACCTGTGGCCGCTGCCGGCCGCGGACGCGCTCGCGCCGCCGGTTCAGCCCGGTGGACGGCCGCGGCATTGACGCGGACGCGGCGGTGCGGCCCGCACGCACCGCCGCCCGCGGCGCGGCTCACACCCGCAGCAGGATCCGGCGCCGCTGCATCCACCACAGGATCGCCCACATCACGGCGAGCGTCGCCGCCCCGAGCAGCAGGGGCTTCAGCCCGGGCCCCGCGACGGTGAACACCCCGGCGCCGAGGTGCCGCACCAGGGCCTTCTCGATGAACCCGTGCCAGAGGTGCATGATCAGGTAGGCGGCGATCGAGTTCATGCCGATCACCTCCAGCGGCCGGGCCCAGGCCCGCCAGCCCCGCAGGTCGACGACCGCGTGGAACGCGGCCAACAGGAGCAGGCACCAGCCGCCGCTGAAAAGCACCCAGGCGGGCGTCCAGATCCGCTTCACGATCGGACACAGCCCGGTCGCCGACAGCAGCCAGCCCGCGGCGAGACAGACGAGGCCCGCGATCACGAAGCGGCGCAGCGGCGCCCGGTCTTGGAGCCAGCGGCCCGCGATCAGGCCGAGGATCGACGTGGCCAGCGTGGGAATGAAGCTCAAGGTGAGGTAGCCCCCGTCGTTGCCCGTGAATGGTGCGGACCGGGGAAACAGGTTCAGGAACCAGAGGTCGAAGGCGTGGCCGAGGTTCGCGTTCTTCGCCCACGGGTCGTCGCCCCCCCAGGCCGTCCAGGCCAGCCAGACGCCGACCAGGATCGCGACGAACGCGGCCCACGCCTCCCGCGGCGGCCGCAGGCCGAGCAGGAACAGGACGGGGTAGCCCAGGCCGATCTGGGTGAGCGTGTCCTCGAAGGTGAAGTTGGTCCGGGGCCAGCCCACCGACCGCAGGAAGATGCCCAGCGCGACCAGCACCACCGCCCGCCACGCGGCGTGCGCCGCCATCCATCCGGTGGACTGCCCGCGGGCCGCCCGCGCCGCCAGCGAGAAGGGCAGCGCCACGCCCACCAGGAACGAGAACGAGGGCTGGATGAGGTCGTGGAGCGAGCAGCCCTCCCAGCCGACGTGCGACTGGTGGTGGGCGAGGAAGGCCGCCAGCCGGCTCGCGGGAAAGGCCCGCGCGACGGCCTCGAACTGGAGCACCTCGGCCATCATGAGCAGCATCACGAAGCCGCGGTAGGCGTCGATCGACTCGAGCCGCGCGGGGGGCGCAGGCGCGGTGGCGGCGTTCGTCGAAGCGGAGGCGTTCATCGAAGTGCGACATGATACCGGGCGCCCGGCCGCATGCACCCGGGCCGGGGCAGGCTGCGCCCGTCCCGATGCGGGACGAGCCGGTGGGCCCGGGGCGGTTCTCCGCGGGCCGCGGATCGGCCGCCCGGCCCCTGCACCGTCGGGCGTCAGGCCGGCTGCCGGCGGACGCGATTTTGCCGGTGCGAATCGTCACGGTAGGGTAGGATTTGTCTCGCCCCGCAGCATCCGCCCGCCGCGACGCCGCCGTCGCTTCCCGCCCCGGTTCCGGGAGTCAACAGTCCCGTGACGCCGCTCACCCGCCTGGCGACGACGATTCTCTGCGGGCTCGTCCTCGCCGCCGGCTCCGCCCCGGCCCAGGAGACGAGCCTCGCCTCCGAGGAGCGGGCGAAGCTCGACACGTTCGAGGGGGTCTCGATCGACAAGGCCGACAAGGTGTTCGCGGCGAAGGACTGGCCCCGGGCCGTCGCCGAGTACGACGCCTTCGTCGTGCAGTTCCCCGAATCGAAGGTGACCCCGTACGCGATCCTCCGCAAGGGCCGCGCCATGCAGGAGGAGCTGAAGCGGTTCGAGGCGATCCAGGTTTACCAGGAGGTGCTCGACTTCTTCCCCGACGACGTGAAGTACGCCGCCGCGGCCCTCTACCGGATCGGGGAGTGCCACATGCAGAACGGCAACGTGGCGAAGGCGATGAAGGCGTGGTTCGAACTGTCGGAGGACGGCGACTACGTGAAGGAGCCGGCCGGGGCCCCGGCGCTCAACGGCCTCGCCGAGAACCTGATTCGGCAGGGGAAGGCCGACGAGGGGATCAAGCGCTACGAGCAGGTGGCGATCGAGTTCCGCGCGAAGAATCCGGAAGCGGCGAACGGGGCCATCGGCCGCGTGATCCCCCACCACGTCCGCACCGCGCCCGACGTGAAGAAGCTCCGCGACTTCTACGTGGCCGTGAAGACGTTTCACGGCAATCCGCAGCAGCCGGGAGCCGACGTCGAGACCGACGCGGAGTTCTGGCGGTTCGTCCGGGAACTCGTCGACAGGAACGGCCAGTTCACCGCCGTGCAGAAGGCGGAGTCCGACGCGTTCTACCGCTACTGGGCCGGCGCGATGCAGGGCAAGCTCCCGGCGAACGACGACCACCAGATCACGCTGGCCAACTACATCCGCGCCTACGAGCGGGATCCGGCCGCCTGGGCGCAGCGGCTCGACAAGCAGTTCGCCGACCACCAGAAGCAGGGCGACGTGGCCCGGATCGTCCGCTGGATCGGCCTGTTCGCGACCGACAAGGCGAAGACCGACGAATACTACCGCAAGCTCGACTTCGCGAAGATGTCCAACGCCGAGATCGCGGCGCTCGTCTACGCGGTCCTGCTCAACGGCGGTGATCCGGCCCTGGCCGCCAACACGTTCGGCAAGCTGCGGCTCGCCGAGATGCCGGACGACGAGAAGCAGGCCCTCTGCAACTGGATGCGGGCCCGGTACAACCTGCCCGGCACCCGCGACCTCGCCATCCGCGCCTGCCTCGGCTTCAACGACGCGAACCGGGGCAAGATGGCCCTGCTCCGCTACTACCACTGGCGGGCCCAGCAGGCCCACGTGCGGACGCCCGCCGACCTCACCGACGGCCTGGCCCTCGCGGCGGAGACGCAGAAGGTTCCCGACGCCGCGAAGGAGGCGTTCCTGCTCGGCGGCAACCTGCTGCAGATCGCGACGAAGTACGAGGAGGCGATCAAGGCCTACCAGCAGGCCGACAGCCCGCCGCAGACGCTGTTCTGGATCTCCGAGTGCCTCGCGGCCCTCGGCAAGCTGGAGCCGGCCGTCTCGCAGCTCCGCGAGATCGAGAACTTCTTCAAGGACCAGGCGTCCGTCGCGGCGCTGCGGATCGCCTACCTCTACCGCGACGCCGGCATCAAGGAAAAGTACGTGCGGTCGCTCCGCGGCGTGCTGAAGAAGTACCCCAAGAGCGGCGAATCGAGCCAGGCGCACCAGCGGCTGGAGGAAATGGGGCTCCCGATCGGAGGCGGCGTCGATGCGGATGAATGAACGAGCGGCCGTGTGGCCGGTGCTGGCGATCGTCGCGACGTTGCTCCTGCCGCAGGCGGCCGAGGCGCAGCGGCAGCGGCGGACCCGCGGCCAGGCCAGCCAGGCCCCGCCGCAGGGGCAGGACCAGCCGCAGCCGGGTGCGACGGAGGCCGCGGGGGAGAAGAAGGGCGAGGGGGCCGGCAGCTACGCCGCCTTCCAGCTGCTCCGCAAGGGGCAGGAACTGCTCGATTCGGGCGAGCACGACCGCGGCGCGAAGATCCTCGAGACGATCATCGAGCAGTACCCGGCCGACCCGATCCGCTTCAAGGCCTACCTCGCCCTCGGCAAGCACGCGCTCTCCCGCAGCCAGCAGATGGAGGCGATCGGCTACCTCCGCAACCTCAAGGCCCTCGAGCAGCCGGGCAAGGAGATGGACGAGGAGACCCGCGACCTGTTCCTCGAGTCGCTCTACCTGCAGGGCGTGGCCTACTTCCAGACCCGCCAGTACGCCCAGGCCTTCCCCTTCCTGCGGCGGATCACGAACGACTTCCCCAGCACCGTGTGGGCCAACCAGTCCTACTACTACATCGGCATGTGCCATTTCGCGCAGGGCAACTGGACCAAGGCGATCGAGGCGCTCGGCCTCGTGGGCACGTTCGTGGACGAGACGGACGACCTCGAGCATGCCGAGGCGGGCCGGCGGTTCTACGTGAAGATCCACGACACCGACCTCCCGGTGCTCGAGAAGCTCGGCGAGGAGGTGCGGGTGACGATCGCCTCCGCCAGCGGCGACAAGGAGACCATCGCGCTCGTGCCGCTGCCGGGCGACGAGAATGCGTCGCTCGGGTCGGTGGCCACCGCCCTTGGGGCGGCCGTGCCCGGCGACGACGTCCTGCAGGTGACCGGCGGCGACACCATCAGCACCTCCTACATCGACGGCAACACCCGCGAGGGGCAGAAGGACGTCGACCGGTCGCGGAAGGTGAAGGTGGTCGGCACGGGCGCCGTGGCGTTCACCCGCGGCGACTTCGAGTCGCCCGCCGTCGCGGCCTTTCCCGGGCAGCCGGTCTTCGTGGCCCTCGTCGACGCCGACCTCGACGTCTCGACCGCGGCCGATCCCGCCCGGGTCCGCGTCATCTCGCGGTTCAAGGAGGAGGAGGACCAGGACGACGCGAAGACCGCCACGGGCGTCGACATCGAGAAGCTCCTGCGGGCCGACGAGGATCGCTGGCGGACCCGCGACGAGATCACCGTGCCGCTGACGGAGTTCGCCGCCGGGCCGGACGGCACGGCCGCGGCGGGGTCGGTCCGCAGCGGGGCGTTTCGCGGCCAGTTCGAGCTCGACCGGTTCGTCGAGGACCAGCCGGTCGAGCGGACCGACGCCCGGCTGACCGTCGCCGTCGGCGACGAGATCGTGGCGAGCTACGTCGACGAGCTGCACATCGGCGGGGCGTCGCCGCGGACCGCCACGGCCACGGTCACGGTCGCCAACGAGATCGACAGCCGGCCCCGGGCGGCCCAGTACGAGGTGGCCGACCCGGTCGTCGCCGCCAAGAAGAGCCTCGTGGAGGCGGAGGCCTTCCTGGAGCTGGGCCGGATCTTCAAGGCGATGGGGCTGTCGAAGGGGGCCGGCGAGAAGGTGGCCGAGGGCCTGACGCGGGTCGAGCCGATCATCCGCCAGTCGGGCGTCATCCCGGCTTCGCTCACCGAGCAGGCCTTCCGCACGAAGTGGGACCTGCACATCACCACGGGGGACTACGCGGCCGCGATCAACACCTGCGAACTGTTCAACCGCCTGTATCCCGAGTCGCCGTTCGTCGACCAGGCGATGATGCAGATCGGCCGCATCAAGCAGGAGCGGCAGGAGACCGCCGAGGCGATCGGCATCTACCGGCGGATCCTGGGCCTCAAGACCTCGCAGGTGAAGCCGGAGGCGCAGTTCCGCATCGCCCAGGCGATCGAGCAGGAGACGACCGCCGACGGCAAGCCGCCGCAGGGCGCCGCCGAACGGGCGGTCGTGGAGTACAAGCTTTGCGCCGAGCGGTATCCGGACAGCCCGTTCGCCGGTGAGTCGCTCGGCAAGCTGGTGGACTACCACGTCGAGAAGAAGGACTACACGGCGGCCACCGACCTGCTGGCGCAGATCTTCCGCGACTACCCCGACTCGCAGTTCCTCGACTCGATGCTCCTGAAGTGGGTGATCGTCGCCTTCCGCATGGGCGACCTGCAGAAGGCTCACGACAAGTGCTCACAGCTGCTGTTCGAGTATCCGTCGAGCCCGTTCGCCGAACGGGGCCGGGCGATCCTGCCCAAGATCGAGCAGAAGCTGAAGCCGGCCGACGGCGGCGAGACCGCCCCGTCCGCCTCCGCGAACTGACCCAGAACCACGAAAGGCATCCCGCACCATGCCCGCCACGCCCCGCCTGCTCGTCTACGCCGCCGCGCTCGTCGCCGCCGGCGCCGCCCGGGCGGCCGAGCCGCTGAAGATTCCCGCCGACGCCGCCGAGCCGCAGGTGGTGGAGATCCTCGCCAAGGCCCGCGCGGCGGGGGACGCGTACGCCGCCCACCTGGCCATGAAGGGCTGGATCTCCCGAAATCCGTCGCCGTCGGCGGGCGTGCTCGTGGCCGCGGCCGACACGGCCCTGGCGGCCGGCGACCTGCAGTCGGCCGCGGCGCTCACGAAGCGGTTCATCGCGGCCGCACCCGCCGACGAGGCCCGCAGCCAGGCGGCGGCCCGGCTCTACGAACTGCTCGTCAACCGCATCCCGAGCCACGACGACGTGTACGCGTTCTTCGCCCGCAGCGGACTGGGACTGCGGCAGTCGCCCGCGGCCCGGCAGTTCGACCCCTGGTTCCTGGAGCAGGCCCGCGCCCGCGGCGACCTGGTCACCGCCGCGCAGCTCCTGGCGGCCGTGATGGCCGACAAGCTGCCCCTCGAGCTCGAACGGAACCTCTACTGGGACCACCTCGACGCGGTCATGGGCGGACTCGCCCCGGCCGCGCCCGGCATGCATCCCGCGGCGCCGGCGGCCCGGCAGATCGTGGGCCTCGTGCGGGAGAGCCCGCCGCGGGCCGCCCGCTACGGCTTCATCACGGCGTGGCTCGAGTTCCAGGCCGCGACCGTGGGCAAGGATGCGGCGGCCCAGGCGGCCGCGTTCGCCCCCGTCGCCGCGGCGGGGGCGGCCTACGTCGACGCCGTGCCGGCGGCCGCCACGCTCCACGACATGCTCAACGTCTTCATCTGCGCGACGGGCAACCATCAGCCCTGGCAGACGATCGGCGGCCCGATCACGGCCCTCTGGACCGGGGCCTTCGCCAAGCTGCCCGACGACGAGAAGGCGAAGGCCATCAACTGGAACGGCTGGGGGAAGCACCAGGCGTCGCCGGATCAATGGTTGGAACTCGGCGTGAAGTTTCCGGCGGTCTTCCAGAAGGCGCCGGCCACCGCGGGCCTGCCGCTGCTGGTCAACAAGCCCGACCCGGCCGTGTTCGCCGCGCAGGCGACGTTCCTCTCCGGCGTCCCCTCCGACGCCGCGAAGATCGTGAACGCCGTCGCCGCGACGAAGGGCACCGACCTGCCCGCGGGGCTGCGGCATCTCTCCCAGGCCGAGGCCTGGCACGGCGACTTCAACACCACGTGGGCGGCCGCCCAGATGGTGTGGGGCATCTACCGCGGCTTCCCCCGGCAGCCCGCCACCACCGACGCCGATTGGTTCAAGGCCCTCGCCGCCTGGATGCCCGAGGCGGTCTACCGCACGCCGATCGCGCTGTTCCAGCCCGATGCGGCCGCCGTGGGCCTCTCGGTGGCCTTCAGCATCGCCCCGGTCGAGGACAAGGCGGCGGTCGCGGCCGAGCTGCGCAGGCTGGACTGGGTGCCGTGGGACGACGCGGGCCGCAAGGCGGCGATCGGCCCCGCTCACAACGCGTTCAAGCAGTGGTCCGACCAGGTCCGCAATCAGTTCAACTCCGCCCAGGCGGCCGCGAAGGCCGCTCCCCAGGACAAGGCCAGGGCCGACGAGGTCGCGAAGTGGGAGAAGGCGGCCGGCCAGATCGGGCCGCTGGAGGAGGAGTTCAAGAAGGCGTTCGACGTGAACGTGCCCGCCGGCGCCGACTGGGCGAAGCTCGCCGACCCGCTGGCGATCCATCTGGGCCGCTGCGTGCAGGCGGTGCGGGAGAAGAAGCCCGACGCCTACGTGGCGAGCGGCCGCGAGGCCTACAAGCTCGTCCGCGGCTGGCCCGGGCAGAAGGTGCCGTTCGGCTGGGCGGCCCTGCGCTGGATCTCGGCCAACTCGGCCGCCGACTTCGACACGTCCGACTTCCAGGCCGAGATGGTCGCCGACCAGCTCGCCGCCTGGCAGCCCGGGGCGGCGACCGGGGCCATCACGGTGATCGACGCCGCGCTCGCGGGCGGCCGCCCGAACGGAAACTCCGCCAACGTCCCGCAGAACCTGGCCCCGCAGGCCCTCAAGATCAACGCGGCGGTCGGCAAGGCGATCCTGGCGCACCTGCAGGCGAACCGGTTCGAGCCCGAGCTGTTCGCGCGGTTCCGCGCTTCGAAGATGGGCGCGGGATGGATCGACCAGGAGGCGGGCAAGGACGTGATGGCGAAGCTCATCGACGCGAAGGCGTTCCTGGTGCACAAGCAGAACCCGGCCGGTGCGTCCGCCACCACGAGCTGCCAGTATCTCGTCCGCAACGAGTTCCAGTCGCTCGCCAAGACCTATCCCCCGGAATCCTTCTTCGACGACATGTTCGTCGAGGAGTCGAAGGCCAAGGGCTGGCTCGACTGGACCTTCGTCAACTACAGCCAGGACTCGAAGCAGAAGGCGGCGACGTTGGCGGCGGAGATGTTCGCGGGGTACGCCGGCCTCGCCTCCGGGCCGAACGCGCCCAAGGACTACGACCGCCTGCCCCTCGTCCTCGTCGCCGGCAACCGGTCCGACGTCATGAGCCGGCCGGTCTCATGGACGCCCGGCGACGTCAACAACTGGTACGGCCGGGCCGCCTCCGCCGCGGCGCCGGCCGCGCGGGCGAAGTTCGTCGAGGCGGCCGAAGCGGCCTGGGGCACGACCCGCTTCGACCTCGGTGCCATGGGCTCCTGGTCGATCCCCGTCGATCCGGCCGCGATCGCGACGCCGCCGGGCCGGGCCGCGTGGTTCAAGAGGCTCGCGACACTCCTCGACCGCCGCCAGGCCTATCCGGCCCGCAGCCCGCTGCCGTCGTTCAACGCGGTGCAGCAGATTCCCGCGGCGTCGCTCGCGCCGGAGGAACTCGCGGTTTTGCTCAAGGCCTGCGAAACCCCGACGCCGCCGGCCTGGTCCGGCGGCAACGGCTTCGAAGCGGTCGGGGGCGCCGTGGCGCAGGCGCTCCTGACGGCCGGCCGCGACCAGGATCTCGCGCGGTTCGCCCCCGAGCTGTGGCGGATCCCGCGGGACGCCAACAACATGAATGCCGCCGTCACGCTCGCGTCCATCGCGGGCGCCGCTGTGAAGGCGGGCCGGCCCGGGGTCGGGGCGGCGATGGCCGAGAGCGGCCTGCAGATGCTCGGCACGGGCTTGCCCGAGGCGGCCCGCACCCAGCTGGCCGCGATCCGCACCGACGCCCTGCTCGTGCTCGGCGGCGGCAATCCCGTGCCGCGGAACGATCCGCGGTGGCCGATCTACGAGTCGCAGATCCAGTTCGCGGCCGGCAAGTTTCAGGGCGCCTGGCAGCTGTACGTGCCGAACGCGGCGGTCGTCAAGCAGGCGTTCAAGGAACTCGACCTCGCCTACCTGCTCTGGCTCATCCGGGAGAACACGCAGACGGGCAACTACGACCGGGCCCGCGATCTCGGGCAGACCGTGCTCGCCTGGAGCGAGTCGAATCCCGGGGCCCTCGCGGCCGAGCCGCAGGCCGACCTGCTCGTCGCCTACGGCGACATCGCCCTGGCCCGCCGCGAGTACGCGCAGGCGCGGGCGCTGTTCGAGCGGATCGCGGCGGCCAAGGAGTTCGACGGCACCCCGGGCCGGCGGGACGCGGAGCTGCGGGTCGCGGAGGTGGACCGGCTGACCCGGCAGTTCGACAAGGCCCGCGACCTGCTCCAGAAGCTCTCGCGGCGTCCCGATCGGACGCTCCAGACCGAGGCCTTCTACCAGCTCGCCCTGCTGAAGACCGACCAGGAGGAGATCGAGGAGGCGGCCGGGTTCCTCGAGGAGGTGTTCACCCGCGTGCCCAACCACGTCGGCGGCCGGATCCTCGAGGGGCGATTGAACCTGCTGCGGCGGAAGTACGACGTGGCGGCGAAGGTCCGGCTCGGCGTGCTCGGCGACAAGAAGTTCATCATCCCCGGCAAGCCGCTGGAGATCGACCTCGAGGACCGCAACCTGGCGGTCGTCGGCAAGGCGACGCAGATCGAGATCCGGGCCTGGACCGCCGGCGGCGACGAGGAGCGGTTCAACCTGTTCCCGTTCGGCGACTCGAAGACACGGTTCACCGGGCAGATCCCGACGGCGCTCGGCGTGGCGGCCAAGGGCGACCGCGTCCTCCAGGTGCTCGGCGGCGACACCGTCCGCTACGCCTTCGCCGAGTCGTTCGCCGCCGGCAAGACCACGGTCGAGGAACCCCCCGCGATGACCGTGGTCACCGACTCCGACCTGTTCGCCTCCAGCGGCGCGATCCTGTCCAAGGAGGAGCTCGAGTCGCTCGAGCTCGAACGGCAGATCCGGGCGCGGCTCGCGCTCGACGCCCCACGGGCGGCGGCCGCGATCGCCCTGTCGGATGTGCGGAGCATCGACCAGATCAAGCCGGGCAATCCGGTGAACGTCCGCGTCGTCGACCCCGACCGCGGCACGACGGCCGACCGCGACGCGATCGACGTGCGGGCCTCCACCGCCAGCGGCGACAGCCTGCGGGTGAAGCTCACCGAGACGGCCGCGGCGAGCGGCGTCTTCGAGGGGACCGTGCCGACCGCCTCCGGCCAGGCGACGGCGTTCGCGTCGGACTCGACCGAGGGCAACGATCCCAACAACGCCATCGGGCCCGCGACCGGCACGCCCTGGGTGGGGCTCGCCGACAGCAAGCGGCCGAAGACGTTCGCCGTCGACCTCAACGACAACGTGCCGCTCGGCAGGATGACCGTCACCGCCAACGTGCCCGGCCGGAAGCTCAAGGACGTCTACGTGCAGACCTCGCTCAACGGCCGGGACTTCCGCACCGTGGGCCAGTGGCGGGCCGACGGCAAGGCGACGTTCGTGCCGTGGGACGGCGGCCCGCGGATGGAACTCGTGCAGATCCCCGTGCAGCCCAAGGCGTTCACCACGCCCGCGGAGTTCGCCACCTTCCTCGAGCGGGATCGGCTGCCCTCGGGCGCGCCCCTCGTGCTGCCGAAGATCGACGCGCTCGCGATCGGTCCGCTCGACAACAATCTGGGCGGCCATGCCGCGGCGATGGCGTTGACCACGCAGTGGTACGTCGGCCACTGGGTGGCCGGCTTCGAGGTGGCCAAGCCGCAGACCCGCACGTTCACGCTCGATCCGAAGGGCAAGACGGGGAACATCGCCTACGTGTTCGCGATCGACGGGCAGGTCTCGCAGGACCCGACGAAGCCCCTGCAGATCGGCAGGCTGCTCGCGAAGGGTGTGCACCGGATCGACGTCTACGCGTACGCCAACCAGTACGCCGGGCTCGCCTTCGAGGTGCTCCTCGACGCGCCGCGGGCGCCGTTCACCGCGTCGATCCCCAAGGAGGCGTTCTCGATCGAGAAGCACCCGGCGATCGCCGATGCGTTCGCCGTGCCCCCGGCGAAGATCGAGGGGAACGCCGACGGATCGGCGTTCGAGGTGACGTTCGCGAAGGGGGCCAGGGCGCGGGTCGTACGGCTCATCATCGCCGACTTCGAGACCGACGCCCCGGCGATCAACTCGGTGGCGCTCGTCGATGCCGACGGCACGCGGGTCTTGCCGACGGAGAAGAGTTTCCTGGACCTCGCCAAGAACGACGTCCTGGAGATCATCCCCGGCGACAAGCTGACGGTCCTCTACGAGGATCCGACCGTGATCACGCCGGCGAAGACCAGCCAGGAGCGGTTCCTCACGGCGACCTTCACCAACGGCCAGATCTCGGCCGCGTTCGTGGAGTTCACCGAGAACGGCGGCGAGCGGCAGGCGCGGTACGTGCCGATGCGCCGGTTCGCGCCCGGCGACACCGTGAAGGTGTTCATCGGGGATTCCGACCTCGACACTTCCGCCGATCCCGACCGCGTGACCTTCTCCGTGAAGGCCGGCCGCGGGCAGGCCGTGCCGGTCGAGGCGCTGGAGACCGAGCCCCACTCGGGGATCTTCATCGGCACCTTCTTCCCCGTCGCCGGCGAACCGCAGCGACCGACGGAAATCGCGGTGGCGGCCGGCGAGGACCTGACGCTGGCCTATTTCGACCGCGAGAACACCGATCCGGGCATCCCCTGGGAGCGGACGAGCCTCGTCGAGCAGGTCGGCTCCGACGAGCCGGAGATGCGGATCTACGACGTGGCCAGCCGGCCGCTGGACGAGGCCGAACGGACCGCCGTCAACGCGGCCGCCGAGGAAGGCCGGCGGTTCGAGGAGCGGGTGGCCGTGTCCCGCGACATCGTGGCCGTCCGCCCCGAGAAGGTGGCCGAGCCGGGCACGCCCGCGAAGATCCTCGTCGACGGCCCGCTGCTCGTCGAACTGCTCGCGCCGGCCATCGCCAAGAGCGCCGAAAGCACGACCGAGATCTTCGTGCAGACCCGCGCCGGACGGGAGAAGCTCGGACGCGAGATCGCGGCGGACGAGTTCCCGCTCGACGCGCCGGGCACGCTCCGCCTGCGGCGGACCCCGGGCGATGCGGGCGTCGGCACGCCCCCTCCCGGGACGCGGCAGATCACCCTGGTCGGCAACCGGTTCGCCGGCGACGCCCTCTCCGACGGACGATTCACGTTCCTCGTGGCCAAGCAGCTCGGACCGCTGCCCGCGGGCTCGTTGGCCGGGGAGGACGCCCCGACCACGACCGAGCCGCCGGTGCTGCAGATCAAGGGTGACGACACGATCTACGTCGGGCACCGCTCCATGCGGGGGGACGAGGAGCGGTGGCTGATGCAGGCGGTCGAACTCACCTCCGACGTGATCTTCGACGTCATGGACGAGCGGTATCGGGACCCCGTGACGGGCACCTACGTCGGCGACAGCCTGCACCTGCGGCTGATCCAACCCGGCATCGACGTCTCCGACGAGAAGGACCAGGCGACCGTCCGCCTCGAGGCCTCCGGCGGGGGCACGCTCGATCTGCCCCTCACCGAGACCTTCGGCCACTCCGGCGTGTTCAAGGGGGCGGTGCGGCTCGCCTACCGGGAACCGGCCGCGGCCGGGGCCAAGGGAAAGCCGGCCGCGGACGCCGGCAAGCCGGCGGCGGGGGGCGGACCGGCCGGCGACGGCCGTACGCTCCCGGTGACCTACGGCGAGACCGTGACCATCCGCTACGCGCCGGCCGCCGGCGAACCACAGGAGCGCTCGGTCGCGATCTTCAAGGGGGGCGACGGCCGGGTGGTGCCGTTCACGAAGCGGTTCAACGACCCGACGATCGCCGTCCAGACCCAGTTCACGGTCGCCGAGGCCTGGTTCGAACTCGCCAAGCGGCACCGCGAACTCGGGCAGGAGAGCCTGGCCCGCCGCGAGATCGCGCAGGGCAAGAAACTCCTCGAGGAGGCGATCCGCGACTATCCCGACACCGAAGCCCGGGCCCAGGCCGACTACCTGCTGGCCAACCTGTCGTTCGAGTTCGCGAAGGAGGCCGCCAACGAGGAGATCCGGCGGCAGCACGCCCTCGATGCGGTGAACAGGTTCAGCGACATCGTGTCGAGCCATCCGGACAGCGAGTACGCGCCCAAGAGCCAGTACAAGAAGGCGCTCGTGCTGGAGTCGCTCGGCGAGATCGACGAGGCCTGCGAGGAATACGTCAAACTCTCCTACCGCTACCCGGACAACGAACTCGTGGCGGAGACGATCGCCCGCCTCGGCCAGTACTTCCTCTCCAAGGGCAAGCAGCTCGACGACGAGTCGGCGACGCAGGCCGACCCGGTCGAGAAGGAGAAGGTGGCCGTCAAGGGGCGGGAGATGTTCACCACGGCGGCCGAGGTGTTCGCCCGGCTGGGCGAGCGGTTCCCCCGGCACGCCCTGGCCAACAAGACGCGGATGCTCTCCGCCCAGTGCTTCCTGCGGGCCAAGGACCTCAAGCGGGCGCTGGCGGGCTTCGAGGTCATCGCCAAGGATCCGCAGTCCGACAAGGACCTCGCGGCCGAGGCGATGTACTGGTCCGGCGACGTCTGCCTCCAGCAGAACAACCTGAAGAACGCCTACCGCAACTTCAAGAAACTCACCTGGGACTTCCCCGAGAGCAAGTGGGCGAAGTTCGCCCGCGGCCGACTCACCGAGGATGCCCTCGTGCGGGTCGAGGCTGCGATGGAGAAGGAGGGACAATGACGTTCGCCGTCCAGGATGCCACTGCCACGCCGCGGCTTTCCGCCGCCATGCGTGCACTGCTCGAGGCCCGCGGGCTCGCCGCCGCGCCGGTGCGGTTCGCGGCCGCGTCGGCGACGCGGGTCGACACCGGAGGCTGGCTGAATGGTGAACCGCTCTGGGTGGCGGTCGTCGGCGACCGTCTCGTGCTCGCCGCTGCCGGGAACAAGCCCTATCTGCTCGACCTGCCGATCTCCGCGCTGGCGCAGGCAGTCTACAACCATGTCACCGGGGCGGTCGTCTTCCGCCCGGGCCCCGGGCAACGGGACATCCCGCCGCTGCGGCTCGACCCGCTCGTCGCCCGAACGCTCCTCGCGCTCGTCACCGTATCCCCAGGAACCCTCACCCATGCTTGAAACGATCATCAAGGGCGGCTCGATGATGGTGCCACTCATGCTGCAGAGCGTGCTCGCCGTGGCCGTCGTCATCGACCGCTGGATCGCCTTCTCGCGCAACGACAGGGTCGATTCCCGGTCGCTGCGGTCGAAGGTGCTGGAACTGCTCGCCGCCGGCAAGGGACACGAGGCGATGGCGCTGTGCGCCGGCACGCCGGGGCCCGTCTCGGCGGTGATGCTGGCGGGCCTGCAGGCCTACGCGAAGTTCGCCCGGGTGACGGTGGGCCGGCCGGAGACCTGCCGGGCGCTCGTAGAGGACGCCATGGAGAACTACTCGCAGGTCGCCTCCTCCGCCCTCAACAAGCGGCTCGGCGTGCTCTCGTTCGTGGCGGGTTCCGCGCCCCTGCTCGGCATGCTCGGCACCGTCACGGGCATGATCAGCGCCTTCGCCGGCATGGCCGTGGGCGGCGTGTCGAACGAGACGGTCTCGGCGGGCATCTCCGAGGCCCTGATCACGACCGCGGCTGGCCTGATCATCTCGCTGATCGCCGTCGTCCCCTACCACTACCTCACCGCCCGGGCGGGCGCCGTCGAGTCGGAGATGGTCGAGGCGGCCTCCGAACTGCTCGACTACATCACGCTCCGCCAGGGCATCACCGCCCAGTCCCGGCCGGCGGCCGCCACGGCCCCCGCCCAGCCGGCCGCGTCGGCCTGACGAAACCAGCCCCCGCCATGCCCTTCGTCCGGCGCAAGGAAAAACGCGATCTCGAGATTCCCACCGATTCGGTGTCGGACATCGCATTCCTGCTCATCATCTTCTTCATCCTCACCACGACGCTCAGCAAGCTCACCGGCTTCTCGGCCGAACTGCCGGCGGCGGCGGCCTCGCAGCAGGCGGCGAAGACCGACGCCAAGACGCCGACCGTGCAATTGACCAACGGCAAGCTGCTCTTCAACGAGCAGGAGGTGGGCATCGACGTGCTCCGCGAGCGGCTGCTCGACCTGCGGCTCGGCACGAAGCAGGGTGAGGAGCGGGTGGTGATGCTCGAGGCGGCCGGCAAGGTCGACTACCAGGTCTACTACGAGGCGATGGCGGCGATCAGTGCCGCCGGGGGCGTGGTCGCGATCGTGGAGGAGGGCGAATGAAACTCCGCAAGGCCCGCCGCGTCGCGCCCACGGTGCCCCTGGCGAGCATGGGCGACATCGCCTTCCTGCTCACCATCTTCTTCATCCTGACGAGCAATTTCGCGAAGGATGACACGCGGAAGATCAAGCCGCCGAGCGCCCGGGAACTGGCGCAGATGGAGAACCAGAACGTCTCGGTGTCGATCGACGCCGACGGCGGCATCTTCTTCAACGGCCGCCCGGTGGCCTCCCCCGCTACGGTCGAGGCCGGCGTCGCTGGCTTCCTGGTCGGCAAGAAGGAGACGAAGGACAGGATGGTCGTGTTTCGCTGCGACAAGGGGGTCGACAAGAAGGTGTTCGAGCCGGTCCTGGCGGCGATCTCCAAGGCCGGCGGTGTGATCGCCGCCGTGGGCGAGGCGTCGGGAACGAAACCGTGAACCGGAAGGAACTTTCCATGACCGCTGAATCCGCGTCCGATGCCGCTGCGGCCACCCAGACGTCGCCCGACGAGCTGCTCGCGAGTTTTTCGGAGAGCCACGTCGTCCGCTGGTTCCTGGTCGCGCTGCTCATCCACGCCGTCGTCATCGGCGGCATGTCCGTGGGCACGATCCGCGACTGGGCCGATCCGGAGGGGGCGAAGGCGCGGAAGGAGGCGGCAATCGCGGCCGCGAAGGCGGCGGCGCCGGCGGAAGCAGCCGCCGCGCCGGCGACGGACCAGGAAAAGCCAACGCAGGCGGCTGCCGACAGCCCGGGACAGGCGAATCCGGCCGCCGCGACGACGGCGGCCGACGCGAAGACGCCGATCGAGAAGGCCACGACCGAGTCTGCCAAGCCCGAAGAGATCCCCTCGGCGCCCGACGACCTCGGCCTGAGCATCGAAGACACCAACCCGAACTGAGCCGGCGTTGCGCCTCTCCCCGTCCACCCTCGCGCGGGCCACGCTCGCCGCGACGCTTCTGGCGCTTGCGGCG
>SXGQ01413828.1_pt1 | contig 17581 bp, 20 predicted proteins | sample 3178371 | NCBI WGS metagenome assembly SXGQ01 (sample SAMN11356859, study PRJNA531348) | freshwater metagenome | isolation source: freshwater sample F1-20 | place: China: Fuxian Lake, Yuxi | collected 2017-12-25 | reverse complement strand
GATTTTAAAGGTGCTTTAGTATTTGCGTATGAAGTAACTAATCCTTGGGACTATGCAGTAGCACAATTTGACGGGGATAATATAAAACAGATTGTAGAAAAACCAAAGGAATTTATCAGTAATTATGCAATACCTGGTTTATATTTCTTTGATAATAAAGTAATTGGGTATTCCAAATCATTAAAACCATCTAAGAGAGGAGAATTGGAAATAACTGATGTTATGAATATCTACCTAAACAATGATACTATAGATGTAATCAAATTTCCAAGAGGAACTGCTTGGTTGGATGCTGGACAACCAGACACTTTATTTCAAAGTGCAGCTTATGTTAAAACAATTCAAGAACGACAAGGTATAAGAATAGGGTGTATTGAAGAAGAATGTTATAACAAAGGTTTTATAGACAAAAATCAACTTAAAAAAGTTGTTGATAAATTGCCTATTAGCGATTATAAAAAATATTTAGAAAGATTGATATGATAATATTATTCGGATCAAATGGATATATCGGAGAAGAATTTGCAAAACAATTAAAACATTTGAACAAAAATGTTTATTATTGGCCAAATACAAGAAAAACTACATTTCAAGATTTAGAGAAATGGTATGAATTAAGAGGGTATCCTTATATAGATGCGGTAATAAATGCAGCAGGATATACAGGAAAGCCAAATGTAGACTCATGTGAAATTGAAAAATCATTAACCGTACATGGTAATATTGTTTGGCCTCAAATATTAACTGATTGGTGTACATTGAATGATATTCCATTAGGACATGTATCCAGCGGGTGTATTTATACAGGAAAGAAAGAAGATGGTTCTGGATTTACAGAAGAAGATAGTCCAAATTTTAGTTGGAATCAAAATAATTGTAGTTTTTACAGTGGAACTAAAAGTGTAGGCGAAGATGTCGTTTCTAAATGGGAGAAAAATTATATATGGAGACTTCGTATTCCATTTGAAAATATTAATAATAACAGAAATTATCTGAGTAAGATTCTTAATTATAAAAAACTTCTAAATGCGGAGAATTCTATTTCTAATAAACAAGAATTTGTTAGTGCTTGTATTCAATTAATATTAAGAAACTCTCCTTTTGGTATTTACAATGTGACGAATACCGGGTATATTACAACAGAACAAATCGTTGATAAAATGAAAAAGACTATATGTAAAAATAAAGACTTTGAATTTATCAATGAGAGTTTATTTTATACAAATATTGCAAAAACTCCACGGTCTAATTGTATATTGGATAATAAAAAATTATTATCTACTGGAATTAAAATGAGTGATGTAAATGAATCTATAGATTATTGTTTGAATAATTGGATATTTTAATATGAATAAAAAAGAATTAATTAAAAATTTTATAAATGAAATACAAAAGACACAATTTGTACCTGAATATTGTCATAATTTAAAAGGATCAAAGAATAAAGTATATTATTCTGGTCCAATGATGGACGAAGACGAATTAACCGAAGCAATTGATTCATTGTTGTTTGGTAAGTGGTTTGTTAGCGGTGAAAAAGTTTATCAATTTGAGAGAGAATTTAGTAAGACGGTAAATCAAAAATATTCTGTAATGGTAAATTCTGGTAGTTCGGCTAATCTTGTAATGATTGCTGCACTTAAGCAATATTTTAAGTGGTCATCTACAGATGAGATTTTAATATCAGTTGTTGGATTTCCAACTACATTAAATCCAATTATTCAAAATGGATTAAAACCAGTATTTGTTGATATTGAGTATAATACTCTTAATTTTGATTTGGATGAACTAGTAAACAAGATTACTCCAAATACTAAAGCTATATTTGTATCTCCTGTATTGGGTAATCCTCCAGACATGGATAGATTAGTAGAAATTGCTAAAACACATAATCTTGAAATTATTATGGATGGATGTGATAGTTATGGTAGCAAGTGGAATGGTAAACACTTGGATGAATACGCTATTTCTACTAGTTGCAGTTTCTACCCTGCACATCACATTACTACTGGTGAAGGTGGCATGGTCAGTTCAAACGTAGAAGAAATTGTTAAATTGGCTAGAACGTTCGCTTGGTGGGGAAGAGACTGTTATTGTGTTGGTCCGGCCAATTTGTTAAAAAACGGTAGTTGTAATTGCAGATTCAGTCAATGGATTAAAGAACTTCCATATGAAATTGATCACAAATATTTCTTCTCCCAGATTGGATACAATTTAAAACCATTGGATTTACAAGGTGGTATTGGATTGGCACAATTAAAGAAAGCAGATAGTATCCACGAATCAAGAAAAAAGAACAAGGATGTTATTCAAAATATTCTATCTTCTATTAAAGGATTAAGATTTCCAACCAAACATGATAAAGCTGATGTATCTTGGTTTGGTGTACCAGTAATTTGTGAGACTTTTGAACAAAAGAACAAGTTGGTTATTTATCTAGAAACTAATGGCATTCAAACCAGAAATTATTTTGCTGGTAATATTTTATTACATCCCGCATACAATCATCTGGAAAGTTGGAAGAACTATCCAAATGCTACAAATGTACTTGGTAACGTATTCTTCTTAGGATCATCGCCAACATTAACTCAAGATAATATTGATTATATTAAAGAAATTGTTGAACAATATGAAAATTGATCTATTTGGTGGTACCGGATTTGTTGGTAGTAATTTTAAAAAAATGTATGATGATTCTACTCATGTACATGATAGAGAAGACAATGTTCCTATACATGATAATGTATTGTACATGATTAGTACCACTCATAATTATCATGTATTTGATAATATTCATAAAGATGTAGATACAAATCTGACAAAATTATTGAATGTATTACAAAACTGTAAAGATAAGAACGTTGTTTTTAACTTTGTTAGTAGTTGGTTTGTATATGGTGATGTAGAATTACCAGCAAAAGAAGATTCAAATTGTAAACCAAAAGGATTCTATAGTATTACAAAACGATGTGCAGAGGATCTAATTATCAGTTATTGTGAAACATTTAAAATCAAGTATAGAATATTACGGTTATGTAATGTATACGGACCATCTGACAGTGGAGTATCCAAACAAAAGAATGCTTTGCAATATTTAATCAATGAAATTAAAGCTAATAATGAAATTAAGTTATATTACGATGGGGACTTTATTAGAGATTACATGCATGTTTATGATGTTTGTAGAGCAATTGAGTCAGTAATACATCATGGGGAGTATAACCAGATTATTAATATTGGCAGTGGCATTCCTCAGAAATTTAGAGAAATTATAGATTTTGTAATCAAAGAAACAAAATCATCTAGTAAAGTTACTGCTATTGATGCTGTAGATTTTCACAAGATTGTACAAGTAAAAGATATGTATATGGATGTGAGTATATTAAATAAAATAGGATTTAAACAATACATTCCTATTTATGAAGGAATAAAAACATTACTATGAATATATTAGTTACAGGCGGAAGTGGATTTATTGGAAGTCATTTTATTGAAGAAATTTTTAAACGAAATGACATCACGAAAGTATATAATTTAGATGCAAATACATATGCCGCAAACAAAAATCTTCCATTTGAATCTGATACTAGATATCAAAAATTGACGATGGATATATGTGCCGCATATTTTCCAGATCAAAAGAAATATTTTGAATCGTTAAATTTGGATTATGTAATTCATTTTGCGGCTGAATCCCATGTAGATAATTCAATTAAAGGTCCAAAGAAGTTTATTGATACTAATATTGTTGGTACTTTTAATTTATTAGAGATTTTTAAAAGTACTAATATAAAAAAATTTATTCATGTATCTACAGATGAAGTATTTGGTAGCTTAAATTATAAAGAAACAGAATTTAATATTGATACTCCTTATAGACCAAATAGTCCTTATGCTGCAAGTAAAGCAGCTAGTGATTTATTGGTAAGAAGTTATGTTAAAACTTATAAGTTTCCAGGTATAATTACTAATTGTAGTAATAATTTCGGACCTAGACAATATCCAGAAAAACTTATACCCGTTTGTATTAATAAATTAAAAAATAAAGAAAAAATACCATTATATGGAACCGGAGAGAACATCAGAGATTGGATCTATGTCAAAGACCACGTTAATGCGTTAATTAATGTTCTATTAGATGGTATTGTAGGAAAACAGTACTTGATTGGGGGTAACAATGAAATATCTAATATACAATTAATATATTTGATTGTTTCTACATATGAAACGGTAACAAATAACAAAGCTGATTGGGAATTGTTTGAATATGTTACAGATCGTAAAGGTCACGATTTTAGATATGCAATTGATACTAAAGACTTTACAATTGAATTTCCCAATTTTAAATTAAGCGAATTTAATGAAACTTTGAGAGAAACTGTTCAAAGTTATATTTAATTAATTTAATTTTTTCCGTATTTATCTAAATAATCGATGGCAAATTTACTGTTGGATATATAATTTTTATTGAAAATGTAAGATTCTAATCGTTCTATATTCCAAGGCATTTTATAATATATCTCTAATAATGTTACAAGATGTTGATAGAATTCTTTAGATCTAATCCTAGCATTTTCTTTTGTTATACAAAAATGTCCTCCTGGTACAAAATCGTATTTTGGTGGATATGGATAATCAAATAGTGATTTCCATGTTTCATCTAAAAATAAATCTCTTTCATGTGGATGTCCGTCACTTGAACATGTAAATACATCTCCTGTAAATCCCCAATATCCATCAAAATGTAATATTGAAGATTTGGTCATAAAGTCAATATCTGAATTTATTATTTCAATATAATTTCCGATATGATCAAATGGATAGTCTTGAGAAAAGAAAGTTATATCAGCTAAATTGTCATAATTTTTTAATATGTGATAAAAAAATGTATGTACGTCACGACCAACATTATTTTCAATATATATTTCATCATCTAAATTCAGATTTTTTCCTTTTCTATATTTTTTAATAGAAACATCTTTATTTATTTGATTTACCCATGATGTATCTCTAATAAAGACAGAGATGACTAATTCTTTTTGCATATAACATATATATTAAAAAAAGTATAAGAATATTATTTATAAACTCTTTTCATTATTATGGGGATTATGTTTAGGATATGATCCCCATTTATAAGCAAAATATTCAAAACAATTTTGTTCTTTAATTTTGTTTTCTTCTACTTTTTCGGGAGTTCTTGTTCCTAAAGATACAAAGTGGTAAAAATTACTTTTATATGTACGTAGCATTTTTAATCCACTTAGTTTACATTTCATAAAAAATTCCCAGTCAACAACCCAAGGACCGGGATAATTTTCATCAAATCCACCTACTTTTAAATAGTCTGATTTACCAATTAGAAATGGAAATGTAGAACCACATTCATCTACAGTGTTTTTAGCAATAGATTTTTCAAAATCCCAAAATACTTTTATATCAAATGTTTTTACATCTCTTCCAAGATTTTGTATAATGAATTGTTTGAACATACTTGGTGTAGGTTCAATTTGATTGGCAGTAACTACTGAATTTGGTTTATATGACGATTCTAGATTAATGTCCCAATCTTTTGGGAAAACATTATCATCTTGGACATGGAATACTAAGTTATTACTTGCATTATAATGTCCTAAATTCATTGCTCTAATCATTCCAACATTTTCTTCTATATTCAAAACATCAATATTATTCTTATATTTTTCCAATATTTCTTTATTTAAATCGTAAAATCCATCAACGACAACAATAATCTGATTTTTATTGTATTGTCCTTCTATGGCTGATTTTAGACACAAATCTAAAGCATCTGGTTCTTTATATGTTGGAATAATAGTGCTAATCATAACTTACAAGTTTTATTGAATGCGGTTTCCCAATCTACTACAGGACTCATATATTCCATTTCACAGTGAGTGGAATAACCAGGTAATGGATTAATTAACGTTTTACCTTCATTTGTTAAATGCATGAATTTATCAAAATCTCTGGTGTAACCTTTTGTTAAATCACAATACATTTTATGGATATGATAGTCTCGTTTAAATGTTTTGGCAAGACATGCGTAAGTATTTGTAGTGTTGGGAATACTTTTCCAATGAATGTTTTTTGTGCAGATTACTTTTGACATTAATTGTTCATACATCGGATACCAATATTTATCATTATGATCGTATAAAGTGATATAGTCCACCGCAACATTTTCAAATCCTTCTCTCATAACATTTATCCAACCTATATTATGAAAATAATCATCTTCTAAGAAATAAATGATATCGTTATCATCAAATTGTAATGTGTTTACATATTCAATCATGTTCAAGAAACTACTACCATCATTCCCACCTTTCTTTTGAAATAGATTAAACTTTCCTTTATAAATATCTTTATTTAAGAAATGATCACTATCTGATAGATTTCCATCAAACGATACTGTTACTTCACAGTCTTTATCAATCGTATTTAATAGATTATTGAAACATCCTTCTCTACTAAAATAGTGTGGACGATTATTTTTATGTGATGAGTTTGACGAGAATTTACAATGTCTTACAAATATCTTAATTTTCATATACGATTTCTAAAATTTTCAATTTCTTTATGGAAATTTTCCCATGATTTTGCTCTAAAAATGTCTTTTAGATTAATCAATTTTATTTTATCTTTATAAGGATCATTTCTTTTGACAATATTTTCAGAGACATAAATGCCTTTCATAACATATTGTTTAACATTAATTTTCTTTTGTTTTGCAACTTCCATTGCAACTGACATGAAAGTATCTTCTGAACCATAATGTCCTAAAAATTCTGGTATACCTATGAAATTCATAATTTCTTTAGAATATAGAGTAAACCACCCACATCCAAATTTAGTTGGATTGCTTATATAAATTGATATCTCTTCTACATTTTGATCGTAAGTTAAATCTGGATCGTGTTGTTTTTCATATTCATATGGACGATTTTTATACTCATTGTGTACAATATGATCCCATGAAGAATCCCATAATTTAACGATTTGAGGAGTAACGATATATTTTCCTTCCAATTCAAATCCTACATCCAGAATATATTTCAATGTAAATGGGTGAAATGCAATATCACAGTCTAGGAAAATAAATTGATTATAGTTTCCTTTTGATGCTTCTCTTTTTTGTGCAGTAGTACCTAAAATTGAATTGTCTTCAATAATTTCAAATATTGATTCGTATGTCCAATCTGTTAATTGTTTAAGAGATTCAAATTTATCTTTGAAATATTCTTGTTTTAATTCACTATCTTGCCAGTTTATTAATTGGTCTGAAAGATTTAGGCTTACTTTAATTGAAACTTTATCTTTTGGTTCTAAATATAATGAACATTCTTTAAGTCTATTTAGTGTATTTTCTAAATCGTCAATTTCATTTGGGAGAATATGAGATACAATTTGTGTAGTTTTAATCTCTTTAATATATAAAGCATCTCCCCATTCTGCATCACTCCAATGTGTTTCTTTTCTTAGAAACCCGTATTGTTTTAAATATGAATCAATATCATCTATTAAATCGTTGTCTTTATATACAGATGCACAATTTACTTCTGTATAGATATAGTCTATATTTGTTAATAACTCTCCTAATCCTTTAATCGCTCTTAATTCTACTCCTTGTAAATCTATATTAATAAAGTTATATTTAGTAATATCAATATTGTTTTCATTGATCAATGTTTTTAGAGTCTTTGTTTTGTCCTTAAATTTATCAACAATTACAATGTGTGGATAGTACTTTTTATGTTTATCAAGATCAAGAATAGAAGATGATTGACCATTATTAGTGATTTTAAATTCTACATCAATATTATCTTCATTTGATATGATACAATTGTAAATTCTATGATTTGGACTATCTTTTAAAGTTTCTTTATCAATATTATATAGATTTGGATTGCCTTCTACCCAAATTACATTTTTAATATTAAAACGATCATAATCTGATTTTTCTTCTAATAAATGTGCGCCTAAATGTAGGACTCCTTTAATATTAGGATTATATTTTTTAATAATTGATTCTAATGATATTAACATAATTTAAATCTTTATCCATTCTTTTGGAGTCATGTCTTTTGTATCTAAATGGCTTAATGCAGGTCCAAACCATTGTTTTGGAACAACTACTTTTTTATTTGGATTGTTATTTAACCAAGATCCCCACCAACCAAATGTACTATTTCCTATAATGTTATGATTACACATAGTCATTAAACATAAATCTACATAATGAGAATTACCTTCCGAATAATAAATGGAATCACTTTCACCAAAAACTTCTTTACACCAAACAATATCATCTGAAAAAATAAAGTATTGATAGTCATTATTATCATAAATTTCATTTATAGCAGTTTGATAGTATGACGCATCCATAATAGGAAATTGATGTTGAATTCCTAAATAATCTCCTCTTCTAATATGAATAGAAATAATGTCTGTTTTTTTATTCTTATTAAGAATATCTAACGCTTTATCTTTGATTTCTTTTTTGAATACAAAAGTATCTCTAATTACATCTTTTATATGTTCAAAATACTTTTCACTTTGAAAATATCCCTCTATATTTGTATTATCACTTATATTAAAGATATTATCATCAAAATGGTGGTGAGGTTCTTTATATGAATTTTCAACAATAGTGTCACCACTGTCATTAATTTTTATATCAAAACAGTCAAACAAATCAAGTTTATAACTTATCCATTTACCTGTAAACATATCTAAACATCCATTAGGTTTTACTTTTTTGTTTTTTTCAATTGGTATACCTGTTGTATAATTATTTTTATATGCAACTCCCAATAATGCAGACAGTTGAAACAATTGATTACCTAATCTTCCACCATAACCTATACTGTTGTGAGTTATCATATAATATTATTTTCTTTAAAAATATTAGTTAATTTTTTATTTATTGTTTGGATATAGTCTCTATATTCAAATGCTTTTTGGTAATTTTCTTCAATTACATTTATCCTATCTTGATAGTAATCAGGGGTCAAGTTATTAATAAGTTTAATTGCTTGATCTGCATTTTGAAATTGAATTATACCGTCTTGATTATAAAAATCTCTTATATTAGAACATCCATAATAAATTGGAATAGTTTTACACATTATACAATCAGTAATCTTTTCTGTAAAATATCCCTCTCTAGAATTATTTTCTATACAAATTGAAAATTGATATTTACCAAAAGATTCTTCTTTTGTATCTTTCATTGTAGAAAAATCGTTTAAATCTCCTAATTGAGTCCAAAATTCTTTTGGTACTTTAATTTCACTTTGTCTAGAAAATATTTCATGTCTAATTGCGTGTCCAATTGACTGTAATTTGTTTCCTCTTAGAAATGATACTGAAAAGTCTTTTTCTCTTTTTTTAGCGTTTTTTGTTCCTAATTCAAATATATGTTTATCATCAAACCAAGATTCACCATATACTAAAAAAGAAGAATTTTCACATTGTTTTAAAACTTTATCACTCCAAGATAAAATCAAACTAAAATAATCTTTATTTTTTATTGCCCAATCGTGATTGTTAAAATATTCATTTGGTTCACTTACAATCAATACATTTAATGGTGATAAAGAAAGTTCTTTTTCACTAGGTCTAACATCATAAAATAATGAAAAATTTACATTGGATAAGTTTTTTAATCCATCGTGAAATTTTTCTGGTTTGATAAATGTACTAAATATATTCATATTTTAGAATTTAATTTTGCCGGTAATAATATCTTTTAACATAATCCAATCCGATGCTTTTGCCCATAACGGATTTTTAAATGCAGCTGGTTTATTTTTTTCTATAAAATAATGTCCGCTCCAAGCAAATGGATATACTACGAATGGAAGAAGAATAAACATTGGTAAAAAGAAGAATGATTTCCAGAAAACAAGATGTATACATAGAATCAAATAACTAATAGTAGTAATTTGTCCTAATACATGAAGTCTTCTATTCCATTTATTTTGATGTAACGTTAAATACATTTTGTAATATTCTTTAAATGTCATATTTTTAATTTAATTGTTTTATTAATTCACTTGAGGAATGTATTTTAGGTAAGTCTAGAATATGTTCGTTTATTCCTATTTCTCTACAAACTTCTGATTCAGCAGTAACCAAATTGTTTCCTTTTCTATCTCCACTATTGAAGAATGTTAAATCATCATTTTTGTATTTTTCTTTAAAATACCTCAAAGATTGACATTGAGTTTTATCCCTATCAATAGAAATAAATACTTCATCTACAGACTTCAAATTTATTATAATCTTACTTCTATGAGATTCGTCCATGAACTCTTTTGAACCTTTTAAAGTTCTTTGAAAGTCACTGTTTACTATTGCAACTAACCAGTCACAATGTTTTTTTGCTCCATTGATATATTCCACATGACCATAATGTAGAGGGTTAAAGTAACCTGACACAATTCCTATTTTCATAATTATTCTTCTTGATAATGGATACAAGTTGCTCCATTTTTTTCTATTTTTATCGGTAAGATTGAATCTTTAAATATTTCATTCAATTTATTTTTTGCTGTTTGATTACATATAGCAACTATAAATCCACCACCGCCTGCTCCAGGTAGTTTATATCCATAAACACCATTTATTGAATCTAATACGGATATAATATTTTCTATTTCTTTGGTACAAATATTAGAAGATATTTTCTTTTTTTCAATCCAAGACAATGTTAACAGTTTGCCTATTTCATTAATATTTTCGTTTTGAAATTCTGAATATGCTTGTTTTGATAATTCTAAAATTTTTGTTTTATCATATTCTATATGTTCTTTTGCTATTATATCATTATCTCTTTGTTGTAATGTATATATTAATACAAGAGATTGTTCGAATTCTTCTATAAAATTTGATGATACTGGTAACGGTCTAACAAAAAATTCTCCTGAACGTTTAATTTCTATTGAATTGAATCCACCATATGCAGCCCAGATTTGATCTTGTATTCCACCTGCTTCATTTAATATTTCTCTTTCAATTTTTATTGCGTCTAATGACAATTTATTTTTATTTAAATCGTATTTAAATTTTTTATATATTGCTAGTAATATTGATACTGCAAATGAAGAAGAACCTCCTAAACCGGTTCTTTGTGGAATATCTGAAAACGTATTTAAATCGATTGATTGATTTAAATTATATAACTTAAATATTTCTCTTACTAAAGGATGTTTAATATCTAATAAGTTATTTACTTCCTCTCGTTTAGAATAGTTAATTATGCTAGTAGAAGATACAATTCTTGGTCTAAACCTCAAAGAAGAATATACATATTTGTCAATTGTAGTACCAATTAAGAATGATCCGTGTTTTTCATAGAAATTCTTATAATCAGAAGATCCGCCAAAAAACGATATTCTAAATGGAGCTTTAGTTATAATCATTTTTCGTTATAATAATCGCCCCATTCAATTATTAATGTGGGTACTTTCGTTTCATACGCAGTTACATATGTATCGAAAATTTGTTCTGGTTCATCTAATCTAACGATATTAATATTAGGACATAACAATTTAAATGCATCGGTGTAATCTCCTATATGTTGATGTTGAGGATGCAATGGTCTTTGAGATCCTATTGCGGTTCTAATTATAATTGATGGTTTATATGGATTTGAACTCATCAATAACAATTTATCTAAATGATTAACTATTTGATTAGTCGCCAATAATAAAAAATTCCATCGTGGATAAATTGAAATGGGAAATTGTCCATTAATTGCCATTCCGATTGACATTCCCATTTGCATGTCTTCATTGACTGGTATTTCTAATAATTTAGAACTATCAACTTCTTTTAAAGTATTAGTGATTGCTGTTCCTGGATATGATACTGCTTGTCCTAAAAAAATAGTATCTTGTTTTTGTCCAAGCCATGTCATTGATTTTTTTAACTCGTCAAAGTATTTCATAATTAAAATTGAATTCTTTCTCCTGTACCTGCATGTGGATATTTAGATTCATACTTATAATAAATAATTTTTGGATGTGAATTTCCATACGTAAGATCAGATAGTTTCCATGTTTTTCTTGTATCTGTACATACCGATTTATTATTATCTTCAATTATCCATGTAATTGGTAAATCAAAATTTACAGAATACTTATAGTTTTCTGCAAAACATCCTGTTTCAGATGTCATATCTCCGATAAAACAATATACATGACTATTGATGTTTTGTTGTTTGTTAGATAATGCTACTCCACACGCAATTGGTATAATACCAGTAACAATTGCAGAACTAAATATTTTATATTGTGGATATGACAATGATATTGATCTTCCTAGTTTAATATCATTTAGTAATTCTTCTTGACTTACTCCTTTTAATAAACATTGATAGTGAGATCTCCACGAACAAAATACCCAATCTTCATCTTTAATGTCATCAAAGATTTCAATCATTTTTTCTTCATTGCCACTGTAAAGATGAACTGGAGCTAGAATTTCTTTATTTTTAAAAGAAACGCATACATCTTCTTCAAATTTGATTAATTGTTCTTTAGTTAATTTTTTCATATATTATTTAATAAATTGGTTAACCACAGAATAGTTTCGGCGTTTAATTCTGGATAATTACCTATATACCAACCATAAAAATGTACTTTTTCTGTATTTTTAAATTGAGATGCAAATTCTTTGGTATACCTAGTTTTTAGGTATGGTTGTCTAATTTGATTTCCACCTCCTGACATTCCTCTTCTAAATTCTACTCCATTTTCTTTTAAAACACGTTCAACTTTATTTCTTACTTCTAAGTTAGGTTCGTTTAATAGTAATGTAAATGCGTAATTTGAATTGCCTGTACGATCAAAATCAACATAATACTTATTTTTATCTAAATTATTTAAAAATATATCTAAATTGATTTTTCTTTTAATATTGTTTTCATCCAATCGTTTTAATTGATTGATAGCTAATACTGCATTAATTTCTGTTGATCTCATGTTATACGCAGATGAAATAAAGATAAAATCACTATTAAGATCTGGATTATCATTAATATAACTATTTTTAATATTTACATCATCTATTTCACGAAGCATTCCATGTGAACGATATGCTCTAGCAATATTATAGATTTTATCATTGTTTGTACAAATCATACCTCCTTCAATTGAAGTCATATGATGTGCATAATAAAATGAAAAATTAGAAATATCACCAAATGATCCAACTTTTTTGTTTTTAAAAGTAGCACCATGAGATTCGCATACATCTTCGATTAAGATGATATCGTTCTTTTTACATATTTCTAATATTTTATCCGACAATCCATTGTAACCAAGAATGTGTGTAAGAAGAATTGCTTTTGTTTTTGGTGTGATTTTATTTAACAATTCATCTTCATCAATAGAAAGAGTTTTAAGATTAATATCACAAAATACAGGAGTTAATCCTGCGTGAAGAATTGCAGATACATCTGATACCCACGTTAAAGGAGCAGTAATAATCTCACCGTCACCATATAATTCTTTAATAAGAGCTAAAGTAATAATATTAGCAGAACTACCAGAATTAACAAACAGTGAATATTTTACACCTAACCATTCACTCCATAATTTTTCAAATTCTCTTACTTTTTTATTATTTGTTAAAATTGGTAAAGGTCGTTGAGATAAAAATTCAACTAATACATCAGAATCTTCTTCCGTAATATTATTATACATTAATGGTAATTTAACATTCATAAATTTAATTTTTCTTTCATCCATTCGGCAGTGATTGTCAATCCTTGATTTAATGGTGTTTTTGGTTCCCACCCCAATATATTTTTTGCTTTTTGGATATTTACTCTTCTAATAGGTATCATTTTAGGTCCTGAAGGAATTAATTTATATGGCGCATCGTGTCCTACGATATTTTTAATTAATTGTAAAATTTCTAAAATTGAATATGTTTGTCCATATCCAATGTTAAATTGTTCAAATTTATCTATTTTTTCGGCGGACAGAATCAAAGCATCAACAATGTCATCTACAAATAATACATCTTTTTGATCCAATCCATCTCCCCATACTTCAATAGGATTGTGTTTTTCTATTACTTTTCGCATCAATGCAGATAAAACATGGGATTTATTAAAGTCTATTTTATCATTTGGGCCATAAATATTTGTTGGACGTAATACAATACATGGTAATTGTTTCTTTAATTTTTCAGAGAACAATTTACATAAAACCTCAGTATATCTTTTTACCCATCCTACTGCATAGTATTTATCAAATGGTTCTTCCAAAAACATCATATCTTCAGTAACTGCTTCATTAGTATTAGGATATCCAGTTGTACTTGCTAACCATATAAATTTTTTAACATCATTTTTATGACACGATTCCAACATATTAATGTTCATAACTAAATTATCACGAACCAATAACATTGGATTGTTTTCCATAACCATTGCACCATAACTTTTTGCAGCACAGTGAAATACAACATCAATATTTTTTGTAATATCATCACAAAATATGGGATTGCATAAATCACCAGTAACAATTTTTGTTGGGTTTGGAAGTTCGTTTTCATGAAATGTAGATGTAACATCTACATTTGGAATAGTTTGTAATCGTTTAATCAAATTAGATCCAATCAAACCTGATGCACCTGTAACTAAAATTCTTTTTCCTTCTAGAGTCATACCTTTTTTTCTGTGAATGGGTTATATCTTTTATTAACAATTGATTGATTATTTAAAAACCAATCAACTGTTTGTTTAATTCCTTTTTCTAAATTTATTTCATATTCAAAACCGTAATTTACAATCTTATTACTATCTAATACTCTTATTTTATCTCCTGCTGTTTTCGTAACATCCCAATTTATTTTTCGAATAGGATTAAAACATTTAACTATATTTTCAACTATATCTTTGATTGTTGTATTAGTATTAGATCCTACATTTAAAGGTTCTGTGATTTCGTTTTGTACTGCAAATATCATTGCTCTTGCAACATCTCTTGCATGAATAAAGTCTCTAATTTGGGTTCCATCTCCCCAAACTTCAATTTCTTCACTTTCAAAACATTTACTTATTATTGATGGAATCACCATTGCTGTATTTTTATCAAAATTATCATATGATCCATAAACATTTGCGGGTCTTACAATAGAGACTTTATTTAGTCCGTTCTCAATTGCATATGCTTCGGCTTGTAATTCTCCCATTCTTTTTGCCCACCCGGCAAATTTATCATTCTCAGATGGAAATGTCTCCCATACTCGGTGTTCTTTTAAAATCTCTTCAGGTTGATATACACCAATTGAACTTGTATACAAATACCATTTGACATTTTCTGTCATTGCAGCTTCCATCATATTTAAATTAAACTGCATCATTGGTACACTAAAACGAGCTGGTTTTTCTTTACACATTTTAGGAGAACCTTTGATACCAGCAACGTGAAATACAATATCAATTCCTTTAACGATAGATCTACAATTAGAAAATTCACGAAGGTCCAATTCATAAAATTTAAAACAGTTTATATCTGGATTTTTATCCATTGATACAACATGAGTTTCTGCGCCTAATTCATTTAGTAGACTTACTAATTGTCTACCAATCATACCTGTTCCTCCTGTAATTAAAACCTTTTTATTCTTTATATCCATAACAATATTTATACATATCTATATTGAGTTTATAACATTTAACAAAACATCTTTTGATGAATTATTATTAATATTTGGGAAATATTTTTTAAATTTATCTATTTTTATATTACCTACATCATATTCATATGATCCATAATTTATGGGGTATACGATTGATTCTAGATCTTTGATCTGTATAGATAAATCTGATGCTACATTAACTATTTGATTAGTTATATCATTATATTTTATAATGTCAAGTATTGTTTTTTGATTTATGTAATTTACAGTAGAAGTTGGTGTTAAAGTAGTTTTTTTTGTTTCAAGTAAATTACGTATGCTTTTTGGTATTTTGTTAGTACCGATTATACCACAACATCTTAGAATTAAGTAATTTTGATGTTGTTTTACGATTTCTTCTGAGATCAATTTTGTTTTACCATAAATGTTTTTTATATCATTTATGTTTATTGGAGTGTCTTCGTTTCTATTGTGATTTTGTGGATATACATCAATGCTAGAAATGAATATAAATTTCTTTGACTTTACTTCTTTAATTAATTTTTTAGTTAAAAATACATTATCATTGATATAAGATACTAATTCGGATTGATCGACTGTATTTTTAGTATTAAATGCACAGTGTACAATTAAATCAAATTCGTGTTGACTTATATCATTGAAATTAGTTTGACGATTGAGAGAATAACAATTTAAAGATTTATATAGATATTCTCCCAATCCACCAGATGTTCCGGTGATTAATATTTTCATATTGTATTTCTATAATAATCTAATAAGAAATTGATACTGTCTTCTAAAGTATATTTGGGTTTCCAACCTGTTTTGTTTTCAAACTTACTAACATCTGGTATTTGTAAAGTTACATCAACCGGTCTTAATAGTTTAGGGTCTTGTTCATGATGTATTTTTACTTTTGCATTAGATAGTAATATATCTAAGAATTCCCCAACTGTTACTGGTTTTTCTACTCCAATATTATAATCATCGCCATAATCACATTTATTAACTGCAATCCAATATGCTTCTACAATGTCTCTTACATCAATAATTGATCTCACGGATTCTAAGTTTCCATAAACCAATTTATCTCTTTTCCCTTTTTCTATTTCAACTACTTGTCTAGCAAATGCACTTGAAAATATATCAGGTCTTCTTGGATTAATATATGTAAATGATCTTGTAAGAACAACTGGAATTCCGTATGAAAGATAATAAGATCTCATTAACTTTTCTTGCGCTAATTTGCTAATCGCATATACATTAATAGGATCAATTTTATGCGTTTCTTTGATTGGTACATCTTCAGGTTTTACTTGTCCATATACTTCAGAAGTACTACAATGATGAATAATGGGTTTCATTTTCAACACTCTAACTGCTTCTAGTAAATTTAATGTAGAATCCACATTATTTTTAAAAATAGCTGATGGGTATTCAAAACACATTCTTACATTAGCAATAGCCGCCATATTAAAAATGTAATCTGGTTGTACTTCTTCAAGTGTTCGGATAACCGACCCCATATCAGTTAAATCACATGTATATAATTTAACTTTATTCTTTAAATTTTTAATGTTTCCATTGGATGAATCAGTATGCCAACGGGAAATGCCAGATACTTCTAAGTCTGGAATTGTAGTTAGATATTCTGCTAAATAACTTGGACCACTTCCTCCGATTCCTGTAATCAATGCTTTTTTACTCATAGATTTGTATACTTTGTATTTGAATTAATAATAATAGGATATGATTTAACTAATTCTTGAATGCCATAATCTAAACTATATTTTGGTCTCCAACCAGTATTTTCTAATTTTTCATTACTAACAATGTAATTTCTTTTATCTAAATCTTTTGCAAATTCATCTTGTTTTATTACAAGATCAGGTACATATTG
>SXGQ01817567.1_pt1 | contig 17594 bp, 11 predicted proteins | sample 3178371 | NCBI WGS metagenome assembly SXGQ01 (sample SAMN11356859, study PRJNA531348) | freshwater metagenome | isolation source: freshwater sample F1-20 | place: China: Fuxian Lake, Yuxi | collected 2017-12-25 | reverse complement strand
TCTGGCAGGTGCTCGGAGCGGTGAAGACCGAGTTCGGGAAATTCGGCGACACACTCGAAAGCGTGCAGCGCAAGCTCGACGCCGCCACGAAGGAGATCGAGAAGACGGGCGTCCGCTCGCGCGCCATCGAACGCAAGCTCCGTGATGTCGAGGCGCTGCCCGCGGCGGAAACGTTGCGCGTGCTGCCCGACGCGCCGGCCGCCGACGGCGCGCCCGCGGAAGAAACCGCCGATCACCGCGCGGCGGGGTAGGCGCGGACCCGCGCGACGGCAGCCGTGGAGAGAGTGTGCTGCGGATGCGTTTCCTGCCTCACCCTTTCCCGCCGGCGTGTACCCCGCTGCACGGGACCGATGAGAACCGTGTTCTCCAAGATTCCTCCGAAGCGCCCCTCCCCTTGTCTCCCCTGCTGGTCGGCCCTCGCGCCGCCGGGCGGTTTCTGAACGGCAGCCGGCCCGCGCTTAGAAATTACCCTTCACGCCCACCTGGAAGGTCACGCCGTACTCGCCCTCGGCGGCGAACTTCACGTAGCGCGGGCCGCCGATCGTGTAGGATTCATTGGAGTCGCGGTTGTTGAACACATTCCGGCCGGTGGCGTAGAGGGCGTACCGGCGAGTCAACCGGTAATCGAGCGAGGCATCGAGCCGCAGCCGCTCCTGCTGGTAGTTCCATCCAGGCGCCCCAAGGTTGGCGGCGGCGACCGTGCCGACCCTCTTTTTACCCACCAAAGTCCACCGCGCGTTGAACGAGATCGGGTTGCGGTTGTAGAAGAAACCCCAGTTGATCATCCTCGGCGTGAAGCCGCGGAAGTCCGCCTCCTGGGGACCCGCCGTCCGCACCAGCGTGGTGTTGGCGAACACCCGGAAGTAACGCGCGAACGGCGCCCGTGTGAAGAACGAGAGCGGCTGACTCACGTTGAGCTCGTAGCCGTTGATGTGCGCGACGCCGTCCACGTTGCCCGGCGCGTTCACCTGGTAGTCGACGAACTCGTCACCCAGCCCGATGCCTTGGAGAAAATCCGCGGTCGCGAGAAAATTCCGCGTCGCGAAGAAATTCCGGATCTGCTTCCGGTAGAACCCGACCGAGATTTCTCCGCCGTTCGCCGAGTAGTGCTCGAGGCGCAGGTCGAGGCTCTGGCCGGTCCACGGTGTGAGGCCGGGATTCTTCGTCGTGATCGAGCCCAGAGCGGATCCCGTCGCGGATGAGTCGGGGTTGAAGTCGACCTGGTTCACGTTGGTCGCGCCCATGATGTTCCCGAAATCCGGCCGGCCGAGCGTGCGCGCGACCCCGAGCCGCCCGAGGAGGTTCGGCGTGAAGTTGAAGGTGGCGTTCAGGCTCGGGTACAGGCCGTCGTACTGTTTGCGGATGCGCGCCCCGAGCTTCCGGTAGACGAGTTTGTCGATCTCGATGCCGTCGGTGGTGATCGGGATCGGCCGGTTCTGCGCGTTGAGGACCAGCGCGCCGGTGCGTGGGTCGCGCTGGTACTGCGCGTTGTTGTCCTGCAGCACCGTGCGGCCCACATCGGTTGTGCGCTCGAGCCGGACGCCGGTGAGGATACGCAGCCGGTTGGAAAGCGGTGACGCATCCGCCAGCAGGTAGGCGGCGTCGATCCGTTCCGTGATTTGCTCCGTGTTGACCGCGTCGGCCCGGAGGTCCGTCCGCAGGTTGGCCGGGGTGACTTGGAAGTAGGCCGGATACTGCTCGTAAAGCTCCCACGCGCGCCGGCTGCTCACGAACTGCGGCTGGGCAACATTGCGGGGCATAAAATAGTCGAGCATCGCGTAATTCGTGAGGTCGACCGGCGCGAGGGCGACGGAGTCGTCGGCATTGCCCGCGATGCCATCCTTGCCGACGTAGCTCGGGGTGAAGCTGGAGGCGCGGCGGGCGCGGTACTGTTCGGCGGAGGAAACACCACCCTTGAGCGACCAGTTCAGCGCCTCGCCGAAGAATTTCCGGCGCAGGTCAACCTTGGCGCTCCGCGCGGAGCTGTCGTTGTCCCGCGTCCCGTTGCCGCCGTTGAGAAAGAAGGTGTAATTCGAGACCTTAAGCGGGTCGATGACCTGCCCGGCGGCGTTGCGCACGGTGACCGTGCCGGGCCGGTGGTCGGCGAACCCGTCGAAGTCGATCGTCGCGCCTTGGATGCGGGCGGAGGCGGTCTCGAACTGGCGGTGCGAGATGGCGCGGTAGGTCTGGTCGGAGAAATTGTAGCCGGCGGCGGCCGACACGTCCCAGAGCGTTCCGACGTGCCGGTAGTTGAGACGGAAGATGTTGTTCCGCACCCGCACGTAGCGCGCGGTGTTGTTGACGTTGACCGACCCGGAACCCGGGCGGCCCCGGGTGAAGTCAGGGCCCCAGGCGATGGGGTTGGTCCCGGTGTTGAGGATGAAGTTGTGCTGCTCGTAGTCCTGCACCAGCCAGTTGCCCGAGTAGGTGAAGGACAGGGTGTCGGCAGGCGCCACGCGCCAGTCGAGACGGGTGCCGAGCGTGTAACGGTGCTCATAGACCGGGAAGACGTTGTACTGGTAGGTGGTGAGGTAGGGGTTATCGACGGTGGCCTTGAGCGGGTTGGTCGCGGCAGTGCTCGTGTTGAAGGATCGGTTGATGCGCCTCGCCACACCGTACTGGTCGTTCTTCACGGCATTGACCGAGAACCCGAAGTCCTTCGTGAGCGGGACGGTGTACGCGAAGTCGAAGTCGGGCTGGTAATGGAACACGCGTTTCTGGTCGTCGCCGTCGCCTCCGCCGGGCTGCTTGCTGAAGGCGAGGTCGCGGGAGTTCCGGTTGATGTAGGCCTTGAAGCGTAGCTCGGGGCGGCTCGCCTCGAAGGCGGTGCGGCTGACCATGTTGATGGAGCCGCCGAGGCTCGCGGCCGACATGTCGGGCGTGGGCACCTTGTAGATCTCCACCCGCGACGCGTTGTTGAGGGAGAAGGCCTGCAGGAGGGTGTTGCGCGTGGGTCCGGCGGAGCCGGCCGCGTTCACGTCGTCGCCGTCGAGCGCGATGTTGGTGTAGGATGAGGGTAGACCGCGCAGGCCGATCTGCACCGAGTTCATCTGGTCGGTGCCGACGTCGACGCCCGGCAGGTATTTCACGAACTCCCCTAGGTTATTCTGGATGATGTCGCCCATCGCGTCGGTATGGAGCACCGTCTTGATGTTACCGGCGAAGCGCTGCTCGTTGATCGCGATCGAGGCGGCGTTGGTGTCGCGGGACGAACCGACGACGAAAGAGTCCAGTCGCACCACGCTTCCTTGGCTGGCGGCGGGCGCGGAACCGAACGGCTCCAATACGAAATCCCGCCGCTCCGTCACGCCCGCCGCGATCTTGACCGTGGCGGACTGCGACGTGAGGCCGGTGAAGAATACCTGGAGCGTGGTCTCGCCCGCCGGGAGGCCTGGCAGGCGGTACTCGCCGAAGGCGTCGGTGAAAGCCTCGCGGTTAGAGCCGGCGACCGTCACGCGAGCGTTTTCCAGCGCCGCGCCGCCGATGCTGTTTTGCACGCGGCCGGTCAACGTGCCCGTCGCCGGCGTCTGGACGGACGCGACAGCGGAAAACAAAAGGACCAGGAAAAGCAGCCCCCCGCGCAGAGCGGAGCGCAAGAAGGGGTAGGAAGACATGAAGAGAGCAGATACGGCGGCTCCGCGCAGATCAATGCCGGCGACCGGCGATGCACAGCGCGGCTACCTCGCACATGTTTCTCGCGGCGCTTAAAAGCCACCCGCCCAGAAAGGAAATTACCCGTGTTCCCGAGTTCCAGATCCGGCTCGGCGCGGTTCCTGCCTTCCGGCGTTCCCCGTTCATCAGCCCTACTCCGCCGCAAAGCCGGCCTTTACCGCGACCGTTCGCCCCAATCCAAGCACCTCGCGGTTTATCGGTTCGTCATCGTCCGCGGGTGGCACCCGCGGCTACATCGCGCGAGCTTCCGAAGTCGGAGCCGACCGCCAAGATCCGAACCGAAAATCCCCGCGTTCCTGATTTCCAGATTTACCCCGCCCGATTCCCGTCTTCCGGCTTTCCCCATTCACACCGGACGGACTTCGCCGATCCGCTTCAAGGGCGGCTGCCCGCGCGGCGCAACCATGCGCCCGTGCGGTCCGGAAAATCGGTGAACACCCCGTCGACGCGCGCGGTGATGAAGAGCGCCTCGTGCAATGCGTCGAGGGACGGGCAATGCCGCGGCAAATCGTCGGCCCGCGCCGTGTACGGGTGGACCTTGAGCCCGGCCTCGTGGGCGAGCCGCACGAGCTCGGTGAAAACCGGCGCCCCGCCGGCCGACGGCCAGGTCACGATGCGGCCGATCGCCGGCCCGATACCGTCGACCAGTCCGGAAAGTTCCTTGATCCCCGCGGGCGTGCAGAGGGCCGCATAGTCGGTGCCGTCGACCTCCTTGGCCCCGCCGCCGATGAGCATCACGAGCCGGCCTTTCCAACCCAACTCACCCCTCAGCCGGCGAATCTCGGCGAGCTCGAAACATTGCAGGAAACAAGGGTCGGCCTTGGTCGCGTAACCGTACCGGGCGAGGATCGGGAGCACGACCCGGCTGGGATCGCGCCCCTGGTCGCGGTGCCACTTCGGGGCCTTGATCTCGGGATAGATCCCGGCGACGCGCCCGGTGCTGCGATTCAAGCCCTGGATGAGCTGCAGTTCCTCCTCGAGCGTGGAGATGCGGAACATCCCCGGAGAGCGCTGAGAGTCGTAACGGCCCGGATAGGCGGGAGCACCGGTGCGCAGGTTGACGCGCTCGCGCACCGCCAGTTGCCGGAGCTCGGCCACCGTGAAATCGATGACGTAAAAACGCCCGTCCGCCCGCTGGCGGCCGGGAAACCGGGTCGCGACGTCGGAGACGGCGTCAAGGAAGACATCGTGCAGGACGACCGGGACGTCGTCCTTGGAGAGCACGAGATCCTGCTCGATGAAATCGGCGCCCAGCGCGTGGGCATGGGCCTTGGCGGCCTGGGTATGCTCCGGCAGGTAGCCGCTCGCGCCACGATGGGCGACGACAAGCAGCTGGACGGCGGGCGACGCGGCAGCGACACCCGCGGCGAGAAAAAGCAGGCCGAAATGCTTCATGAGGAAAGGGCGGGGGCGGCGATCCGCGCGACCGGTCACCCGGCGGACGACGAGCTGGTTGCGCGATGGCCTAGGGTCATGGCGCTGAAGACGATGGTGAGGAGGCAACAGACGATCATCGTGGCGAAGACGCCACCCCAGCCCCAATGGTCGGCGATCCAGCCGACACCCGCGCCGGCAATGGCGGAGCCGAACACGTAGCCGAAGAAGCCGGTGAAGCCTGCCGCCGTGCCGGCCGCCTTTTTGGGCACGAGGTCGAGCGCATGCAGGCCGATGATCATGATCGGGCCGTAGACGAAGAACCCGATCGCGATCAGCGAAGCGATGTCGATCCAGAGCGGGCCCTCGCGGTTGAGACCGTAAACGACGAGCCCGGCGAGGGTGAGAACCATGAAGAGGATCGTCGCCGGGGCGCGGCGACCCTTGAAGATCCGGTCGGAAACCCAACCGCAGAGGATCGTGCCCGGGATGCCCGCGAACTCGAAGGCGGCCCACGCCCAGCTCGACTGCTGGAACGAGAACTTCTTCGCGGTCTGCAGATAGGTCGGGATCCAATCGACGACCCCGTAGCGCACAAAGTACACAAACGCGTTCGCGACCGCGATCGCCCAGAGGTACCGGTTGTTGAGCACGTGCTCGAAAAAGATCTCGCGGAACGTGAACGTGCGCTCGTGCTCCGCCGAGTACGCCGGCGGGTAGTCGTTGCGATGCCGCTCGATCGGCGGGAGCCCGCAGCTCTGCGGGGTGTCACGCAGCAGGATGGCGATGAGCACCGCGACCGCGGCCGCCACCATCGCGGGGAAGTAGAATTTCGCGCCCCAGCCGCCGAACATCAGCACGCCAAGCAACGCGAGCTTGGCGACCAGCCCGCCCCCGATGTTGTGGGCCACATTCCAGAAGGAGACCGTAACCCCGCGCTCGTTGCTGCTCCACCAGTGCACCATGGTCTTGCCGCAGGGAGGCCAGCCCATGCCGTTGAACCAGCCGTTCAGCGTCTGGAGCGCGATGATCGCCGTCAGCGAACCGTAGATCGCCGGAATCGTGCCGAACGCGAAGGTCACCCCGGCCGTCAGCAGCAGCCCGATCGTCATGAACCAGCGCGGATTGCTGCGGTCGGAGACCGACCCCATGATGAACTTCGAGATGCCGTAGGCCACCGAGAGCCCCGTCATCGCCGAGCCGAGCGCCGCCTTCGAGTACTGCGGGTACTCCTTGAGGATGTCCGGGATGGCCAGCGCGAAGTTCTTCCGCACCAGGTAAACCGCGGCGTAACCGACAAAAATCCCCGTGAATACCTGCCAGCGCAGGCGGCGGTACTCGGGGTCGACCCGCTCGGCCGGCAGGGGCGGCGCGGCGGGGTCAGGGCGCAGCAGGGATAACATGGCCGCGAGCTAAAGCCGGATCTGTTCCCGGAGCCAGCCCGGGCGGTTGGTGGTGATGCTCGCCACCCCCAACCCGATCCAGCGGCGGGCAACCGCGGGGTCGTCGACCGTCCAGACATGCAGCTCGAGCCCGGCGTCGCGGACACGCTTCACGTCGGCTGACGTGAGCGGCCAGGTATATTGCAGGTCAAGGCCGGTAAGGCCCGCCGACCGCGCATCCCGGATCACCGCGTCAATCGACGGCGGCGCCTTGGCCTTGGGGTCCTTCGCGTCCGGCGCCTTGTAACCCATGAGATAGAGCGTGCGGAAAGCCGGAAGCTCGCGGCGCACCGCCTTCAACGTATCGAGATTGAAACTGATCACGGTCACCTGGCGTTCCGTGACCCCGGTGGCGGCGAAGACCCGCCGGAGCTCCGGCACGATCTCAGGTCCCGTCTTTATCTCCACCAGCATGGTCTTGCCGGCGGGGGTCAAAGCCAGCTGCTCCTCAAGCAGCGGCAGCTTCTCGCCGGCAAACTCCGGCGCTTTCCAGCGCCCGGCGTCGAGCGCGCGCAACTCCGCCTGCGTCATCTCCGCGATCACGCCCTCTCGGCCGGTAGTCCGCCGGGTTGTCTTGTCGTGGCAAACGATGATGCGCCCGTCCTTCGTGAAATGAATGTCGGTCTCCACCGCGTCCGCCCCCTGCCGCCAGGCGAGATGCGTGGCGGCGACGGTGTTCTCCGGCGCGTCGTGGGAGGCGCCGCGGTGGGCGACGATATCGACCGCGGCGAGCCGGGCGGTCATGACCGCAACCAAAAGCGGAATCCGGCGGGTGCAACGCATGGTGGGGGTCAGAACTTGCGGGTGATCTCGAGCGTTACCTGGCGACCGCGCACGTTGGCGGAACCGCCGGCGTAGCCGTAGGTCTCGTCGGCCAGCGGAGGCTCGGAATCGAGGACGTTGTTGAGCCCGAGGCGGGCGGACACCCCGCGCAGCCAGCGGCCGGACCCGCGGTCGAAGCGGTACGAGATCCAGGCGTTGTGGTTCATGAAAGGATCCACGAAGAGGAGATAGCGCGTGACGCCGTTATCGTTGAAAACGCGGATGTAGTCCGGCTGTCCGAGTGCGCGGTAAACGGCCTCGGTGGTGGCGGCGGAAGTGTCGACGAAGGAGTGGAAGTAACTGGTGAACCAGCCGGCCGACCAGCCGCCCTGACGCCACGAGAGCGACGCGCTCCCGCGCCAGCGCACGCGACCATTGCGGTCGAGTTCGTTCAGAATCGGCGCCTGCTCGTCGCCCTGGGAGCGACGCCGGAGGTAGCGGGTGATGTCGGTGTTGAGGGCGAAGGACCCCAGACGCGTGCGGGGGCTGCGCCATTGCGCGCCGACCTCGTAGCCCTCGATGTCTCGGCCGCTCAGGTTGATGTAGTTGTCGATGATGCTTTCGACCTCGCCCACCGGGGCCCGGCGTGCCGCCGCGCTGGTCTGGCGGGCGTTGTAGGCCGCGAAGGCGGCGCGGTCCTCGGCCGTGACCGCGCGTCGCTTCACCGCACCGTAGCCCTTGTAGCCGGCGGTCCCCGACCCGAGGTCGACCTGGTCAATCGGCGTCCCGGCGGCCAGCGCGGCCTGCGTCGCGAGATCAAGATAGAGCTCGTCACGCAGCAGGGTGCCGGGCGCGCCGATGTTCTCGATCACGTCGTTCTGGTTCAGGCGGTAGTAGTCGAAGTTCAGGGAAAGACCGCGCACGCCCGGCACCTCCATGACCAGTCCAGCGAGGGCGGTCTTGGCCTGCTCGGGCTGCAGCTTCTCGTTGCCCTGCCGGAACACGGTGCGCTGCGCCGACGAATCGGTCGGCAGCCCCGTGACCTCCGCCCGATAGGGATCACCCGCGCCGATCTGCCGGCGCAACGGGGTGATGTTGGTCTGGACGAGATTCGGTGCGCGGAACGACTCCGCCGCGGAGCCGCGCAGCTTCAGCCATGACACCGGCATCCAGACGAGGCTGGCCTTCGGCTTGGTGGTCTGCCCGTGGATCGAGAAATGTTCGAAGCGGCCGGCCAGCGTGAGTTCCAGCGCGTCGACCAACGGCACCTTGTTTTCCCGCGTGACGAAAGGCAGCGCGGTCTCCGCGTACGCCGCGAAAATCGTCTGGCGGGCGCTGATCGGCACATTGGAGCTGAGGGCGAGGAAATCGTTGTCGCCCTCGCGCAGAAACGGGAAATCGGCGCCGGACCCCGGCGGGTTCAGGCCGGAATAGGCGGCACGTTTGTCGGAGTACGTCTCGTGCCGCACCTCGGCGCCGGTTGCCACGCCCACCCGCCCTCCCCGGCCCAGCCGCCAGAGCCGACCGTTGGTCTTGAGGTCCCACAGGAAGAGATTGGTTCGTCCGAAACGATCCTCGTCACCGTAAACCTCGTCGAGCACCGGCGCCGGGTTCGCGAAGGGCCGGTCGACCGTGATGAGGTTGTTGACGATCTTGAACGTGACCGGGAAGGGGTTGAAGGCCGTCGGGTCGGTGCGGGCCAGCGCGCGGCGCAGCTTGGACTCGCGCACTTGGAAGCGCTCGTATTCGTGCGACTGCGCGCCTGAGGCCACGAGGGCGCTCTCCCACTCCCAATCATCGCCGAAGCGTCCGCGCACGCCACCGAGGAGGCGCCACGCGTAGCTCCAGACCTCGGTCACGCGGGGCTTGAAACCCTGGCCCGCGGTGTCGGCGTTCTGCCCGGGCGAGATACCGGTCCACAGGGAAACGTCGGCCGGGGCGCCGGTGAGCCGGGGCGTGCCGTCGGCGTTGGGCGCCCCCGTCGGATGGTAAAACCGCACACCGAACGGATTCCAGGGGTTGGACGCCGGCAGGTAGATCCCCTGGTCGTCGGTGTTCTTGAAGTTGACCGGTTCGCGGCCGTTGCGGCTGTAGGCGCGGTAGAAGAGAAAATCGGCGAAGACATCGAGCCGGTCGTTGAGCGGACGATCGATGAAGGTGGCGAACTGCATCCGGTCGGTGGCCGGGACCAGCACCTTCCACTTGTTCCAGTTCGAGTAGGTCGCGTTCTCCGGGCTATCGATGTTCTTGGACGGCGCGGTCTGGCGGAAGCTCAAGCCGGCCGGGCTCGGCCAGAGGTAAAACATGCCATCGGCCACCAGCGAAGCGACGCCGGCGGGCGGTGTGGTGCTCGTCGTGATGCCGGTGTTGCCCACGGGCCGGGAGCCGGTGAAGCGCAGGAAGTCGGGCTGGATGAAACCCCGCTGCCACTGGCCCCATTGGTTGACGTTGTTGGTGTTGGAGAAGTCGTTGTCGCGGACGGTCGTGCCGTTGGCATCGACGATCGGCAGGCCGTTCCACGGCGCGGGCAGATTCCGGCTGATGCGCATGTCGGAATTACGCGCGAAGCGCCGCTGCGAGGCCGCGAGCGCGTCGCGGTGGAAGTAATCGACGGTGTAGGCGATCCGGGTGCGGCCCGTTTTGAACCCGTGGGTGTAGGTGCCGCCGACCTCGTTGGCCCCTCCGTGCTGGGTCATAGACCCGCGCAAGGTGAGCTGGCTGCCGGTGTAGGAGCGCGAGATCCGGTTGTTGATGACTCCCGCCGCGGCGTCGGCGCCGTAGATGGCGGAGGCGCCGTCGCGCAGCACCTCCACGCGCTCGATCAGGGCGCGGGGCACCGTGTTGATGTTCACCGCGAGCGACGGCACTCCGTTCTCGGCCATCGAGATCGGGTGCGGCGCCATGCGGCGACCGTTGAGGAGCGTGAGCGTGCTGCCCGAGCCGATGCCGCGCAGGTCGACGGAGGCGACGTCGCCGCGCGCCAGCTGGGGCCCGTTGTTCATCTCAGTGATCGCGGACGGCTCGGCGATACCGAGGGTCTCGAACAACTCGGCCATCGTGGCGGCGCCACGGGCGTCGATCTCAACCGGGTCGATGACCGTGACCGGCAGGGCGGTCTCGGCATCGGTGCGGCGGATGTTCGAGCCGGTCACGACGAAGGTCTCCAGCTTGACGGCCTCCTCGGGCGCCGGGGCGGGTCGGTTCGGGGCCTGCTGGGCCGGCAGGGCGAGCACGGGGAGCAGAAGAGCCAGGGCGAATCGCGTCTGCATGATGGACTCATTGCGCCTCCCGACGCGGAGCCGCGCGAGTAAAAATATTTATGCGCGCCCCTTCGCCCCGGCGCCGACACCGGAATTTAACAGAAAGCCCGCGACCATTTCGCTCCCCGGGAACATGCCCAGCTGGGTTCAGCTCCGGCCCGCGCGGCACCTGCCTACGAAAGACCCGCCGCTTGCTCCGCTCGCTTCTGGTGAACCCCGCAGGCCCGCACCGGCAGCCGGGACGAACGGGCACCTGCGCCCCAACCGGTCCCTATCGGCCCGGGCGCCTCTGGACAGCCCGGGCCGTGGGGATGCCCGCGACGCTTATTCGCCCTTGGCCGACTTCTTCTTGCCGGTGGGACTCGAGCCCGAGCCCTCGGGAATATCGTGGGCCCACGGTTCGACGCCCACCCGCGCCGCCCAGGCATCCCACGCGGCGGCCATCGTCTTCACCCGCGCCGGTTCCTTGGCGGCGAGGTCGCGCGACTCCGTGCGGTCGGCGTCGATGTCGTAAAGCTCCCAGGGTCCTTTGTGCTTGGAGACCAGCTTCCAACGCCCCTCGCGCATCGCCTTGTTGCCCTCGTGCTCCCAGAAAAGCGGGCGCGGAGCTCCGGCCGGCGGAGTGGACGGGGCGGCGAGGAGCGGCCGGAAACTGCGGCCCTCGAGCGGCGTGATGCGCTCGCCGTTGTAGTTGGACGGGTAGCGCGCGCCGGCAAGATCGACCGCTGTCGCCATGAGGTCGATCAGATGCGAAGGCTCGTGGCAGAGCGCGCCGCCCTTGATGCCCTTCATCCCGGCGGGCCAGTGCGCGACGAGGGGCGTGGAAATGCCGCCTTCATGCACCCAGTGCTTGTACTCTCGGAACGGCGTGTTGCTCACGTTGGCCCAGCCTTTGCCGTAGGCGATGTAGGTGTCGGCCGCGCCCGGCATCACGCCGTAACCGACCCTCATCGGCCAGCCGTCACGGGTCTGCGGCGGGCGGTTGGCAAACTGGATCGTCTCCTTGGGCAGGGGCGGCAGCGACGGCGCAGCCGCGCGGGGTTGGCCGACACCCGTGCGGCCGTTGGTCTCGGCGCATCCACCGTTGTCCTGCAGGTAAAGGATCAGGGTGTTCTCAAGCTGCCCCTGGGCCTTCAACTCGGCCACAAGGCGGCCGATACCCTCATCCATCACCTCCACCATCGCGGCGTAAACCTCCATGCACCGTGTTTCGAACGCGCGGTCCTTCACCTTGGAAAAGTCCTCGGCCGTGGGCGAGATACCCCACTCGGGTTTGACCACCCCCAGGCGCTTTTGCTTGTCCCAACGGGAGGCCCGCAGCGCGTCGTAGCCCGCGTCATAACGACCCCGGTGCCGCGCGATGTCGGACTCGCGCGCATGCATCGGCCAGTGGGCCGCGGTGTGCGCGACGTACAGGAAGAACGGCTTGCCGGCATGGTCGCGCGCGTGCTCCCGCACGTAGCGGACGGCGTGGTCACTGATGGCGTCGGTGTAGTAATACTCCTTCGGCTGGTACTCCGGATCGTTGGCGGGGGAGATGAACCGGTCGTCGCGCATGAGCGCACTGGGATCCCAGAAGCTGCCGGATCCATGAATGGTGCCGTAGAAGCGGTCAAAGCCGCGCTTCAGAGGCCAGTTCTGGTCGTGGGCCTTCATCCGCTCGACGGGACGGCCGGGCGTGACGTGCCACTTGCCAGCCAGGTAGGACCGGTAGCCGGCGGGCTTGAGCGCCTCGGCGATCGTGACCGCGCGGCGGCTCAACTCGCCGCGATAGGCGGGCGTGCCGAGGTCCTCCACCATGTGGCCGATGCCGGCCTGATGCGCGTAGAGCCCGGTGAGCAACGATGCGCGCGTGGGGCAGCAGCGCGCCCCGTTGTAAAACTGGGTGAAACGCACCCCGCCGGCGGCGAGCGAGTCGAGGTTGGGCGTGGGGATCTCGCCCCCGTAGCAACCGAGATCGGAGTAACCCATGTCATCCGACATGATGATAACGATGTTGGGACGCGGCGCGGCCGCGGCGGCGGCCAGCGGGAACAAGGCGGCAAGCAGGGAAATAGTCGGGATGCGCATGGGGAGATCAGACGCCGCCGCGGTGCGCGGCGACACGCGGAAAGACAGCGGCCCGGACGGCTGACGCGAAGCCGAAAATGCGCGTGCCAACCTCGAGGAGGAGGCGAGGTATCGCACGCGGAAAAAGGCCTTGCTTCGGATCGGGGCGTAACGCTTCCTCTCCCTCCCTTTTTGTTTCGGGCTGTAGCGTAGCCTGGTAGCGCGCTTGCATGGGGTGCAAGAGGTCGTGAGTTCGAATCTCACCAGCCCGACCATTTCAAAAAATACTCCGAACTAAGTTCGGATCGTTTAACGACCGGGATGATATCCCGGGGGTTAAACGTGTTACGGAACCCGCGCGTTAAACGCTTCGGGAGTTTAGTTCGGATTTTCCCATTAGAAGTCCACGCCGTTGGCGGATTTTTCAGCGTTTCTCCCGGGAAGTGTTTAATGCTCCGGGATTGAAAGCCGCGGAAAATCCTCCAGTCTCTGCGCCGTAAACCATATCTCGGGCAGAGGCCAATTGGATCGCCCATCAACCCTCAACGGAGGTTTCGATGCAGCCGATCCAACAGTCACCCAAGCACGCCGCGCCCAGTATTGTCCCGGTCGCGATCACCACGCGCGTTTCCACTCTGCACCAAGTCGGCGGACGTTTTGACTCCTGCGAGAGTCAGGCGGCGACTCGACACTCGTGGACACCTTCTTCTCGAACCGGATTCGCACCGGAACGGAGGGCGCGTGCTTGCGCTCAGGCGAAGTTGACGTTGTTGACGAGGCCTTGCTCACCGGCACTGGCCAGCAGCGCGAGCAACCGGCCAGCTTCAGCCTGGTGAGTGCGGCGGCGGAAAAGCAGGATCAATCCGGGATGAGTCTCCGACCTTTGGGCGAGGGCTAGAAAGTCCGCGCGATTGCACGTAATGACGATGCTGCCCTGCGCGCGGGCGTGAGCCCACACCGCCACGTCGGACGTGTCCGGCGGCAACTCGTCGCGCAATTCGGCCACCACGTAACCACGGGCACGCAGCACTCGCGCCACGTCCGCGGCTACGTCGTGATCGCACAGAAATTTCACCGGGCGTCGGGCGGCATCTGCTCAGCTACCAGCGCGTCGATTTCACCGCGGTGATCTTCGTAGTAGGCGAGGCACTCGTAAACCTGCGCGCGCGTCACATTCGGAAAACTGCGGCAAACCTCATCGACACTGGAGCCGAGCACGGTCAGGGCGACCACGTCATGCACACCGATGCGCGTGCCCTCGATGATCGCGCGGCCCGAGCGCACACCGGGCACGTTCGTCAGATAGCGGTAGGAGGTGGCTGGCATGAAGCCGAAGATGCCGCGTTCGGCACCGACGGCAAGCCCGTGCTGCGGACTCCGCTGCCGTCGGCTATTAGTCTATCAGCGCAGTGGGCGGCTTTTTTCGGAGTGCAGGCGGTCGTGGATCGTTGACGTGCCTGCGAAGAGGTTTCTGGCGTAGGGCGAGCGTGGCGTGTATCACGCCAGTCGCGTAATGCGGGCCGAGGACGGCTCCGCGGAACAGTTGCTGGCAAAGTCCGTGCGAATCCGATAGCCGGCGGACCGCGTTTGCCCCTCGACCGCAACCAACCCGGCTGACCGCAGCCGGGCGAGTCGTCGCGTCACGGTCATGGGCGAGAGCCCGAACGCCTGTTGGAAATCCCGCCACTATTCCACCACCACCCGTCGAGCCCGGCCCATAAGAAAATGGAATTTCTGCAACCGACAGCGACGACCAGAGGCGGCTCACAGTCGTTCGCACTCTGCATCCCGACTGCTGGAGAGTGGCTGATCGAGGCACAGCCGAGGTCGAGCGCGCGCGGAAGCCATCGTCTTCCGCGCCGGCGACTCTCGGGCCGGTGAACATCGCTCCGACTCCGGCCATCGGCGCTCCAATTTTTTGGGTTTCCGCGCCGGGACCGGTTGCGGTGGGAATTTTCCCGCGTCGGCCATAGGTTGCCGGTGGGCGCGAGGTGTAATCAAACGTATCCTCGATAGGTTTAGAACTCGAGTTACACCGTGCTGATCCGCCGCGCCGCATGGTCGTATTTGGTTCTCCTCCCGGTTTCGTAGGAAGTGACTGCCATCAGCACAGCAACCGCATGCTGATAACCAGCATCGATTGACGCGTGTGGAGTCTCGCCCGAGCGCATGCATTGGAGCCAATTGACGAAATGGTCGGGACGCTCAATCGGCGTCACGTTTTGTTTGCCGCGAATCTTGCCGTCGCGCCTCGGACCGCCCTCGGCGCTATATGTGGGCGCATTCCAATTGCCAACATCGAGAGTGCCCTTGTCGCCATAGAACTTCCGCGAACTGCCCGATCCATTTCCGAAGTTGTTCGAACTGGTGACCATGAATCCCTCGGGATACATCCACGTTGCCACGACGTTGTCGGGGGTCGTGAACTTGTTCTCATCTTTCCAATAGGTCACGCCGCCAAGGCACACGCATGAATCGGGGAAACCGCATCCCGTGACATAGTGCAGCAGATCGAGGAAGTGGGCGCCCCACTGCGGCACCGGGCCTTGGCAGAACTCGTAGTAGCCATACCATCCGGCGTAGTGACGGGCGTTGAACGACCGCATCTGCCGGTCACCCAAAAACTCCTTCCAATCGACGTCGGCCTCCGTCACGTCGCGGTCGAGATAGCCATACCAGTAGGGCTTCTCGCTGTTGCGCGTCTCATCAATGCGCGTGATCTTTCCGAGGGAGCCGGCCTGCACCAGCTCGCGGGCTCCCGCGATTCCCGGCAAACTGCGCAGCTGCGTGCCCACTTGAATCACGCTGCCTGCGGCCTGGGCCGCTTTCGCCGCATCGTAGGCCCTCACCAGTTTGTCCATCTCCGTAGCCAGCGGCTTTTCGACGTAGATGTGTTTGCCTGCCTTCGCCGCGGCTTCGAGATGCGTCGTGTGATGGAAATCCGGTGAGGCGATCATCACCGCGTCGATCCCATCCATGGCGAGGAGATCGCGGCAGGACGTGAACAGCTTCGCCTCCCGACCGAACCACTCCTTCACCATGCCGTTGGCCTGTTCGCGGTGGATGCGCCAGGGATCGGCGAGGGCGACGATTTCAAAATTGGTCGCGGCGAGGTGCTTGTAGATGCCCTGCATGTGCGCGGTGCGCCCACGGTCGCCACAGCCAATCATGCCGATCCGGATGCGGTCGTTGGCTCCGATGGAGCGAACCCGCTCCGCAGCAGTGAGGTAGTGCGCGCCCAGAGCAGCACCTGCGGCCAATGTGGCCGAAGTCCTAAGGAAGCCGCGGCGATTCACGGCGCAATAGGAAGGCCGTGGGTTCGTTCGTATCGGAGTCATTGCCGTGGGTGCAACGGGATTTGAATATTGTAGGAGGAGGGCACCCCGGCGACCTCGCCGACGGCCGCCAGCAGCACGGCGGGCCGGTTGTCCTCGAAGAACAGTTGCGGACGCTCCAGGTAGTGCACCGCTTGTTTTTTACCGTCGGCCCAGCGGATCTCGGTCGTCGTCACCATGGGGTTCGCGGCAAGTTTCCAATCGAAGCCGTCGATCGATTCCCACAGAATCAGCGAACGTCCACGCTGTGAGGTGAAGTAGCCGTTCTGGTCCTTCACGATCGCACGATACCGGCGGGTCGTCTGATCGAACCAGATGAAGGGATCCTCGGCCGGGAAAGCGGCGCCCGGGGCGGTGAAGGTGGGTCGCAGTTGTTTGGTAAACGGTCCCGTCGGCGAGTCCGCAGTGGCCGTGAGGTGCACCACCGGGCCGCCGAACGGCAAGGGTCGCTGGCGGCCGACCGCTTTGTAGACGATCAGAAACCCGCCGTCAGGACGCGCACAGACCGCCGGATTGGACGCCATCAAAGAATCGGGCGCATCGGGCGCCGGGCTCACGTCCACCACCGGGCGGTCCATCCGGGTCCACGGACCGTCGGGCGACTTCGCCACCGCGACGCCGATGCGCTGGTTGTTGCGGTGCGTCCAGTTCAGGTCCTTGGTGGGCAAGCCGTCGCCGGTGTTGCCCATGTAATACAGGTAGTATCGATCACCGAAACGGTGGACCGTGGGATTGTGCGTGCATAGGCCATCCCAGAGCTCTTTGCCCCGTGGCGGCAGCGCGACGGCGCGGTGCTTGAACGGCCCGAGGGGCGTATCGCCGACCGCGTGGGCGATCTCGGAATGGGTGACCCAGGCCTGGAAACCAAGGCGGCGCGGCCAGCGCGAATAGAAGAGGTGATACTTCGCATCGTCGCCCTTCACGAGGGTTCCACACCAAATGTAGTAGTCCGGGTCGCTGAACTTCGCGTTCTGCGGAACGGGTTGAATCATCGCGGCGAAATCCGGCTCAGTTTGCGGCGCCGCGCTTGTCTTGGCTGATGTGGGCAGCGAGGGGAACAGGGCCAGCCAAAGCAGCGCAGAGAGTCGGCGGAGCGTCATGGCGAAGATTGCGATTCGCTGACGGACTTCATGCGCAGCAGCGCCGCGGTCATCCGCTCGCCGAGAGTCCGGCAACCCGCAGCGGAAAAGTGTGGATTGGGATCACCCGAGGCAGTGGGCTCACGATCAAAGGGCAGTTCGTGAGAAGGAACGACGACCACCCGGGTGGCACTCGCGCCGATGCCATCCAGCGCGCGATTCACGCCACGGGCCCCGTCGCCCACGTCGCGAATGTGAGCGGTGACAATTGGCACCGCGGACCCGAAATCCTGCCGAAACCGCCAGAACAAATTTTGCAGATTCTGTTGGTGGGCGGCTGAGGCGATCCCGCCGTCGGATTCCCCCTGGTGCCAAAAGATCCCGCTTATCTTCCACTCGAAACCCAAGGCCTCCACCTGGCGGCGGACATCAGAAACATACCGGGCGAATGATCCATAGATGCCGTTCTGATTGGCCCGGCCTTCAGCGGGGGCGCCGCCGGGATACCAGTCAGCGACCCCTTGGAGACTCGAGTCGCAGACAGCATATTGAACAATTACCACGTCGCGGCCGGCATGCTTGACCAAAGAGTCGGCCAGCCCGAAGCCATAGACGGCCGGA
>SXGQ01107303.1_pt1 | contig 17594 bp, 16 predicted proteins | sample 3178371 | NCBI WGS metagenome assembly SXGQ01 (sample SAMN11356859, study PRJNA531348) | freshwater metagenome | isolation source: freshwater sample F1-20 | place: China: Fuxian Lake, Yuxi | collected 2017-12-25 | reverse complement strand
GATCCCTTAAGAAGTCCCTATTTATTTGAACTTAGAAATCTTCAAAACCAGGTTTTACCTGATCCCAAAAGTCGTCCAAGGCAATTATTCTTGGTTTAAGAAAAGAAATGATACTGGGCCAATCATTCGAATCAAGCACATTTACCCCTTCTAATACAGATTCGATTTTGGAGATAGGCTGCCCCATCTCATTTTCCGTATGCAATCGCCAAATCCACTCTTCGTTCATGCATCCTTCAAGGATTTTTTTGAGTTCACTAAATTGATCGAGCACCAACTCCTGCATTTCTAAATCAGCATGGCTCAGTTCGATAGCAATCGCTGCATGATTTCGCTCTGCCCGCATTCGGAAATAAATATCCTTTACCCCTGTTTTGTAATTGGACCAATTGGTTCTTCTCCCTTGCGCATTGGCAACGGGCTTCATGTATTGCCCAAAAGTTATCCAAAACTCCGTTCGGATTTTTGAGAGTACCGCTCGGGTGTACATCCTTCTCTCAGGTAAAATCTTCGGGATAGGACAAGCTGACCCCAGAAAAATCAACCATGCCTCCAATGGCGGGCTGCCGCTTTTTGAGCGTTATCCGAAGTTGGCGTACTGCAGGATAAGCCGCTCGGATGTCCTGAATGATACCATAACCTAAATGCTCGAGCAACTTGACAGGTTGGTTCATTCGAGTTTTTACAAGATTATAGAGTTGCGCATAGTCGATCGTACCTTCAAGACGGTCCGTCTCCATAGCCTCTTTAAAATTGGTATAAAGCTCTAGGTCTACTGTAAACCTGTTACCCAGCACATTTTCTTGAGGATATACGCCATGGTACCCAAAAAACTCCATCCCCTCGAGCATTACTTTTCCCATCAGTCGAATTGATCAAAAAATGATCCAGAAGCAGGTTTATTATCCTCTTTCTTTTGATCCTCCAGCAAAGAGGATGATTCTTCAGAATCTATCTCCTCGGATTTAATTTCGGGCATGTCCTCTAGCTCTTCCTCAATTTCATGCTGTGGGTCATCAACATCCTGCGAATCTTCTATCAAATCGCCTGATTCATCAAGCGAAGGCGTAACGAGTTCCTCTTCAGGGATGGGATTCTCTTCGGACATCAAATCATCTTCATCTAAATCTTGGTTTACATTGGATTCAACACTTTCTTCACTAATGTGGTGCTGAGCTTCATTCTGGGGCTGTTCTACTTCGGGTAAGGAATCAACAGCACTGGAAGTATCTTGAGGAGCAAAAGAAGCCACATTTGCAGCTGAAAAATAATTAGTTCGCGATTGCTCCTCAGCCTTATACTGATAAGCTTTGGCATCAATTCGTGAGAAGTGGGTTTCCGATAGATCGATTTGATTCAAGGCATCTTGTGATAATCTGCGTAAGCTTTTGACCAAAGCCTCACGCTGTTCCGCTAAGCCTTCGTAGCTTTTGATGAGTCCCTTCACATTCTCAATCAATTCCTGCATAGTTTCTTTTGCATTTTCTTCTGCAGCTTGCGTGATCAATCTAGATTGCTCCTGAGAATACGTTGCCAATTGCTCCGCGTAACGCTGCGCCTCCATGGTGGTTTGTTCAGCGAGTTGATTTGCCTCTGCAATTATTTGATCTGCAGCCTCTGAAGCTTCATTTATAATGGCAGCTCCTGTATCTTCAGCAGTTTTGAGGGTTCGAAATAAAGAATCCTCCACATCTTTGAGGCGCTTTGCTTCCCCTTCTACTTGTTGCAAACGGCTTCTTAATTCCAGGTTCTCTTGATTGATCTGTTCCATTGCCACACTCATTTCTTCTAAGAAATCTGTGACTTGTTTTTTTTCAAATCCTCTAAATGAGGTTTCAAATACTTTTTGCCGAATGACTGTAGGGGAAATTTTCATAGATTTTGTGCTTCAATTTGCCAAATTGCTATCGATCGGTCGTCTGAAACCGAAACAATAACACCAGAATAAGTACTCCAAAAGACTTTATTTATTGAGGTTCCATGACCTGCATTCCTAGCTTTATCGATGACTTTAAGCAGGTTGCGACTTGTACTATCCCAAATTTTTAATGACTTATCCATCGAACAAGTCACTAAGTATTTGCCGTCTTCACGGAAAGATAAATAATTAATAGCATACAAATGCGCCACTATATTTTCCTCAAGAAAATAGTGGTCTGTATTCCAAAATTTTAAACAAGCATCTCTTGCACCTGAGATGAGTATTTTCTCATCAGGACTGTATCCCAAGGCAAAAACCGAATTGCGATGTCCCTCAAGTCGAGTAATTGGAATAGCGCCTGCTGCAAGATCTAGCACCTGAATACTGTGATCACTAAAGCCCAAGGCTAAATGCTTTTTTTGAGGAGCAATGGTAAGTACGCGAATGGATTTGGAAGAAAGCTTTACCTGTCTTTTTACTGCCCTAAGTTGCATATCGACCACTACAAGGACACCGTCCCCAGTCGCAACAAATAATTCATCTCCAAAAACCTTTAAATCAAAAATAGCAGCTGTGCTTAATTTTAAATTCCAGCTTTCCACCTTTACCTCCAAATCAATCACATGGATGCCCTCGTAGTTGTGACCTACGATTAAAAAATTTCGTTTGCGATCTACTTCTAAGGCGTATACCGAATTCGGAAGTCGGGCTAGCAAGACCCCATCTTTTGGATGGTCTAAATCCCACTCTACCACCATGCCATCTCCAGCACCCGTATAAAAATAGCGAGGATCAACCCCTTCTGTTAAGGCATAAATACAGTCATTATGTCCAGTAATAGTATGTAATTTGTTTACTTGGATTTTTGACATATCTTCGAGTATCACTCTTAGCAGCGCCTTTAAGGCCTATGCAAACAAAAATAGGAAAAATTGACTCTTCCTCAGCCTTGGTAGTAAAGATAATCGAATTGCTGTCGGAAAAGGATTTAGAATTTTTAAGTTTTCGAGAAAAACTTTCCTTTGCAAATATTTCTCACCCAGAAAGAAAAAAAGAATGGGGCACAGCTAGACTTGCCATTAAGGAAGCGTTGGAACTCCTCCAAATTCCTTATCCTGGATTTTTTAAGGACGAGCATGGAAAATCACACCCAATGAATGGGCAAGGCTTCGTCTCCTTGACGCATACCCGTGGCTATGCTGCAGCTATTTATCACCGCGAGCTTCCAGTAGGCATTGATCTAGAGCTGATCCGTGAAAATATCCTTCGCCTCGGCACTCGATTTTTAGCAGAAAGCGAGTTAAACTTCCTTCAAAGCCTACCAGCACACTATACTATGGCCTGGTCTGCTAAGGAATCTATTTTTAAATGCCATGGCAAAAAAGGAGTGTCCCTTCGGGAAAACATCCTGCTAGAACCTTTTGCTCCAGATGCAACCATGATCAGGGGAAAAATTCATGGAACAAATTTTAAAGATCACCACTATAAAGTGCAGGTAGAACAAAACGAAAATCATGTATTGACCTATACCATTTGGTAACCCTGATTTTTCTCTACTACCCATGATTTTTTTGTCGGCTTACTCTTATTTCTTGGAATCAGTTCCATTTCCTACAGTCAAAATTATGCCCAACTAACAGCAATAGATGCCGGTCAGTTGAAGCAAAAAAACTTTACCTAGTTTAGGGAACGAAAAGGGACTAGTCCTCATCTTTCATGATCCTTCCTGTCCATTTACCAAACTCTATGAAGGCTGAATTATCGGCTTAGTATCCAGATTTCAAGCTCAGGGCATTGGCTTTGCACTTGCCCATTCATAAACACAGCCTAGCAAATCTGAACAAATTTGCCTACGTACTTACATCGGAGAAAGCGGACTTAATATGCCTTACCTAATTGATGAATAATAAGCCTGGACCAAGCTTTTTGAAGTAACTAAAATCCTAGAGGTAATGCTTCTTACACCAAACCAAACTGGCCTTGAGGTAGTGTACAAAGGTGCTATTGATACCAACCCAAAAATAGAAAGCGCTGTAAAGGAAAAATACTTAGAAATGGCACTAGCTCAAGTAGTCAGACGAGAAAGGCCTACCAACACTCAGTTAAGAGCTATAGGTTATAATATCCGCGTCTTCTAATTCCCAAAAATTTCCAGCAATTGTTGGACTTCCTCTACTTTATCGCTTTCTCCCAGTTTTTCGAATGCGGTGGAAAGGTTTTTCAGAAATCGCATCACAATAGCCAAGTTGCTGCAAGGCTCAAAAAAAGTGGGCTGCGGGTCAATTTTTAGTTGTTCCAAGAAATTATTTATATCCTCTTTTGAAAAAATAACTCCTTTATTGAAGGCATTGATATAAAAGCCGGTATCCTCTTGCTTGTAGATCAAGACAAAAAGGTTGGGGAGATTGACCCCATAAATAGGTAAACCTAATTTCTTCGCAATCAGTAGGTAGATGCAACACAAGCTGATGGGATTTCCTTTTTTTGATTCCAACACCATGGAAAGCATGCTATTGCTTGGGGAATTGAAATTTTTAGTATTTCCAGAAAAATGGAGCTGCTTAAATAAGACATGATTGAGGATTTTTACTTGGTCCAAGGCCTGCAAATCCGAAGCAAAAAAAGTCCAGACCTCCACATAGAGTTGATGTATTGCTGCCTGCAAGGTTTCTAATTCCAAATCTGGATACTGGTAGGTATTGAGGATCCAGAGACCTTCCAATAGGTCCTGGTTTTCGGAATCTTTCCAGTCTTGCAATCGCTGTTTAACCAAGCCAAACTGCAAGTCATGAACAAGGTCCTCCAATTCTTTTTGTAGGACGGGGTTAAAACTCTCCTCCCATTTTTGTTCGAGGACCGGAATCACTGCTGCTCCCAGCCCTACTAATTTTTGGCGCACGTGCTGCTTGACTTCCCAGTCTGAGTCGTCCAAAAGGGAGATCAATGCATCAAGTTGTGAAGAAGAAAGCATGGATTAGAATTCTAGTAGATTAGCTTACTCGAGCGGAAAATTCCCGCCAGAATAATAGCTATAAGTTACAAAAAAAACCTTCCTGAATCCAAGAAGGTTTTCATTCTGTTTTTAGGAAAACTAATTGGTCTCAATTTCACTTTTATAGTCCTTAATGGAGCGGTAAATCGCCGAAGCCATGTATTCCTGCCCTTCCTTGGTCATCAAAAATCGTTCTTCTTCTGTGTTGGACAGGAATCCGAGCTCTACCAAAACACTAGGCATGGAAGGGGTCCACAGCACATAAAACGGGCCTTGCTTGACTCCCCTACTTTTTCGGCCCACCTTGTCTCTAAACTGGGTTTCAATTCGATCAGCAAGTGTAATGCTATTTCCTACATAAGCCTTTTGCATCAGGTTAAACATCATGTAGGACTCAGGAGAGGTGGGATCAAAGCCTTCGTATTCCTCTTTGTAGTTTTCTTCGAGGAGAATTACCGAGTTTTCTTTTTTCACAATATCAAAATTGGCTTCAAAATGCTTATTTCCCATCACAAATGTCTCGGTACCGTAAGCAGACTTGTTGGCTGCTGCATTGGAGTGAATGGAAACAAATAGGTCTGCCTTATTGACATTTGCAATGTTGGGCCGTTGTTTAAGAGTAGGAAAACTATCGTCAGATCGAGTATAGATCACCTCTACATCCGGCATATTTTCCTTGATGTACTTTCCTACTAGAAGTGTTACGGCCAAATTGATGTCTTTTTCTCGTGCGCGTGAACCGATGTTACCGGGATCGCTTCCACCATGACCAGCATCTAGTACGATTTTTTTCATGCGAAAAGCAGGCATCATTGTTTCATTGGGGATGAATCCTCCAAATAAAAAAGGAACAAGAATAAGAAACCTTAACAGATTTTTTTTGGTATTAAATCTTTCCATGAGGGCAATCGAGTTAACTTTACAGGAAATTGATTTCAAAATTACTAAACGCGAAAGCAGGGGTGTCGAGAATTCGGGTACTTTTTTTGGTTCTTCTAACCAGTTGTTTGGTGCACTTGAGTGCATCTGCACAGCAAAGCACTCGGCCACAACGAGATAGAAGGACTGTCTCCACCTCAGCAAGCCCAGAGCTTCAAGATGATACCACCCAGGTCAAGCAAGATACACTTGCTCTTCTTGACTCGGCAAAAAATGTGCCTAAAAGTGAAATTGAAACTGAAATCCTGTATTATGCAGAGGACAGCATCATTACGGACTTTACTGAAAACAAGGTTTATCTCTACAAAAAAGCTTGGTTTGAATACGGAAAAATGCGCTTAGATGCCGACCGCATCGTCATCGACTGGAAAAATTCAGAACTCTATGCCTACGGTATTGCGGATAGTTTGGGGGTGGTATCTGGCAATCCTTTCTTCAAAGACGGCAATTCAGTCTATGAAATCCGGAAGGAGATGCGTTACAATTTCAAAACGCAAAAAGCCATCATCAAAGATGTAGTAACCGAGCAGCAAGATGGGGTACTTAGAGGCACTACCATCAAGAAAACTGAGGATGGCAGCGTATACCTGGATCATGGCTACTACACGACCTGCAAATTGACCAAGCCCCACTGGCACATCTCCTCCTCCAAAATCAAGTCTATTTCCGGTAAGCAAGTGGTTTCTGGACCTTTCAATCTGTATTTTAATGGCATCCCTACTCCACTTGGATTACCGTTTGGACTGATTCCTGATACCCCTGAAGAAAAAGCATCTGGGATAATTTTTCCTTCCTATGGTCGAGAGCAAGTTCGAGGATTGAGCTTGAGAGACCTTGGCTATTACTTTGCTTTCAACGACTACATTCACCTGCGTGTTACAGGTGATGTGTATTCCAAAGGGGGCTGGGGGATCAAATCTCAGGCGATTTATACCAAAAAATACAGGTATAGTGGAGGCTTCAACGTAGATTTTCAAAAATTTGTTAGCCCAGAAACGGAATTGATTCCCCTCGATTACAACACTTTTCGTGTACAGTGGAACCATAGTCCAATTACACGAGGTACGGGACGATTCTCTGCTTCGGTGAATGCGGGTTCCACGAGCTACTTCAATAACGTGGTCAACCCGAATAACTTCGCTAATAATGTGACAGGGGATCTGAATTCTAACATCTCCTACTCCAAAACTTTTGCAGGTACCCCCTTCTCCATGTCGGCCAACCTTCGACACTCCCAAAGTGTGCAAACAGGTGAAGTTCGATTGGACTTGCCGACCATCGGGATCAACATGAATCGGCAGAGCCCCTTTCAAAATGTGAAGTTTGAACCCCTAAAAACGCTAAACATCGCATGGAACTTCAATCTCCAAAACTCAATTACTAACCGCATCAAAACCTTTGGGCAATCCAGTCCTGTGGATGGACCTCAAACTATTCCTTTCAACCGAGAAAATCTTGGTTTATTGCTTAGGAACGGAAATAATGGGGCAAGAAATAACATTCCATTAAGCTCCAATTTCACATTATTCAAGTATTTTACGGGAACTGCATCTGCCAATTATACCGAACTCTGGTACATGCAACGATTCAACTACAACTACAACCCCACCACAGATCGGGTAGATCAGGTGAAGGAGGATGGATTTAATCGGGTCGGGTTTTACAATACCTCATTCGCCATGAATACCAACTTTTATGGCTTTTACAATTTCAAGCCAACGGGCAAATTGCAAACCATACGCCACCACATCGCTCCTACAGTATCCTTCAATTTCAATCCCGATTTTTCTGATCCCGCATACGGCTACTATCAGGAAGTTCAAGCAGATAAATCGGGGAGAATTGCCCGATTTTCAAGACATCAGGGATTGATCTTTGGAGAAGCTCCACTTGGAGAATCTAGAGCCCTGAGTTTAGGACTTCGAAATGTGCTGGAAGCAAAAATCAAAACCGAGACGGATAGCACAGAAGGAGAATTCAAGAAAATTCCCTTGTTGGAAGCCTTCAACATCAATACCGCTTATAATTTTGCTGCAGATTCCTTTCAGCTATCCCCTATTCAACTCTCCGCACGAACCACTTTATTTGAGCAAAAGCTATCCGTCAACGTAAATAGCACCATAGACCCCTATGCCACCGTCTCTACTCTTGGGTCCGATGGTAAAGTAAGTTATCGCAATAGCCAAGAATTTGCCTGGAAAAAGGGACAGGGAATTGGAACCATCAGAAATGCCTCCTTAAACTTAAATGCTTCGCTAAATCCACAGAAAGGCCAAAATCCTGGTCAGGTACGAGACGAACTTACCCAGGATTTTATTCAGAAAGGAGGCATGATGAATGCATTTGTGGAAAATGAAATCAATAGAATCGTGGCAGATCCAAGCCAATACATCGATTGGGAAATTCCTTGGAACTTAAGCTTAGGCTATAACCTAGCCTATGCAAAACAGGTGAGTACTACCACCAGCATTACCCAAGCGATGAATGTGAGTGGAGATCTATCCATATCTGAAAAATGGAAGGTTAATTTTAATACGGGATATAATTTTGACTCGAAGGAAATCACACAAACCATGATAGGCATTGCAAGGGACCTCCACTGCTGGCAGATGAATGTAAACTGGGTTCCTTTTGGAAGATTTACCTCCTACAACATCGATATTCGGGTCAAATCATCCATCCTGCAAGACCTGAAAGTATCCAGAAGAAGAACCTTCTTTGATTTTTAAGCTCAGTAGTAAACCTTTCGAGTCCTGATTCTCGTTAGCAACACCAAATTGCTAACCTACACCTATGATGAATTTACGCATCTGCACCATTTGCTTTGGGCTCTTTTTTGCAAGTAGTTTATTACCCACTAGTGCTTCCGCACAACTGAACAAGGTCCTCGACAAGTTGAGTACAGCTACAGGAGGTTCTTCCAACCCCTCCCAAGCTGAAATGGCCATGGGGATTAAAGAGGCTTTGGAAAAAGGGACTAACCTTAGCGTGGATCGACTCAACCTTGAAAACGGATTTCTTGGAAATCCCGCCATTAAACTTCCTTTTCCTGAAGAAGCAATCCAAGTGGAACGAAGCCTTCGGAAAATTGGATTGGGCAACTTATGTGATCAATTGATCAATAGCATTAATCGAGCGGCAGAAGATGCAGTAAAAGAGGCGCGCCCCCTATTCACCCAAGCCATCAAGGAACTGACTTTCAAAGATGTGCAAAACATCCTTTTGGGTTCAGATCGTGCTGCTACCGACTATTTGCAGCGAAGTACTACGGATGGATTGAAAGTCAAGTTTGCCCCTCCCATTCAAGCAAGTCTGCAAAAAGTAGGTGCCACTGCCCATTGGGAAACGGTCATGACTCGTTACAATAAAATCTCTTTGGTCAAGCCCGTCAATACGGACCTCACCGCTTATGTGACTGACAAAGCACTTCAGGGCTTATTTGTAGAGATTGCCAAAGAGGAATTGGCCTTACGGAAAAATAGCATTTTGAGATCCAGTCCCTTGCTTCAAAAAGTTTTTGGATTTGCAGATGCACAGAAAAAGTAAGTTACTTACAGTTGACAGACCACGGTCGACAGCTCACCTAATTGAACTTCAAACCTTATTAAGCCTGGTTACTTTTACTAAAGCGTGAAAAAGTAACGAGGTGGCAATCAACAAAAAAGTCCAGCAAATACTGGACTTTTTTGTTGTTTTTGTTGAAAGGAAACCCTTTTCAATCAATCAAGTCCACCAGCAGGCTTTCCCCTTCTTTGGTCACTTTTACCAATCCTTTTTGGGTCAATCCTTTAATCGAAACATCCCACTTTTTTCCACTCAAGCCGCTTTCCACCTTTAATTCTGGTAAAGATGCAGGATGCTTGGCTTTCAAGAGTTCCAGGAGCTGCTTTTCCTCCTCTGTCAGTTCGACAGCCTTTTTTTCAGCGCGCATCTGAGGGAAAAACAAGACTTCTTGGATGGTAGAATTATCAGTTAGCAACATGGTCAAACGGTCAATACCGATACCCAATCCAGAGGTAGGTGGCATCCCGTATTCCAAGGCACGAAGAAAATCTTCATCCATGGCCATTGCTTCGTCGTCACCTCTAGCAGCAAGCTTCAGCTGCTCCTCAAAGCGCTCGCGCTGATCAATCGGGTCATTGAGTTCAGAGTAGGCATTTGCTATTTCTTTTCCATTGACAAACAACTCAAAGCGCTCTACCAATCCTGGTTTGCTGCGGTGCTTTTTGGCAAGCGGCGTCATCTCAATCGGATAATCCGTAATGTAGGTAGGCTGAATCAAGTTGGCTTCTACCTTGGCTCCAAAGATTTCATCGATCAATTTGCCTTTGCCCATGGAGGCATCTACCTCAATTTTCAATTGTGCACAGACCTTTCGAAGACCCTCTTCATCAAGTTCGCTGACATCCACACCCGTATATTCCTTGATCGAGTCAAACATGGTCAATCGGCGATAAGGACCAGCAAAATCAATTTTCTTGCCACCAACCGAAACTTGAGTGACACCGTGAATGGTCTGGGTAACTTTTTCAAGTAACTCCTCCACCATTTCCATCATCCAGATGTAGTCTTTGTAGGCCACATAAATCTCCATGGAGGTAAACTCGGGATTATGTGTTCGGTCCATGCCCTCGTTGCGGAACATTTTACCAAACTCATACACCCCATCAAATCCTCCCACAATCAAACGCTTCAGGTAGAGTTCATTGGCTATCCTCAAGAAAAGAGACATGTCTAGCGTGTTGTGATGCGTCTGGAAAGGTCGCGCTGCTGCTCCTCCATGTACGGCTTGAAGGATGGGGGTTTCCACCTCAAGCCATCCATGGTCATCAAAGTAACGACGCATGTTGGAGATGATTTTGGAGCGGGTCACAAAGGTGTTTTTCACCTCAGGATTTACGGTAAGGTCCACATAGCGCTGTCTGTAGCGTTGCTCCGGATCGGTAAAACCATCGTAGATAGTGCCCTCCTCATCCCTTTTTACAATAGGAAGCGGCTTTACTGCCTTGGACAAGACTGTAAGTTTGGTCACATGCAAGGAGATCTCCCCTGTTTGAGTAGTGAAGATGTAGCCAGTGACACCGATAAAATCACCGATACCCAGGAGCTTTTTGAAAACGGTATTGTAAAACTCTGGATTATCGGCTGTGGAGATGTCATCTCTGCGCACATAGATCTGTAACCTGCCTGTGGAATCTTGAATCTCAGCAAATGAGGCGGAGCCCATAATTCTTCGGCTCATCAATCGCCCTGCTATGGAGATATCCTTGTAATCCGTTTTACTATTTTCATAGTTCTTGTGGATATCATCCGCAGTGGCATTGATTTCAAAAGACTCGGCAGGATACGGGTTGATGCCAAGGGAATAGAGCTCCTCTCGGTCTTTTCTTCGTTCCAGTTCCTGTTCGCTTAAAAGTTGCATGGGATTATCAGTTCAACTAGTTAATTACTTTTTCTTCAGTTACTTCAGTCTTCTCCGCTTCATTTCTTTGCGGACCAATTCAAACTCTCGGCTGCTTTGACCGGCTATGGAGGAGTTTTCGGATGCACGCCTACTCAAGTAGGGCATCACTTTTTCTACTGGGCCATAAGGCACATATTTTACTACCCGATAGCCTGCACTTGCAAGGTTGTAGGAAATTGAATCACTCATTCCATAAAGCTGCGAAAAGTATACCAAATCTGATTTTGGGTCGATTTGGTACTGGTCCATCAATTCGGTAAGTGTGAGGGTGCTCTTTTCGTTATGCGTAGCGCAAACCAAATGGATTCCTTCTTGTGCAGCGTAGGCGATCGCCAAATCGTAATCTCGGTCTGTCGCTTCTTTGTTTGGCTGGATGGGATCAAGGTAGCCTTCTTCGAGTGCGCGCGCACGCTCTTTCTCCATGTAGGCCCCACGAACGGGTTTGGCCCCTAAGAAATAGCCCTGTTCTTTAGCCGCCTGATGGGCTTTCTTCAGCCGATCCAAGGAATCGTGTCGATACATCTGGTAGGTGGTATAAACCACACAACGCTCTTTGTTGTAGAGGGCCATGGCTCGATAGGCCAAATCATCAATTACATCTTGAAACCAGCTTTCCTCCGCATCCACTAAGATTTTTAATCCCAGGTCATGGGCAGTTTTGCAAAGTCGGTCTACCCGATTTTCGAGTCGAGCCAAAGCCTCCTGCTCATCAGTAGTCAAGGCCTGCTTGGCTTGAATTTTTTCCAAAATATGGTAATCGCCTAACCCAGTAACTTTAAACACCCCAAAGGGCATGTAATCCGTCTTGGCAGATTCCACCAGGGTTTGGTAAATTTCTTCTGTAGTAGCTTCAAAACTCGCTTCATCTCCTTTACCTTCAACCGAGAGGTCCAAAATAGAATGGATCCCATAGTTGGCTAAAAGTTGACAAGCCAGAATACTCTCTTTGATTGTTTCCCCACCGCAAAAATGCCCAAACATGGTTTTTTTGAGAATTCCTTTTATTGGCAAGTGGAGTTGAAAGGATAGGTTTGCTAGCTTTATTCCAAGGTTTGAAAGCCAGTTTTTATTGAGTGTAGCGAAAATTAGATACATCTTTCGAAGTTCTGCATTACTCTTGGAAGCAAAAGCAACTTCCAAATTCTCTAAAGAAATAGTGGGCTTTACGGGCATAGCGCGTATTTATGGGGCAAATATAGTAGAAAAACAGAGTCTCTTGGGTTTTGTTTGGGAATTCAACCTAGGAAAAAGGTTGGATATTTCGCCTCCAAGAATTCATCTCACAATTCCCCAAGGATTAGAGCTGGCAAATAAATTTCCTTTATTGATCGGTTCCCTGTGGGGAAAATCTTACTTATTTTAGGTCATTGCAGTAGGCTATGCCTTGGAAAAAAATAAATGAAAACTATTATTTTTGATTATCAAATAGAGACAAAATTTTAGTTTGTATCTATCATTTCAATTCGCTCTAATTAAAATTATTTAAAAGCTTGTCCCAATTCATTGAAGAAATGATAATGGAAATGCGTTAAAATAATTTTGCTTTTAAGAAATTGCGGTTTACCTTTACAACATGTTCATCAACGCAGCGATTTATTTTAGCTTCTTTTATTTTTACTTTCGACCTAATCATCGAATCGGATCTGTGTATTGTCTAGCCAAAAACTAAAAACAAATAAACATCACAAAGCCCGATTCGAAAGAGTCGGGTTTTTTTATTTAAACCCTTCAAATCCATGAAGCCACACAAACAAATTAAAGACTGGGGTCTTGGCCTAAGCAACCCCATGATCATCGGAGGTCCTTGTTCTGCAGAAACTCCAGAGCAGATTGCACAAATCTGTTCCGAGATGAAGGAAAATCAAATCATCCCCCAGGTCTTCCGAGCAGGAATTTGGAAGCCCCGTACAAGACCGGGATCTTTTGAAGGCGTTGGAGAAGAAGGTTTGAAGTGGATGGAGATAGTTCGAGATGAACTACATATTCCGGTCACAGTAGAAGTTGGTAATGCCGCTCACGTGGAAATGGCACTCAAGCACAACATAGAAATTTTATGGATTGGGGCACGTACTACAGTTAATCCATTTGCAGTGCAAGAAATTGCAGAGGCCCTTCGCGGAGTAGATGTTCCTGTGATGATCAAAAATCCAATGAATCCAGACTTGGAGCTTTGGATGGGGGCTCTGGAACGCATGTATGCCGTGGGCATCACCAAGCTAGCGGCTATACACCGTGGATTTTCGGATGCGTACGACAAGCGCTACCGCAACAAGCCCAACTGGTCTATGCCCATTCACCTGAAGCGGGAATGGACAGGGATGGAAGTAATCAACGATCCTTCGCACATCGTAGGCCGTAGAGACGGCTTGCTAGAAGTAGCCCAAAGCGCCATGAACTTCGGCTTGGATGGTTTGATGATTGAAACCCACCACGATCCAGACAAAGCTTGGTCAGACGCCAAGCAGCAAGTAACGCCACGTCGCCTAAAGGAAATGATTGATTCAATTGAATTCAAGCAGTCCTTGGAAAATATGAAGCCTGATGAAAAACTGTTTGATTTGCGAAGAGCAGTAGACCATTTGGATGACCAGCTTTTGGATATCTTGCAAGAACGATTTACTGTAATCGATCAAATTGGAGCGCACAAACGTGAACACAACCTTACTGTATTTCAATCGGATCGATGGAAAGAGGTGATGGACTCCAGAACTGAAAAGGGAGTCAAAAAACAATTGAGCGAAAAATTCATGAAAGAATTACTTTACTGCATCCATGAGGAGTCTGTAAAGCGTCAAGAAAGGCAACTTCGGGAAGTGGAGCCAATCCATAAATAAAATACTGGCCTTCTTCGCTATCCCATCGCTAGCGGGAAGGGCTCTTACCTTACCTCCTAGACCAATTTGATCTGTGGAAACTGTATCCTTTACAACTGACATTCAAGATTCCCTCGCAGAGGTACTTCAGGCTCGAAGCTATTCCAAAGTGGTGGTAATCACAGATGTGAACACCCGCGAGCATTGCCTACCTTTAATTCAGGATGCTTTGCCTTCAGATGTCCTCCACATTACCGTGCCTTCAGGGGAGGAGCACAAAACGCTGGAAACATGCTTCCTTGTTTGGAAAGCCATGACCGAAGCAGTAGTCGATCGACAGGCGCTAGTTATCAATTTAGGTGGTGGAGTGATTGGAGATATGGGTGGATTCTGTGCAAGTGTCTTCAAAAGAGGGATTCCATTTTTGACTATTCCTACTACCCTACTTTCTCAGGTTGATGCTAGCGTTGGCGGGAAGCTAGGGATAGACTTTATGGGATTTAAAAATCACCTAGGGGTATTTCAGCTTCCAGAAAAAGTTCTAATCTCCCCTGCATTTCTCGCTACCCTCCCACAACGCGAATTACGTTCTGGCTATGCAGAGGTAATCAAACATGGACTAATCCGAGACCTTACTTTTTTCCGCTCCTTACCCAACAGCAATTGGGAAAAGCAAGACTGGTCACGGGTAATCCGGCATTCGGTAAGCATCAAAAAAGCAGTAGTAGAGGTAGATCCGAAAGAAGCTGGACTTCGAAAAATTCTTAATTTTGGACACAGCATCGGTCATGCGGTAGAGTCTTTTTACCTCACTAGTTCCAAGCCCCTTCTCCATGGTGAGGCCATTGCACTAGGGATGGTTGCAGAGGGATTTTTATCCTTTGAGAAAATAGGATTGAGCTTTGAAGAGCTAAACGAGCTAAGCCACAAGTTGCTCCAGGTATTTGGAAAAATACACTTGAATCCAAAAGACCTGGATGCGATCTTAGCACTCTGTGCTCAGGATAAAAAAAACGAGGGAAATACACAACTTTTCTCCCTACTTCCAACCCTTGGGGATTGCAGCTTCAATATTCCAGTGACCCCTGAGGAAATCAAACATGCGATCATCTACTACCAACAACTGCCCTTACCCTAATGGATTACCAGAAAATACAGCTTTTGGAGCTCAAACAAAAAAATGAATTCTCCTGGGTAAATATCCCCCTTCCCTCCTCCAAGAGTGAATCCAACCGTGCGTTGGTGATAGATGCCCTGACGGAAGGGAAAAATACACTCAGAAATCTGGCAGAGGCGCGCGATACTCAAACCATGATTCGATTGCTGCGCACCAATCCGGCTGTTTTTGATGTGCTCGATGCAGGCACTACGATGCGATTTTTAACTGCTTTAGTAGCAGTTACCAACCAACAAAAAGTAATGACAGGTAGTCCACGGATGTGCGAGCGCCCCATCGGTATTTTGGTAGATGCCTTAAGGAGCCTAGGTGCGGAGATCCATTACCTTGGAGCTGAAGGCTATCCTCCTCTTGCTGTGCAAGGATTGGCTGAGCAACTCACCAATCAAATTAGGATACGAGGAGATGTGTCTAGTCAATACATATCTGCACTTTTGATGATTGCTCCAATTTTGCCTCAAGGACTGGAATTGGAACTTAAAGGAAAGGTTGGAAGCCGTACCTACATCGAGATGACCCTACAGCTGATGGCACAGTTTGGAATTGCTTACAGCTGGGAAGGAAATACCATCAAAATCGCCACTCAAGCTTACCAACCCACCCAATTCACCGTTGAAAGCGATTGGTCGGGAGCAAGCTACTGGTTTAGCTTATTGGCCTGTGCGGATGAGGGTTCCTTTTTTCTAGAGGGGCTAAAATCACAAAGCCTCCAAGGGGATGCTGCCATTGTAGAGATCATGGCACATTTAGGAATACGAAGCAGCTTTCAAGAAGGAGGCCTACTCCTCGAAAAACAAGCCGTAACCGGCCTCAAAGAATGGGATTTTACCCACTGCCCAGATTTAGCTCAAACTGTTGCAGTGACTTGTGCTATTTTGGGTCAAAATACCGTGTTTACAGGTCTTGAAAGTCTGCGGATAAAAGAAACAGATCGAATCTTTGCCTTACAGCAGGAATTGGCAAAGTTTAATGCTGAATTACGGGAAATTGCAAAAGGATATTTTCAAGTGATCCCATCGGTCACCATGCCAAGATTAGTTCAAATTTACACTTACGATGACCACCGAATGGCGATGGCCTTTATGCCCTTGGTAACCAAAACGAGAGTGCAGATTGAAGATCCAGAAGTAGTCAACAAATCCTATCCTAGTTTTTGGAAGCAGGTAGCCTTGACAGGCATTCATCAAGAATCTTACAGTCCAGGCATCCTATGAAAGTAGCAATTCAAGGTATCCCTGGATCCTTTCACCACCAGGTTGCGCTATTAAATTTTGGGAAAGATGCCCAAGTTCTCCCGTTCTTGAGCTTCGAAGAAGTAGCCAAGTCGGTTGCCTCAAAAGGTTCGGAAGTGGGTATCATGGCCATAGAAAACTCGATAGCAGGTGCTATTTTACCGAATTACGACCTGATTGATCGCTATGAACTATTTATTCATGAGGAATATTATTTACCCATTTCCCATCAGTTCATGGCATTACCCGGGCAAACTATTGCAGATATTTCCGAGGTCCGCTCCCATCCCATGGCCTTGCTGCAGTGCAAGACCTTCTTCTCCCAACACCCTCAAATTAAATTGATTGATGACTTAGATACCGCTTCGGTAGCCAAGCGCATTCAGGATGAGAAACTTCGAGGAGTAGCGGCCATTGCAAGTGAAATCGCTGCTGAAACCTATGGATTAAAGATTCTAGCACCACATATCCAAACCGTACAAGATAATTTCACCCGGTTTATTTTTTTAACAAAGGAAAAATCCAAACATAAGGAGACTCCAAACAAGGTTTCCTTCAAGATCACCATCCGTAATGAGGCGGGTGGATTAGCCAAGCTCTTGACGATGCTTGCGGGAAAAAATTTGAATCTGAGTAAAATTCAATCCATCCCCTTGATGGATAAGCCTTGGGATTATGCCTTTTTTATTGATGCGGAATTTGAGGCCGAACAAGCTTACCAAGAGGCGGCGGAGCAAATGCAAGCAAACTATGGTGAATTAAAGGTTTTTGGAGAATATAGGAGTAGAAAAAAATGAAGGGACTTGCAACACGTATTGAAGGAGTCGAGGAATATTACTTTTCAGCCAAACTTAGAGAAGTCAATCGGCTTCTTGCAGAGGGAAAACCAGTTTTGAATTTAGGAATTGGTTCGCCCGACTTAAGCCCTGACCGCAGTGTCATCGATGCATTAAAGAGCACCGCTGAAAACGAACAGGCACATGGCTATCAAGGCTACCAAGGCATTGCCGAATTACGGATGGCTATGGCCCACTATTATGCAAGCGAATTTGAGGT
>SXGQ01026147.1_pt1 | contig 17595 bp, 33 predicted proteins | sample 3178371 | NCBI WGS metagenome assembly SXGQ01 (sample SAMN11356859, study PRJNA531348) | freshwater metagenome | isolation source: freshwater sample F1-20 | place: China: Fuxian Lake, Yuxi | collected 2017-12-25 | reverse complement strand
GATTCATGTAACTTATATTTGCTGCAATCAACAAGAGAACTGCAAGAGGATCAAATACAAGAACAATCAATATGATGACCCATCGAACTGCACTATCGAAATATTGCTCGGCATTTTCTTCGCCGTAAATTAATTCTGCAAGCAGTGCAAGTAATGCCATTAAACGATTCCGTATCTATTGAATACTGTGTAGAATAATTCTCGTTCTTTTTCGATTTGAGGATTTACCAATGACACGGTTGTAGACATTTTTGTAAAAATTAAGCCATCCTCAATAACGTAATTTGATTTACCATTCTTCATATTTAACCTGTATAGAAACAGGTCTCCATAGTAAATCTTAAATTCCTCAGGAATTTCGTAGTAACTATCGCGATGACAAAACATTACGCTTCCATAAGAGAAGTGAGGCATGCCAGAAAGTTCGTTTGTTCCATAACTTTCTTCAATCGTAATGTAATCACCCATGCCTGATTCTTTGACTGTATTAAAGATTTCAATCGCGAATCCACAATAACTCAACTCAGAAAAACCTAACAAACCTTTATCTGGTGTAATTGCTTTATAAATGTCAAACATACAGTTCAGATTCATCAAACAATCATCATTGAGGAACATAAACTTATCGTACTTGGCAGTCTTTACGCCAAGATTCCATGCAGGATTTACATAAATGTTTTCTGTTTGAGGAAGATAAACCAACTTATCAATCAATGTGAGTTGTGCATGATTGGCGCGATGAGGATCATTATCAACAAGAATAATCTCACCAATGACTGGATTAAGATTAAGCATAGGCAACATCTTATGAATGTGTTGCGCTCGCCACATTGTAGGGATAATTACTGAGATCATCGACTATTACTCGCCATGATTTCTTTCATCATAGATGCAATTAATGCATCTGCTGGGTTATTACTTTCAAACTTTTTCTTATCACTATCAACAACTTCATCAAAAAGTTTAGATGTACTTTTCATTTTAGTTGCGACTGCGCATCCATCTATCTTAAAGTTTTGTTTACCATTCGATACATTCTGATCAAAGAGATAAGTATCACCATAGTAGATTTTATATTCTTCTGGGATTTTGTAGTATGCGTTCTTATGCATAAACAAACAAATACCAAATCTATAGTGCATAAAAGTGCAAGAAGAAACCTGCATAGTTTCCCATGATGCCAATTCATTAGCCAATGATTCTAGATTATTAGTATTTTCAGAAATGCATTCTAAACCAAATCCGACCATACCATTTTCTGGCTTACACTTCTCATAAACCATTTCTAAGCATTTAATGTCAAACAGAACATCATCACTATACAAACAGACAATATCCTGTGTTGATTCGTCAACGCCAAGATTCCATGCAGGATTCACGTAAATGTTTTCTTTCTGAGGAAGATGACGAACTTTACTGAGTTTCAATATTTCTTGATCCGATGAACTTGGATCATTGTCTATAATAACAATCTCATGAACAAGTTTATGTTCGTTTAAGATTGGAAGCATTTGTTTGTAATACTCTCCTTTCCAGAGAGTGGGCATAATTATACTAATCATGAGAAAAACGCATCAATTGAATTTATTTTTTCAGTCTGCCAGTCGATAGATGATAGAATAATATCAAGTGGCTCCAGGAATGATTTTTCAAACTGCAAATCATAGTCTATATATTGCTCTGCACCCAACTGCTTTGGAATACCAGACAAGAATGCAAGAGTGTTATTATTGAAGATGTTTGGTTGTTTCAGATAGATGAACTTGATCTTTTCACCCTCTTGAATCAACTGATACTTCTTTGTTAGATGCTTTGCTTTGAGAAAATGATTATAAATCAATGCACCCTTCACGTGGATCGGCGTGCCCTTTCGAAAGATATTTGCAGCATCTGAATACTCAGACAATCCATTAACTGATCGCGGAAACGCAATATCTTCAGGAGGCAGTTCTTTGAACTCCTCACGAAAATTATTAATGAACTTATGCAAATCATCTTCGGTTTGCGTCATGATGATATTAATCGCCTCTTTAATCTTGGCGCGACAAGCAGATGGCGTTGACGATTTAACAGCCTCAAGACCCATGATCTTGAGTTTAGGTTTCGCATACGCAACACCTTCGCTGTTATGTACGTTCAGAATATATCGCTTCTTCGCAGTCCAGATTGCCTTATCAGCGAGAGACTCACGCTTCATTTCCATGCGTTGTTGATACGCATTGACATATTCTTTTAATTCATGATATGACTTATCAATAAACGGCTGGATCTTTTGCTCACAAACCTTATCCATGAATTCAATAACCTTTTTGGTATCATCTACATTTGGATAAAGTTTGTTTACAAGCGGACCCATGTTCAGATAAATTGAGTCAGTATCTGATGCGATTACATAATCAACGTCTTCAGATTTGAGCAAACTGTTCATATATTCGTTGATCTTCTTTTCAATCCAACGAATAGACAACTGACCTGCTGTTGTAATGCCTTCGGCGATACGAATATCAAAGAAGCGGAAGTATTGATTGCCTAGTGCACCGTAAGCGGAGTTCAGAGTAACCTTTTTAGCCAACTGAAGATTGTTGTATCGTGAGATCTGATTTTCCAAATACTTAACTTGATTCTTATCATCAAGAACAGTTTCAATCTTCTTCTTGGCTTCCAATGCCAACTTCTTGTAGCGTGTACGATCTTTGTACATACTATCCATAATCTCAGGAAGCAAACCTTGCTTCTTGACATTAAAGAACTGACAGTTTGGAGTAATTGTCACACCAACATTTTTGAGATAGTCCAACCGAACATCTTGGTGAAGCATATTCTCAACGCTCACCTTTCCTTCTTTGACTGTGTTTCTCATTTCAATAGAATACTTTGTTGGTTCAATCAAAGTTTCCATCGAAATATTGTACTGCATAATCAAATGCGGATACAGACTGTTCAAGTCAAACGAAGCAACCCACTCATGCATGCCAAGAATTGGATCTTTGACATACGCACCTTCATACTGGGATTTCTTCTCACCCTTCTTCATTTGAGGGATGACAATCTTTTTCTTCAGCAGATGATTGTATACGATTGAGTCCCACATGCGCACCTGCGTGAACACGTCATCATAGTTTACTTTGTTATCATACGCAAGAGTCAAAGCCAACTCAATCAACTTCATCTTATCTTCGAGTTTCTCTACAAGTTCTACGTCGCGGATGTTATACTCAATGAACTTTTGATAATCATATTTGTACAACTGATGCAAAGTTTCGAATTCAGAGTAATCAATCTTGCGTTCACCCAACTCAACGTGAGCAATGTTATCAAGACGATACGACTCTTGCTGAGAATAAGTAAACTTGCGATACAGTTGAAGATAGTCAAGTGTTGAGACGCCAGAAATATCATAGAACTGAACCTCACGATTCATGATTGTCGTATCACGTTTGCTGATACGATCCCATGGCGAGAGTTTTTTGGCGTCATTCTCACCAAAGAGTTTGGTGATACGATTGGCAAGATATGGAATATCGAATTGCTCGATGTTCCAACCACTTACAACATCAGGGTGGAATCTTGTCCAGAAATCGAGGAATCTTCGTATAAGGTCGAACTCATCTCGACATTTTGCATAGAGCACATCGTCACGGTGCTTGCTATAATCGCCGATACCAAACACAAAATAATTACCTTTAATTTTGAGTGTGATGGCGGTGATTTCTTCATTGGCGTCTCGAGGCTCAGGGAATCCGTTTTCGGATCCAACCTCAATGTCGAGATAAGCGATGACAAGTTTATTAATATCCCACAAGATATCGTCAGGATAACGATCAGCAATAAAAGCATACTCATAGCGGTTATTGCCAAAAATAGGAAAATTATCGACACTCTCGTACCTCTCGAGAAATTCTCTGCAATCTCTTATGGTTCCTGGTTGAATGGGCTTTACGAACTCACCAGACAGAGTGGTGAATTCTGATTGTTCTTTAGAGGGTAGATAGAAAGTTGGTTGGAATTCGATTTTACGTCGAACACGCTTGTCATTTTCTACGCCTCGGAAAAGAATTAACTTTCCCGAGACGCAGATATTAGTATAGAAGTCGGACATATCACCCCAAGATCAAGTCTTTTGGCGGCACCATTATTCCTGCGCCGAAGATCTGATTATACCCGTTTTTAACTTCATCGGCAACTTCTGCTTCACATACAATTTTATCTTTAGCAATTACAAACGTGGGTCCATTTGCTGCTTGCATCCAAGGCACAAATCCAAGAGCAGGTCCATCTTGGCGACGTTGCATTACTGCGGCAACTGGATTTTTAATTTCTATAAAATCTTCAGTCTCGTTGATAATTTCTGCTACTAATTCCTCGCCAGTTACGAGTTTTAACGACATTATGTTCGACATCTTGTTTCTTCCTTTTGTAATTGTCAAATACAGTTTTTTCTCTTAGACTTTGTGGTAATCCGTTTCTATAAAAAACATCATGAGCCATAGTCCAAATATCTTTACCAACTTTAAGATACCAACCACCAAACTCTTTGACTTCTATTTCTTTAGAGGTCAATAAGTCATTTAGTTCTTTGAGTGAATGCATTATTCACCATCAGATGCGTCGCGATTCTCAGTTGAGTGACGCTTGAGTTTGAAACCAACATGATTGGCATGAGCAGTCATCATAGCGCGACGAAGATCACCACGTGCATGTTGATCACCAGTCCAACCATAAACCTGACCCATTGTCAACATGCGCTTTGTTGCGCGTGGAAGTTTTGCGTTAAAAAAGTCACTGCGATTAGCCATTCAATAATTCCTCACATTTATTCCAGAAACGTTCTTGTTGTCCTGGATGAAAAATTTGATAATTGTGCCAGAACAAATCACCATTATCATTTCCGAATGTCGTGCCCACACCATACTTCGGCATGCCATCAGCAAGATCCCAGTATGGTGGTAAATCTTTCGATTCCCAATCCATACGAATTGGCGGAGCATCAAACCGAATCGGCATAATAATCTCAATAGGTATATTAGCCTCTCTCGCTTTAAAAGTCAACTCTTCAGCAACATCGCCGCGATAGTTTGGCATGAATGATGGATTACCAAGTTTACGATACATCTCAATTGTAAATGTTACGTTATGCGGCGCGCAAAACACATGCTGATCATTTTGAATATGATTGCTACGTTGAGCATCACCAATCAGAACTCCATCATACGCTTTTGAAAACATAAAGTCTAATGCTGTATCATTCAGAGGAACACAATCAATATCCAAGAACATGATTGCATCATGACCCTTTTCCTCAAGCATATCCACTAGTTTATCCATTGTGTATCCTGGAGGTGCTTCAGTCAATACTGAATAATGTGCAATTTGAGATGGATTGAATTTCTTTACAACATCTTGCTGAAACTGTACAGTTTTCGGATCAATGTTCTTCATGAAGATTGATGCTATGCATGGACTTTTCATTCTGGTTTCTTCCATAGAAATTTGTCACTACTTTTGCTTATGACGTTTTTAATTCCGAACACATCTTGAACTGCGTTTTTGACTGGACCGTGTTGCCAATCATCACCCAAAATGTATCCACCTTTCTTAACTACATTCGAATATGCAATCAAATCTGCTTTTACTGATAGATAGTCATGCCCAGCATCAACGTAAATCAAATCTGGCTCAATGCAACTACGAACAAAATATTCAGCAGCATTAATTGAATCAACTGGGAATGGCGTGATATAATCTGTCAACTTCTGATGAATGATGTTTGAGATGAACTGTTCGTATAATGTTGGGCGACCGTGGGCAAATGTGCTACGAAGAACCTCATCACCTAACCAATGTTCGACTGAACCCAACCAAGTATCCACACAAACTATTTCAAAATCATCAATTCCCTGATTTAACATGATCTTTGCCATGTTGACTGCTGACTTACCCAAGTATGAGCCAACCTCAATTATACACTTTGGTTTGGAAGATAAAAGAACATCATTAAATGCTGGTGAGTCTGAAGCCCAACCAAATAAATTTTCTGGAAGAGGACTGAAGTCAGCATAAGGATCGTGTGATCCAAACAACTGCTTTCTTATTCTTTGTTTTTCCACGGTAAAGTTCCATTATGACGTTCAAGCATCTTTTGATTTCCTTGTAGAAAGAAATCCGCTTTCACTGAAAGATCAGTATTACCAACACGATACTTAACTGTGTGATCCAAATTGCAATCAAACTTTAATTTGTTATTTGAATGCATGAGAACAGCAGCAATGGCTCGATCAATTTCCATCTGACCTGGTTCACGAAATTTACGATACCATACTGGTGTAATTTGAACTGCCACCTCTTTCTTTACAAAGTAGCAATTAACATCAACAAAGAAGTCTTGAGGATGCAGAATACTAGCCCACTTACCAAGACTCTCACAGTCATCTAAACAAACTGTGTTTCCATCTTTATCAATAATTTTGCGGAATGAATAAGCCCAATCTAGATTCTTTTCTTGAACTAATTTGACCAAACTCTCGACATGGTTTGGTTCTAATGCATTATCATCATCTAACCAAAGATGAAAATCGCCATCTGCAATGTAAGTAGCAGCACCGTAAATGCGATGCCCGTTGTAACGATTAGTGCCTGTAGGATATGGTAAGGTTAGAATATGGTGTTTGATTTCTGAGGAGTTCGGTGCATATAAAGACATTACAAGATTAGGATCAAGTTTTTGATAGCGTTCTTGCCCATCAACTACAATGATATGCTCAATGTTTTTATACGTTTGATTGCGAACTGATTCGATGCAATCCTTAAGAAATGGATTGCCAGTGGTTGGCGTAATAATAGAAACTTTCACAAATCAACCTCAATTATGTCAATGATCCACCAACCTGATTCTTCAACACATCATCTGTACTCTGTTTCATTTCTGAAACTTCAAATGATGACGAAGTTGTTTTAGTTGGAGATGATATAGTTTTCACACTCGTAAACGGCGATGTTGTCGGCTGATACGATGGCTTATCGCTCAAAAGTTCTTCTTCTTGTTCTTTTGTTTTAAATGCAATGATATGATCATGAACAAAATCCTTGACTTCATGGAAATGCATATATCCCTTACTTTCCAAGAAAGCAATTACGCTCTTTCTTTCTTCAGCATACCATTCAACGCCCCATGACTCGAACAATACAGGTGGGAAGTTGTTTAGTCTAATTGTTTCTTCCATTCCGTTTAATACTTTACCTTCCATCGCTGGAGTGGTGACTTTAATTAAACGAACATCTGAGAACCTGAAATCATCTAAACGACGAAATTCATAAAGATCTTTTTTATCATGCGTCTTAACAATACCACGGAAAGAATCATAGTCATGATTAAATGAATATGCTCCATGATTTGCAGAACAATCAAAATCCAGAGCAGCATCCTCTAATAGTTGTATTTTATCTCCAAGTGCAAACTTATGAACATTGACGTTATCGAGATTGTTCAACAATACATTTGCACCAAGTTGCATATTAACTTTTGGCAATGGTTCGAATGAGTCAAAAGTGTGTTTGTCATTATACATTAGAGCCAATGGCAGCGTCCATGTTCCAACACTCGCACCAACATCAATTACACGACCAGGAAGTGAATTTCTAAGAATCGTTGCACTCAAATCAAGGTATTCTTTTCCCCAGACACCATCACGGCGAATTACATCAGAGATAACTTCCTCATGTTCTACAAGAAGATACTTAATGTCTTGGACGGTTGTATAAATTCTTAAATCAGGAAGCATGATGAACCTCAATATTGATTGAAATTTTCTTTATGGTGACGATAGTAGAGCAACGCTTCATTTATATAGGCTACCTTCGCGTCAGCAGCAGTCATTTTGTTCCACAAACTCCAATCTTCGCAAGTGTGAACAAAATTGTGCTCTATTTTAGAATAACCACCAACTTGTTTGGCAAGATTCACGCGATAAACCATTGAGCCATGATGTGTTTTATTCTTGGTCCAATAGTAATCACCTTGATGCCGTTTGATTTCTTCACGATGATAAGCAGCGCGTTTCTCTTTTAGAGTCCCAGTCAAGATCATATCATATGTTACTATATCTGGCGATTCCAAGTCAATTATTTTGCTCACCAATTCTATTGCATCAGAGCGAAGCCAGTTATCTGCTCCAATGAACATGCAATATTCACTAATAACTTTATCCAGCATGTTCTGAAAGTTCTTTACAGTTCCATAGTTCTCAGGATTCTCGTAGTATTCAATCTCAGGATAATGCTTAAGAATATGCGCACAATCACCAGCGCAGTCGTCTACGAATAGAATTCGTTCTGGCTTCTCAGATTGAGAGAGTAATGACTCAACGCAATGCGCTGCGAGATGTCCGTACTTATAAGAAGAAACAACTACTGTGATCATGGTATCATCGCTGGATTAATTTGTGAAACAATTTGACCTCGAATCATATAATGTGGATATGATCTCGCAGCCTTTGTTCGGCAGAAGCCATTCATATAAGTCATGCGGCTTGAGTTAGAGTTATTTCTCTCGCTTCCGTGAACAATCATGACAGACCAAATAAGAACATCACCTTTCTTGGCAGTATACTTGGTTCCTTTGAGATCGCCGCGCTCAAACTTTCGTAGATTCTTCGGTGGGTCAATACGCATTGTTTTATGCGAACCTTCGATAAACTCAATGGCTCCATTTTCTTCTGTAATGTTATCCACAGCAATGATCGTTTGAAAGTAATCATCAACCACATCACTACCAAATATATCACTCTCACGAAACATAATATCTTGGTGCCAAGCAAACCGATCTTCATCACCTTCTTCACGAAAATATATCTGATTGTTAATCTGTCGAACATCATCACCGATAAACTCACGAACCAATTCTACCATTGGTTTACTGATTCGAATATCATTTAAATATGAATTAGCAAGAGCGGGAAAGAAGATTAAAGACTTTTTATTATATACTTTCTCACTAGCGGCATGAGGATATCCCGCCGCCTTAATTTGCTCATCAGTAACTGAGTACGCTTCTCTTTTAATTCTTTCGCACTCAGAAGCACTGAATACAGAGGGAATTACGATAACTCCCTTCTCATCATATTCTTTATTCATCGAATATAGTCGCGATAAATCTTATAGTGGTGATCTTTATCCGTACGATCTTGACTGCCTTGAGTCACAGAATATGCAACCTTGAATCCAACTTCTTTCACACATTCAATCACAAGATCGTTATATGTGCCATATGGATATGCTAAGAACTGCATTGGGAATGGAGGAGTAATCTCATCAATAATCTCATCACGAGAAAGTTTAGTCAGATCACGATGAGTCCAGGTGTGCCAACCGAGTTTAAAATCATACTTTGCACAAAGTTCATATACCTGTTCCCAGGTGCAGTATCTTTCTAGCGCAGGGACATGAGCAAGATCAAAGTGGTTATCACCACCCATAAAATCGCCCATAACAAACATAATGCCAGACTTATCTTTGAGGGCATCTTGGTTTTCGTATACATTTAAATAAATGCCATCAAAGCCAATCGGTTCATTACACGCAAGGATCTGCTCTCGTGTATTGTAATTTGGATGATTGTAGTTACCAATATTATGCGCCAACTTCATATAAAGTCACTCTTTGAGTATATTGTCGATATGTAAATTCTTTTTGATTTATAACTTTACCAAAGTCATAGTCAATCAGCCAGTCGCGAATTCCTGCGACGAGAATATGGCGACAAGCAGATTGTTTAATCCAGTTATAGATTTGAACATGATCATACTGCTGATATAATGTTCCAGTCGTCATTACCAAATCATAAAAACCTTCTGGTGAATGGACTCGCTTTACATTCCAAGGCAAACGCCGAGCGGCATTGTCAGATATTTCAATGCCATGAATTTCAATTGCAGGAAGGTCAGTTGTAACAAATCCTTCGCCGCAACCAATATCCAATGCGCGCTGATATTTGAGTGGAAGAAAGTCTAGAATTAAATTCTTTCTGATCTCATCATCAACAGTTTGCTTATAGAGCCATGGGTCAGGTACAGCATACCAATGCTCTAATTCTTCTTTCGTTTGCATTAGTCCCAAAGATTCTCGTAGTATTTGCCGAACAAACGGAAGGCATTCTTCTTGCGAGCATGATACGCTTTCATCTTTTCCATATCATAGACACCTTCACGAACGCAAACCATTTCAGTCCAGTCTTCGCCTTCTACTTTTTTATATTCGTATTTGGGTTTTTTGATGCAGAAATCTGGATCACGATCTTTGGAGAGTTGGCCAACTGCCCAGATCATCTCTTTCATGATCCAGTCCCAACGCTTGAAGTGATTGGAGTCTGTATCCCACTCATTCTTCTTTGGTTTGGCTGCAGTTGAACGAAGATGCTCAGGCACATCTTCGTCATCGGTAAATGGTGCACCATGTTTTGTTTTGTGCAACTGCTTGAGCATCGGATGAATGATGTCGGAAAGAGTATGCGCCATGTCCCATGTATCCCATGGATCGATGCGAATAGACTTTTTCTGCTCACCTTTCTTCGGATATTTACCAATAGAAACTTTCATAATTAACTCTTCTTGCGACGCGCCTTACGTTTCTTCGAACCCAATTTAGCACGACCTTTACCAAATCCTTTCGTTCCTGTTTTGGCTGGCATAAATCACCAATTAGTGGGTGCAGGATGAGCAACACCAATCACGCCACCACCCTCGTCAACGATTGGTTGCGGAGGAACTGCGCCATATCCAGGTTCTGAGCCATACTTACTGAAATCAATCTTGAGATCATCCTTCTTTTCATTCTTGAAATCATTTACAACTTCAAGATGATCGCCAAGTTCGAAATTATATCCGATTGCTTTCATGAAGTTCATAAACTCTTCAAGCATCTCATCAACAGTCAAATCGTTATCATCAAGTTCAACGCTGACTCGTTTGCGAGAGTCGCGATCCCAAGAATTCAAACCACCACTGCTTACTTGTCCTTCGTATTCAAATTTTACATTTGCCATTGTAATTCTCCTCACGAGTTTTGCACTCTTCAATTATACGCTCTTTTTCTATATAGGGCAACGTCTGCCAGTTAGAAATTTCTTCAACTGTTCTATAACACCAAAGACAAAATTCATTATCGTAATCTAATACACATATGTTTTTACATGGACTTTTCATCGTTTTTTCTTTTTGTATGAACATCAAATGCAATTGATATTCTTTCTTGGTTATGTTCGTTAGGATAAACCATGTGCCAAACAAAACTTGGCCAAATTAAAAGTTTACCCTCAATAGGTTTAAAAGTAAAAGATTGCGCAGTATATCTATTCATCTTTTTCATATAATGTAACGCTGGCCAAAGATTATTTGATATACTATTCCTAAATTCTAATCTACCACTATTTGGTGGAGACTTTATATAGCAAACTCCAGAGAACAGAATGTTCGAATCCGTTTTTGTATGATTGTGCAGTGTGTTGAATGCATTTTTCTCATCATTCACATTAGCCCACGCAATGAAATCGCGATTATGGACTTCTAAATCTAAATCGTTCAAAACCTCAGGCACACAAACCTTGCTTAAGAACGAGAAAATAGGATTGAATTGCGGAATTTGGGCATATTCACTCGAAAGAGTAGATTGATATCCCTTGATATTAGAAAATTGACCACCCTTATCATTTCTTCTAATTTTTTTTACTGCCTTGATAATGTCTTTTTGATGCTCCTGAAAATTAGGAACATCAAAATACCAAACAGGAATTGAAAATATATCTACTCGCATTTTACAAATCAGTCATCATCTGTATGATTAGGTCTTTGTGGAACAACAACCTTTTCGCATCTCTGACAAGTCTTACTCACAAGGATATCGAATGGGTAGTAACTGCAACGACTTGGTCGCCATTGCGCTTCCCATTTATGTATTCCAATAAGACAGAGGAGTTTTCCGATCATCCTCTGCGCATCCTGGAAATATCTCTCATTTGCTCTTCATCAATTACAGGCACAGCGTTGGATTTATGCATCGTAGCGATACCCTTGACAAGAGTTCCTGTATACTTCATTGACTCTTTTCTTTCCACGAAAGAAGAATTGGTACGAAGAGACTCAATACTTCGTGCAGTATCCGCACCCACTCTTGGTCCATAAGATAAACTCGGTAATTTTTCTACGCCAAGAATGGCTGAAGACCTGTTATACTTCTTTGCGATCACACCTTTCGCTTTGCGTTTCTTTTTAGGTTTGAAACGTGCAGCACAATAGATCATCATACAGGGTATTTCTCAACATGGTTTGCATAGAAACTTTCGAGTTGTCGAATACGTGTTGTCATTATTTCCCACTTCTCAGTAGGATTTTGCATAGTTTTAGAATAATCAATCATATCATTAGCAAATTGACGAAGAACCTTCAATTCTTCCAAAGTTCCACGAGGTAATACTTCAAAATCACCGTTAGACATTAGCCACCTCCACTACGCAAAGAGTTTACTGCATCTTCACAAACCTTTGCTGCTTCTCGAAAAGATTCGCGCATTCGTCGGATCTGATACTGAACATAAACCAAAGAAACTGTCAAGAGAAAAATCATCGAAATCAAAATTGCGGCAATAATATCCATCATAGTCTCCTATCATTCAGCAAACGAAAAGTTTCCAGAGATCGTAATTCTTTCTTCATCACATTTGTGCATCGTAACCATATGTTCGATCCAACTTGGGAAAATGATCAACTCATTTTGTTTCGGGTCTGGATAGTAATTTTGCTGTAACCTGAATTGCGGAGGATAGTTGTATTCAAGATCTTTGTTTCTACTTCTGAAGATTAACTTTGCGCTGTCTGGATGTTCTGGCATTTTGTAGAAATAACAAAAAGAAAACATGGCATTATCCATATGATGATGCCACTCTTGGAACGAACCATTTTTATAAAGATTGATCCATGCTGGATGATAAGTCAAACTACCACCCTGAACCTCATAAGTCAATCTAAGAAACTCTTCAATGTATTGACTGCAGACTTCGAAAAACTTACCTGTCCATTCTTGCGAGGAATCATCATTTGGATCAACAGACAATGAAGTTAGAATCTCACAATTCCAACCTGGAGGCTGGTGTACAGCCATCTTTCTGATCTTTCTCAATGGAAGATTTTTAGCAATGAGTGCATGTTCTTCAACATGCACTCTATAAAACGGAACAGGGAATAGCGAAATATGCATAAAGCCTCTCAAGAATTCTCAGTGTAAACAGTATATTCTACCTTTTTCTTTATGAGAGTAAAACTATTTTGAGTCACTTTGTGCGGCTCAACCATATTCACAATCTCATAATCTTGGAATCTAGAATCACTATTTAGAAACTGTAGAAAGTTTCGACCCTCTTTATTTGTACAAGTGCTGTGAATCAATAACATGCCATTTGAAGTCAAACAAGAGAGCATACCATCAATATAATTCACAAGTTTGTTGTGCAATCCTGCATCAACCCAAAGCAAATCATACTTCTTCGAATGAGAAAAACTCTCATACATTGTATGATGTAATTTGACATTCAGGTTATCAAAACAACCAAGTTGATTGAACACATTTCTGATCTGACTCAAGATATGAGTATCAGAATCAATCACATCATAAGATGGGTTGTACTTCTTTCCATAAAATTTAGTCTTGTTTTTTAAGATTGCTTTCTTATGAATTCTATCGTACCAAATTTCATCTTGAACATCTTTGATTGCTTGCGCAATGAACAAAGTAGAGTATCCTGCACCAACTTCTAAAATGCTTTGAGGGCGATTAAATTTTACAAAAGAATAAAGAACAAATGCCATGTTTTCCGTCAACTTGGCATTTGGCAATAAAAATCTCTCAAAGACTTTATTTGTTAGCATCAAACCTTTTCTACAAGTTTAGACAGAGTGTGATCAGCAATCTTGGCTCGAATCATTGTCGGAATATCCGTATAAGGATCTTCCAAGAAATAAGAGCAACCGTCCTTCCATGTATTGTACTTCACAAATCGTGCAAAGTCAAGCATGTGTTTACGATTCTGCGGATCAAACTTTACGCGATCTCTTGGTGCAAGAACAGACTTGCGATACTCATTCGTCATCTTCTGGGTCCTTATCTTCAGCAAGAACATCAATCACTTCCCAACCAAGTTCAATCAAACGATCTTGAACAAGATCTGGACGCGCACCACGCAATTCTTCCTCCGTGAAGACCACAACTGCACATCCCAACTCTTCAAGTTGACGAGACAACTCAACAATCTTTGCTAGGCTACCCATTAGTAATGCTCCGCATTAAAGTCAATATCATCTGGATCTAAACTTTGTTCGTCATATGAAACCATGTCAGTATCAGATTCATCATAGTCCATATCGCGATTCTCATAATCTGAAAGAATCGCATGCACTTCTGAAAGAGCAATCCCCAACGAAGTGGCAATCTCAGTTTCTTTCATGCCTTCGTTACGATACATGTCAATGACATCAATCTCTAAATTCTTAAAATATCCCATGTTACACCTTTTGTATTCTATGATCGTATTCAAATTGAGAAACTTCGAGAGGCACTCTCACCTTTCGACCCACGCGCGAATACTCTTCGCTTCCTGTGCTGTCATACACACAATCAATCAGGAAAACCTTTGCGTTGTCGATAATTGCAACTTCTGTGATGATACCAACAACATAACATTGCAAGCCACTACGAGGCATCACATCGTATGCTTTGATACACTCGCCAACTTTTGCGATGCCTTCGAATTTAAGTTTCTCTGCCATTAGAATGGCACTCCTTCACCCATCGGAATCTTATTTAAATCTACTTGCATCTTGCGATCACCAATCACCAAGAGCAGATGACACGCACGCTCAAGTTTCTCAGCAAAATTGTAGCAATCTTTGGCGCTCACATCATACTGCGTCATCGTGTTCGCGAGAACATGATCGACGCCATTCACCAAATCAATTGCTTCACTGAGCAAAGTTTCAGTTTGTACTTTCATATCACTCCCACTCCTTGAAATTTTGCGCTGCTTGGTTTTCTCGCCAGCCACGAGTGTATTCTTCACACTCTTCCAGAGTCATTTCTGACTGCTGAATCTCATCAGAGTTATAGGTGTCAGCGACAAAATAGTGTGGACGAAACGATCGCTGATAGTAACTGTCGGCAGAACCACGATCATACGGACTGCCATGACCACGATCAAGACGCATTAGATATTCTCCGTCCGACGCTCATTCGTCGTCAATGCAACCCAGACATTGTCGCGAACGGCAGTGTCAGTTGCCTCACCAAACCCATTAATCTCTGAGATTTTCTCGAGCATCGAATAGACGCGATCCCATTGCATTCCCGAGACTTTCGCAGCCTGCACGACACCGTGAACAAGAGCATTACCCTCATCGGTGAACATTTCGTAGTCTGGAGTTCTCATTAGGCAACCACCTGCACGCGAGGCTCAACATTTTTCTGCTCGGCAAGATCATCGAAGAAATGATGACCAGGAAGCGGAGCGACAAAAGTGTCAGATTTGAATCTTTTATCAACCTTACCGCGCCACACACGCTTGATCATGTTGGCACGGAATGTACCGTCAGAAAGAACGGCAGTCACGAGACCGACATAGTAGCAGTCATTGATACCAACGAAGTCAAGAGACTTGACGACGTCACCAATTTTCACACTGTTTTCGTATTTCATAAGACAATTATAGCGTTTTCACCGAAAAAGGCAATAGTAAAAACTCGAATAAAATCAATAACTTACGAGCACGTCCTCGAACACACGTTTTGCCTGTTCGAAAGTGGTGTCGGAGAGGCGGATTTTGTTTCCCGTCGTTCGGCACTCGATTTCGTACATGTAATTCCCTGTGTGCCAGAGCACGTGGTAGGAACCAAACTTGTCTCTTCGACCGTCTATAAAATGATAGTGTTTCATATTGCATATTGTACATGAAATACAGTAAAACGCAATAGAAAAAACTCGAATAAAATCAATAACTTACGACATCCTCTCTCGCCGAGGAGAGAGCCGAGAGAGCGGTCCTAGATTGAGGGTTCCTGTAGTTCTGGGGGCAGGTCGAAATAGCGCACTCGGACTCCTGCTTCACGGAGCATATATTCAGCGTGATCAATCGAGTAATGCTTGCCCGCACCGACGCCAGCGAATGGGCGATTGGGTCCGATGACTTCCTTGATCCCTGCTTGAATCAATGCGCGAGTGCAATCAGCGCATGGCTTTGGTTCCCAGTTTATATAAGCACGAGAATTGTTGAGTGAAACTCCAACGCGAGCAGCATTGAAGATTGCGTTTCTTTCTGCATGTTCAACCCAGTGATACTTCTCTGGACGCTTCCAACGATCTTTCCAATCTTCTTCAATGCCGCGAGGGAACCCATTAAAACCCGTCGACAAAATGACATTATCATCGTTAACAATAACACAACCAACTTTTGTCGACGGGTCCTTGCTTTTCTGAGCGATCAGAGAAGCCTGTAAGACAAACAATTCATCCCACGAGAGTTCATCACGAATCATAATATATTCCAATAATTATTTGATATTAATCTTACGAGGTTTCTGTTCTTCAGGAATGACATTTTCTAATTGAATAGAAAGAATGCCATCAGCAAGGTTAGCATCACGAACCACTACTGTATCAGACAATACAAACTGACGAGAGAACTTACGACCAGCGATACCCTTTACAAGATATTCGCGAGTGTCTTCGTCTGTCTTCTTGCCTGAAACTTTGAGAGAGTTTCTTTCAGAAGTGATTTCAATCTCATCTTGCTTGTAGCCAGCAACTGCTAATTCCACATTGAATGTATACTCGCCAGTCTTGACGATGTTTACAGGTGGAAATGCAGTTTGTGTGGCAGTAAGTAGATGAGCCGCATTATCTAGTGTTGCGAAAGCATTCTCGAAACCAAGTGCTGTTGGTAGAAGGCGATCGAAGTATGCGGATGTGAGTGATGTGATATTAGTCATTTTGTAACTCCTTTTTAAGCAAGTTTATAGTTATGGACCCCAAATGGGCATCCAATTCTATTTAGGCAAAATTAGTTGGTCCGTCGACCTGCCAGTCAGGTTTTTGTTGTTCTGCAGAAACTCCTGTAGAACCAAATCCACCAGCGCGCTCTGAATGTTTCGTTGGGCGTGTGTTACAGATTGCAATCTGGAAAGGTTCATTACAAACAACTTCAGCCTGAGCAATACGATCGCCTCTGCGAATCGTAGCATGCATCTTTGAGATGTTTGTTAACAATACAAACACTTCTTCCTGATAATCAACATCTACTATACCTTCACAGTTCGCTAGGATCAAACCTCGCTTGAGCGAAAGACCAGAGCGAGGATGCAAACGAATACTGTGATTCTGTAGTGGAAGTTCTGCGCGAGAAATGTCAGCATATGTTTCGATTGTTTTGCGATGATCAATCTTAAAGATCAATCCTGTTGGAATCAACAGACGATCTCCTGGAAAGATTGAAACTTCACCAAATGAGTTTACTTCGCGCTCAACTGGTGAATTGAATGAATCGTATCCAGTCACAACATTACTTGTT
>SXGQ01697004.1_pt1 | contig 17599 bp, 12 predicted proteins | sample 3178371 | NCBI WGS metagenome assembly SXGQ01 (sample SAMN11356859, study PRJNA531348) | freshwater metagenome | isolation source: freshwater sample F1-20 | place: China: Fuxian Lake, Yuxi | collected 2017-12-25 | reverse complement strand
GACGTTCTGCCCGCCGTGGCCTCCCGAACGGACAAATGTCTCCTCGAGGTCCTCCTCCCGGATTCCGAGCCGAAGAAGTCGTTCGATCCGGGAATCCGGGGTGGCGCCGATGGAACCTCCATCTGTCATGGGCAGGAACCTGTCACGCCGCACCCGGCTCGGCGAGTCCCGCCTCGGGACGGGGCGGCCCGCGTGATTCCCGACAACCTGCCGCGTTGCCGAGCCTGCATGAGGTCGATAGCGTCGACCCATGGTTCATGTCGGCATTGGCTACGACGTCCATCCGCTTGTGGAGGGACGGAAGCTCGTCCTGGGCGGGGTGGAGATCCCGCACAGCAAGGGGCTGGAGGGTCATTCGGATGCGGATGCCCTGATTCACGCGATCACGGATGCGTTGCTGGGTGCGGTAGGCGAGGTGGACATCGGGCATCTGTTCCCGAACACCGATCCGGCCTGGAAGAACGCCCCGAGCCGGATCTTCCTCGAGGAAGCGGCCCGTCGGGTCCGGGCGCGGGGTGGACGCATCGTGAACATCGACGCCTCCCTCGCCGCGGAGCGCCCGAAGATCTATCCACATCTATCGGCGATGAAGGACCAACTGTCGGCCGCCTTGGGAATCCCCCGCGAGAAGGTCGGCATCAAGGCCACCACGAACGAGCGCCTCGGCTTCATAGGACGCGAGGAAGGCATTGCCGCAATGGCGGTGGCGGCGGTGGATCTTCCGGAGTGAACCCACAGATCATTACACCATGGGAGCCAAGCAGGAGATTGGATGGACGACGGATGGCGAGGACGGACAGGTGCGTCACGTCTTCGCCCATCGGTTCGGCGGGGAATGGAAGTTCTTCGAGCGCCCGAAGCGGCGTGGACGCGACATCGAGTGGACCCCTCTCGAGGAGCCGCCCCTGTCGGACTGGATGGAACTGCTCGAGGCGCTGCAGCGTCGGGCGGATCGTGACCTCGTGCCGCCCGCCCAGGTGGAGGCGGTGAAGGCAATGATCCGGAGCCGGTTCCCGGAGGAGGGTGCCCGGAAGTTGCGAGGCGAGAGTTGAAGGGCAGGGACCTGGTCCCTACCTCGCCTTCCTCAGGATCGCGTGGAGATCGTCCTTGAGGTGGAGGCGTTTGATCTTCAGCGCCTCCAGCCGCGCATCGCTCGCCGCCTCGACCTCCTGTCCGATGCGGGCCACTTCCTTGTCGATCTCATGGTATTGGTCGAAGAGGTGGCGGAAGTGATGGTCCTCGGTCTTGAGCCGATGGATGTCGTCGCGGTACTCGGGCAATTCGGTGATCAGCGGGTGGTGGAGATGGGTCATCATGGTTCTTGTGGGTTGAGGTTCGATGTCGTTGTTCCCTCGTGGAACCGTCTTGGTTCATCAGACACTGGACGCTGGTTCCGAGCTGCCCGCCGTTTGTCGAATCCGGCGCACAATTTGGCCGGAGGAGGGGCGGTGGAAGGTTGAGAGACAATCGGGATGTGACCTGAGAGACCAAGTGCGAGCGGGCTTGGCGCTGTCGCACCCAGTGTGCCGAGCGCCGCGTCAGCCACACAGGGAAGCTCTCGGCGATGTTTTGAGGACACCCGATCTCGCAACCCTCAATTCCCAACTGAGCCTCTTGCATCACCTGCCTCCTGGGGCGGTGTGACTTGGGCTTGCCGGGATCGGGGTGGATGAGAGGTTCGGCGGCCCTCTTTGGGGGATTCCCCAATTTCGAGGTTGGCCTGATGCCCGCCCAGACCTCAGCAGACCCTTCGGATGTTCCGAGTGCGCCCCGAGCGCTCTGGACCGTCCTCGGCTTTCTTGGTCGCCGACCGGGCTGGGTGGCGCTCTCGATCGCGCTGCTGCTGGTCAATATCGGCATCGAACTCGCCCTGCCCCAGCTTCTCGGGAATGCAATCACCCGGCTCCAGGACCCTGTTGCCGCACGGAATTACCCGTTGGCCTGGTCCGTGGGGGTCTTCTCGGGTTTGGTCCTCTTCAGGACCCTCGTCGGTCTCGTTCTGGGCCCGATCCGCAATCGTACCGCCATCACTACGTTGGGGGACATCCGGGCTGCGGTCTACGACAGCCTCCAGCGGAAGAGCTTTGGCTGGCACGACAACGCCCGGACTGGGGAACTGATCTCGAGGGCCGTGACCGATGTCGGGCGGCTGCAGGAACTCCTCGTTGTCTGTCTCCTGTTCAGCGTCGATGTGGTGGCGGGTCTGGCGGGCACCCTGGTCCTGGTCTTCCTGGTCAGCGTGCCCCTCGGATTCATCGCCCTTGGCTCCATGCTCCCGACCGTGCTGGCGATGGGATATTTCGCGGTCCGACTCCAGCCCCGTTGGCGACGGGTCCACGATCGGCATGGTGCGATGAGCACGGTGATCCAGGAAAACATCGCCGGGGTTCGGGTGGTGAAGGCGTTCGCCCGGGAGTCGGCCGAGATCGAGAAATTCCGGGGAAAACGGGAGGAATTTCTTCGGGAAGTGGCGGAGACGGTGAACTACTGGGCGGCCCGGGTGCCGTTCGCCCAGTTCCTGTTCGGATTGGGTCTACCCCTGGTCCTGTGGGTGGGTGGACAGCAGGTCGTCCGTGGTGAGATTCCACTCGGGGATCTGGTGAAGGTGGTCTTCTACCTCCTCGGCCTCGGGGGGCGCATCGGGATCATCGGGCAGATCACCAACATCCTCCAGAACGCCAGTTCCGCTGCCCAACGAATCTGCGAGATCCTTGAAGACGGACCTCACAGCGCCCCCGGGCGACGCTCCGGCGGAGGATCTCTACGCGGCCAGCTCCGATTCGAGGGAGTAGGTTTCGACTACCGCTCCACCCCCTCGCTCCGGGTGGAATCCGAGAAACCGTCCACCCCGCCCGCCAGTCCGCCAGAGCGTCCACGGGGTCAGGTCGTGGCGCTGGAGGAGGTCACCTTCGACGTCGAACCGGGCGAGACGGTGGCGATCGTCGGGCCCACAGGTTCAGGCAAGACCACCCTCCTCGCCCTCGTGCCGGGGTTCCATGTGCCCACCCGTGGAAGGCTTCTCATCGATGGCATCGATGTCCGCGAACTCGATCCGACCCATCTGAGGCGCAGCGTCGCCATCGTCTTCCAGGAGACCTTCCTGTTCAGTGCATCGGTGGCCGACAACATCGCGTTGGGTCGCCCGGAGGCCTCGCGTGAGGACATCGAACGCGCCGCTCGTGCCGCCCGGGCGGATGGGTTCATCCGGGAACTCGCCGACGGGTATGACACGGTGATTGGCGAACGGGGCGTGTCCCTGAGCGGAGGACAGCGTCAGCGACTGGCCATTGCCCGTGCGCTCCTGGTGGATCCCAGGATTGTGTTGCTGGACGACGCGACCAGCGCGGTGGATCCCCGCACGGAGCATGAGATCCAGGACGCCCTCGGGGAGCTGTGCCGTGGCCGGACGACCCTCGTGGTCGCCCATCGACTGTCCACGGTCCGCCGGGCCGACCGCATCGTGGTGCTCGATCGGGGCCGGGTTGTGGGACTTGGCACCCATGAGGATCTGCTGCGGACCCACGACCTCTATCGGTCGTTGTTCGGTGGGCAGACCGGGGAGGGAGGGCACTGATGGCCACGCATGACGACATCGCCCTCGACGAGGAGTTCGCCCAGGCGCCGATGAAGGGATCGGTGTTCCGACGTCTCTTCGCCTACACCCATCCCTATCGGCGGCTGTTTGTCGCGAATCTGTTCCTGACGGTGTTGGCGACGGCGTCGACTCTCCTGGGGCCAAAACTGGTCCAGGTTGGGATCGACCGTTACCTGGAGCCGGCGCTGCTCCAAGGCCAGGAGGCCTCTTCAGCGGCCCTTCGAGGTGTCGGCCTGGTCAGCGCCATCTACCTTATCAATCTTCTCGCAGGTTGGGGTTTGTCGGTCTGGCAGGTCCGCTCCTCGATCACGATCGGGCAGGGGGCGATGAACGATCTCCGACTCGCGGTGTTCGAACACATCCAACGCCTCTCGCTGAACTACTTCGATCGCACCCATCAGGGGCGGATCATAGCAAGGGCCGACTCGGACGTGGATGCACTGGACCGGGTCCTGACCTGGGGAGCTTCTCAGGCGCTGTCGAGTCTGATCACCCTGATCGGGGTTGTGATCGTGCTGATCCGGTACGACCTCTGGCTTTTCCTGGCGGTCGGGGTGGTTCTGCCGCCGTTGGCGGGGTTGACGCTCTGGTTCCACCATCGGGGGCGCGAGGCGCATCGACGGCTCCGCGGCACCCAGTCGCGGATCACGGCCGCGATGGCGGAGAACATCACCGGGGTCCGCGTGGTGCAGGCCTTCGTCCGGGAGGATGAGAACCTGCGCCGGTTCGACCGGCTGCAAGGCGAGTTCACCGATCGATGGGTCGCCTCCGCCCGGGTTTTCCATACCTACATGCCGTTCGTGAACCTCCTTGCAGGCGGGGCGACCGCGGTGGTGCTGGGGTATGGCGGTTGGCGCGTGATCGAAGGCGTGCTGACGGTCGGGCAGTTGGCCGCGTTTGTCCTCTATCTCGGCCTGTTCTTCGGACCGATCCAGGTCATGGGCGACCTCTACAACGCAGCACTCTCGGCGGCGGCGAGTGCCGAGCGGATCTTTGGGCTGTTGGACACCGAGCCCCAGGTTCGAGACCGCCCCCAGGCCATGGACCTGAATCGGTTGAACGGAGGGGTGATCTTCGAGCGGGTGCGCTTCCGATATGACACCACCCCGAAGGAGGTGTGGGTGCTCGATGGCATCGATTTCGAGGTCCTGCCAGGACAGATGGTGGCCTTGGTAGGGCCGACGGGTTCCGGCAAGACCAGCATCATCAGTCTCCTCGCTCGGTTCTACGAACCCCAGGAGGGAAGAATTCTCGTGGATGGACAGCACTCCGCGCTTCACACCCTCGAGTCACTGCATCGTCAGATCGGCATCGTCACCCAGGAAAGCTTCCTGTTCACCGGGACAATCCTGGAGAACCTCAAGTTTGGGCGGCCCGAGGCGAGCGATGCCGAGGTGATGGAAGCAGCCAGGATGCTGGGTACCCATGAGATCATACAGCGGTTGCCCGGGGGCTATGCGACCGAGGTCCGGGAGCGCGGGGGCAATCTGAGTGCTGGCGAGCGTCAGCTCATCACCATCACGCGGGCGATGGTTGCGGATCCGAGGATCCTGATCCTCGACGAGGCCACGAGTGCGGTGGATCCCGGGATCGAACGCGTGATCCAGCAGGCGCTGTCCACCCTGTTCCAACGACGGACCAGTTTCGTGATCGCCCATCGACTCAGCACGGTGCGGCATGCGGATCTCATCCTGGTCCTTGACCACGGTCGCATCGTGGAACGGGGGACCCACGAACAGCTGGTGTCGGCCGGGGGAATCTATGCCGGCCTCCACGCGGAGTTCGTGCGGTGAGGCGCAGAGAGCGGAGGGCGTCGAGCAGAGCTGTCAGCCTTGGGGTGGGATGAGTTCGGGAAACCGGCAGGATTCGCAGAGGGAGCCTCCGGGTTCGCAGAACTCCTGGGCGATCTGCAGGAGCCCCTGCTGGATAGCGGCACCCTGGGGCAGGCGAGGGCGGGTCAGGGAGAACAGGCGTTGGCGGATCTGGCGGAGGCGGCCGTTGTCCTGTCCGGTGGGCCACTGGAAATAGAGGGTCTCGACACGTTGCACGGCTCCGGCATCGCCGTCCGCCTCGGCCTGCGCGCGGAGCCAGGGCAGGACCGCGTTCATGGCGATGTCGGTCGTCCGGGACTCCCCCAGCCATGGGAGGGGCACCGATTGGGGATCGGACCGTAGGGTCCAGTGATGATTCCAGAACGAATCGGTCGGAAGGCCGGTCTCGAGGGTCTGTCGCAACAGAACCTCGGGTGGATGGTCCTCGGATGCGCATTGCCCCAGCCAGCCGCGCAGGCGTTCCGGTAGGCTGGCATCCGCCCGCCACCGGCTGGCGAGGGCCAAGCGGCGCTGGGGATGGTTCGCGGGGCGGATGCCAGCGAAGTGCCAGACGAGTCTCGGGAGGATGTCGTCGGACCACCGTGCGCGTTCGCGCCACCAGTTGTCCCAGAGGTCCCGGAACAGGCGCACCGCCTCGAGGGTCGTGGGAGGTTCGACCGGGAGCAGTCCCGAGAGTCCGAACAGTCGCGCCTCCCACAGCCTGGGGTCTCCACAGGGCTCACCCGTAACAATCTCGGCGAGGCGTTGGAGTGGCCATCGGTTGTGTTGGAATCCCAGGGCAGTGAACAGGGATTCCCAGAGGGACTGGTTCCAGTCCGTGACCCGGGCGCGGATCCGGTGGGTCTGGGTCTTCTGTGCGAGACGTTTCCGTGCCGCTGTGGTAAGGAGCTCCATGAGCGGCCCGGTGGAGAGTGCCTGGAGCGAGGGGTAGCATCGGCCGAGGGTGCCGGGTGGGATGGCCACAAGGGAGCCGGTGTCCAGCCAGGGAATCAGCTCGGAGAGCGAGCCGTCGAGATGCGGTTCGAGGGCCAGCGTGGGCAGTTCCGGATCGGATGAAGCAGTGTTCCATACCACGTGGAGCACGACACCCCGGTAGGCGGGATTCCGAGCATGACCGTGTTGAAACCATGCGGTGGGATGACGATCGACCTCGATGTCGCCGTTCACGGGTGGGGCGTCGTCGATCTGGACGATCGCCCGTCTGAAGTCGGGTCCGGCCTCGCGGTTCCAGAATCCGGGATGCAGGACGCGGAGGGTCCGGCCATCGGTCAGGCGGAGTCCGTTGGGTCGCAGGCGCTGATGCCGCCAGAGCTGTTGCATCCAGCGTTCCGGTGGGGGTGAGAGGGTGGGTCCGGCACCGGTGTTCCGGATCGGTTCTTGGGGCGACGGGTTCCCGACGGGAGTGGGAGGTGTTGTCTTCACGCCTCTTCCTTTCCCAACCGGTGATTTCCCCGACAAGGATCCCGGAACACCTGATTTAGGGGGTTGGAGTAACGGCGGCGGGGCCTCAGGATGATGGGTTTTCCGGCGGCGGGGATGTTTTCCTCAAACTTCCATTGCAACTCCGCAGCGGGTTCCGGGTTTGATCCGGTTGAACGAGTCACCGGTGCCCTGCGTCCACAGGGGCATCTCCACATGAAAAGAACGGACTTCTTCCGAACGCTGATCCTGCAGAGCTGGGTGTTCCTCCATGGGATCATGCTGCTCTCCGGCGCTGAACCTGCCGCGTTGCTCCCTGACCCGCGCCGGGATGCGACAGTGGTCGCCGTGGAGCGGGTGATGCCGAGCGTGGTCAACATCGCGACCCGGACGTGGGTGGAACGGGAACACCCCTATGAGAGGCTCTGGCGCCAGTACTACGGGTACCAGCAGAAACCCGAGGCGACCTATAGCCGGGGATCGGGCGTGGTGGTCAACGAGGATGGCTACGTCCTGACGAACACCCATGTCGTTGCCGACGCCGACGACATCTGGGTGAAGTTCGCCGAGGAGGAGGATCCGATCCCGGCCGAACGGGTCGTCCTGTCCAAGGCCAAGGATGTCGCCGTCCTGAGGCTCCGACCCAAGACGCCCCGGAAGTTCCGTCCGGTCACCTTCGCTCGGAATGACGATCTCCTTCTGGGAGAGACGGTCATCGCGCTGGGGAACCCCTTCAACCTGGGTGCCTCGGTTTCCCGAGGAATCCTGAGTTCGAAGTCGCGTCGCGCGCCCTCCGAGGTGGGTCTGGGCGAGTCGCTCGACATCGCCGACTGGCTCCAGACCGACGCCTCGATCAATCCGGGGAACTCCGGTGGTCCCCTGATCAATCTCCGCGGGGAGCTCATTGGTCTCAACGTGGCCGTGCTCAATCCCTCCTACAGCCAGGGCATCGGGTTCGCGATCCCGGTGAAGCAGATCAGCGCGGCGCTGGCCGAGACCCTCAGCGGTGTGACCGTCGGAGGCTTCTGGTTCGGGGCCCAGCTGAGTGGGCTCAATCGCCCCCTCGTGGTCGAGGCGGTCCAGGCGCGGAGTCCCGCCTCCCAAGGCGGGCTGAAGGTGGGTGACGCCATCCTCCAGGTCGACGGCAAGCCCGTGAACAGCCTGATCGAATTCAACCGGGACCTCGTCCAGGCCAAGGCCGACCGCGATGTCGTCCTCAAGGTTTCCCGCAAGGGCGAGGTCAAGGTCCTGCGGCTGCGTCTCATCGACGAGCGGGTGTTCTTCAACAATGACCTCCTCTGGAAGCGGCTGGGTCTGCGGCTCAAGGCAGCCGATCCCGGCGGTTTCCTGGTGGAGGCGGTGGAGAAGGCCGGGCCGGCGGCGCGGGCGGACATCCGGGTGGGCATGCTCCTGTCCACCGTGAACGGGGAACGGCTCGACTCGCTCGTTGCCTTCGCTCGTCAGGCCTTCGCCAAGGGTGTCGGGGAGACGATGAAGCTGGGACTGGTCTGGGGGGAACGTCGGGGTCTGGTGGTCTACCGGACGGAGGGCGAGGCGGAGGTGGCCGTGCGCTGAGCGTCGCGGACGTGGGGTGTTGGGGTTGTTTCTCAACTTCTCCTTGGACGCCCGCCCGGTCCACGTAGGCTCGCCGGCACGTCATGGAAGCCGTGCCAATGATCGAGGTGAGGGAACTCACCAAGCGCTATCCCGGACGCACCGCGGTCAACGGCATCTCGTTCACCGTGGGGCGCGGAGAAGTTGTGGGCTTCCTCGGTCCCAACGGAGCTGGCAAGTCCACCACGATGCGCATCCTGGCGGCCTTCATGCCGGCCACCAGCGGGACGGCCCGGGTGGCGGGGTATGACGTCTTCCATGAACCCGATGAGGTCCGTCGCCGGATCGGCTACATGCCGGAGAACAACCCCCTGCATCTCGACATGCGGGTGCGGGAGTACCTCAAGTTCCGCGCCCGGCTGAAGGGCATGGGCTGGGGACGGAGCCGCGAACGCGTGGACACCGTGCTCCAGCAATGCGGGCTCACCGATGTCCAGAAGCGGATCATCGGACAGCTCTCGAAGGGATACCGCCAACGGGTGGGTCTTGCCGATGCCCTCATCCATGAACCCGACCTGATCATCCTCGACGAACCCACCATCGGGCTCGACCCGCATCAGATCCGGTCCGTGCGGGCGCTGATCCAGGAGCTGGGGCGTCGCCACACCGTGCTGCTTTCGACCCACATCCTGAGCGAGGTGGAGATGACGTGTTCACGGGTGCTCATCCTGAACCGGGGCGAGATCCTGGCGGTGGACACCCCGGCGAATCTCGAGCGCAACCTGGGTCTTGATGGACAGGTGGTGGCCGAGGTGGCGGCATCGGCCACGGAGCTGCGGGAGGCATTCCGGGATCTTCCGGATCTGGAGCGGCTCGATCTCAGCCCATTGGATGGCGGGTTCCAGCGGTTGGCGCTCACCCCGCGTCCGGGCGTCGACCTGCGACCAGTGGTCTTTGACATGGTCGGGCAGCGCGGGTGGAGGCTTCGGGAGCTGACCCGGAGTCGGCATACATTGGAGGACATCTTCGTCCACCTGACCCGCGGCCGGAGGGAGGAGCCATGAGGGTCTTCATGGCACTGGTCCGTCGGGAACTGGCGGGGGCCTTCAACGCCCTGACCGGCTGGGTGGTGATGGCCGCCACGGCGCTCCTCACGGGCATCTCGATCGTCGACATGGTCACGAAGCTGTCGGACCGCCCGACCGACTCGCCGGTGACCGAGCTGTTCTACCAGAGCGCCTACTTCTGGGTGATCCTCCTCGTAGTGTCCCCGGTGATCACGATGCGCACCTTCGCGGCCGAGAAGTCCTCGGGAACGTACGAGGCACTGATGACAACGCCCGTGGGCGACTGGCAGGTGGTGCTGGCGAAGTACACGGGGTCGATGCTGTTCTTCGGAATGGTCTGGCTGCCGCTGCTCGGGGTTCTGCTGATCCTGAGGCAGGTCACCGGCGAGCCGGGACTCCTGGATCCGGGGGCAACGGCGGGGGCCTTCCTCGGTGTGATGCTGATCGGATCGGTCTACATGGCGTTGGGCTGTTTCGCGTCCTCGATGACCCGGAGCCAGATCATCGCCGCCATGGTGTCGTTCCTCCTGGGCATCGGGCTCTGGATCGTGAGCCTGCGGCCGGTCTCCACAAACGTCGGTGATGGGCGATGGGCCCGTCTCCTGGACGAGATGTCGCTGCTCCGGCACATGGATGATTTTGCCCGGGGCATCCTCGACTCCCGGCACATCGTCTTCCACCTCACGGTGACCTTCCTGTTCCTGTTCCTCACCCAGCGCGTTGTGGAAAGCCGCCGCTGGAAATGACCGACCAGGCAATGACCGCGTGAATCCAGACCGCCCCAGTTTCGAACCCGGACGCCGGATGCGGACAGCGATCCATGTCGCCGTCTCCGTTGCCGCCCTGGTTGTGGTCATCGGACTGTTGAACCACCTGTCGGTGACCCGCCGGGTGTGGCGGATCGACCTTTCGACGGCACGGTCTGAACCGTTGTCCGAACTCACGCGCCAGACACTCGCCGCGCAGACCAACGAGGTGCGGGTGACGGTGCTGTTCGATCCCTCGAGCGATCTATACCCGCATGTCATGGGTCTGCTCCGGGACTACGAGGCGCTCTCGTCCCGGATCCGGGTCCAGACCGTCGACTACCTTCGGGACCCAGCCGCGGGTCTCAAGGTGGCGGGCCATTACCAGCTCGGGGCCGGGGCCAAGGACCTGGTCGTGTTCGAATCCGGCAACCGGCATCGGGTGGTCACGTCCAGCGAACTATCGGTGTACGATACGGGCAACCTCCGGGCGTTGGTGTCGGGTGAGGAACGGGATGTCCGCCGGGTGGGGTTCACGGGGGAGTACCATTTCACCTCGGCCATCGCGGCCCTGATTGACGCGGGCGAGACCCACGCCTGCTACCTCCTGGGTCACGGGGAGCATCCGCCGGACGGCAAGGACAAGGGCGTGGGCTATGCCGCATTCCTCGAGCTACTGCGGGGACAGAAGAACCTGATGGTCGATGTGATCCGGCTGGCAGGTGCGACAAACCAGATTCCCAAGAACTGCGAGCTGCTGGTGGTGGCTGGCCCGACCGCGCCCCTGCTTCCCGGTGAGCTCCAGAAGATCGAGGCGTTTCTGCAACGTGGGGGTCGACTCCTCGTGTTGCTCCATCCCTACACCGTCGAGAAGACGACCGGTCTCGAGGAGCTCCTGGCCCGCTGGGGCATCGCGGCGCCACCGGCCTATGCCGGGGACGACCAGTTCACGAGCTATACGAAGCTGGATGTGCTGAGCCAGAACTTCGGCGGTCACGCGATCGTGTCGCCTCTCCGCAGATCCGGCGGCGCCCTCTACTTCCCACTGCCTCGGGTGGTCGCCCCGATGCCTGCCCAGCAGATGCCTGCCGACGCGCCGAAGGCCGACGTGCTGGTCAAGACCAGCGCGTCAGGCATGACCCGTTCCAACGTGAAGGACGGGAACGCCGCTTTTGATCCGGCCCGCGACGTCCGCAACCAGGAGATCCCCATCGCCGTCGCCGCGGAAAAGGGCGGCGTGTCGGGCATTGCCGCGGGACGCGGAACGACCCGGATTGTGGCGATCGGCGATTCCACCATGATGACCAACGAGACGCTCGACGAGCCGCGGGATCTCGCCGGCAACCGGGATTTCGCGAACCTGGTGGTGGGCTGGCTCCTTGACCGGCCCCAGTCGCTCGCCATTGGGCCCCGTCGCATCCGCGAGTATCGGGTCGTCCTCACCTCGAGCCAGCGTCAGGTCCTGAGCTGGACCATCATTGTCGGCCTGCCGGGCGCGATCCTCCTGGTGGGTCTGGGGATCTGGTATCGACGACGGATCTGACCTTCACGCTCCATGAACACCCGTTCCACATGGATCCTGGTCCTGCTGGCGTTGGCCCTCGGGGGGTACACCTACCTGACCGAGCGTCCGGCGCGCACCGCTGGGACGGTGGCGGTCCGGTTCACGACCTTCGACCCGTCCCAGGTGCAAGGCATCGAGCTCCTCCGCTCGAATGGGATCGTCCGTGTCGATCGTGCCGGATCCGCCTGGAAGATGAGTCTCCCGGTGGTCTATGGCGCGCAGAAGACGGCGATCGAGGGATTCCTTAAGTCGTTGTCCGAACTCCAGCCCCGACGCGTGATCTCCGCCTCCGATCTGTCGGACGGGGGTGGTACGAACACCCTCCGGGCCTTCGGATTCGAGGCCGAACCGCTGACGGTGAAGCTGGAGATGGCCTCCGGGTCGCCTCTGCTCTACCAGATCGGTGGGCCGACACCCCTTGGCTCCCAGTTCTACTTCAAGCAGGTCGGGGCGGATGGGGTGTTCACTGGCGACGACACCTTCCTGAAAAACATTCCCCCGACGCCTGATCATTGGCGGGACCGGAGCCTGTTCGATCTGCGGGGACAGCCCTTCGATCGGCTCGAGATCCGGGGCCCGACCGCCTTCAGCGCTGTCCGGGAAGCCACGAATGGAGCGTGGCGCCTGGTGAAGCCGCTGTCCGCCCGTGCCGATTCGGAGCGGATCGAGGCGCTCATCAATGCGCTCCAGGTGACACCCGTTGCGGCGTTCGTGTCGGACTCACCCCTGGTGGATCTCGCGGCCTACGGGTTCCAGCCGCCGGAGTCCGAGTTCGTCCTCGGCCGGGGCACCAATGACTTGGTTCATCTCCAGTTTGGCCGCGTGCCCACCAATTCCCCGGAACATGTGCTCGTCCGCCGGATGGCGACGACCAACGTCGTACTGGCCCCCGTCCAGGCTGGGTTGCTTCTCCGGCTCCCGCTCCCGAACTTCCGGGACCGCAACCTCATGCCTCGCTTGGACGGGGTCTCCGAGGTGCGCTTCCGCTCGGAGGGCGGCTGGGTTCGGGTCGAGCGTCAGGGCACCAACTGGACGGTGGTCGAGCCCAGGCGGTTCGCCGCGGATCCGGTTCTGATGGACCAGCTGATCCGCCAGCTGGGCGGCATGACCATCATCGAGTTCCCGAACGATGTCCCGGCCGACCTCGGCCGCTACGGCCTCCAACGGCCGGAACGCGGCTTCGTGCTCCTCGCCGGCACCAATGAGCTGGGCCGTCTGGACTTCGGATCCCAGGTGGGGCTCGACGACAAGGTGTATGTCCGACGGGCTGACGAACCCAGCATCTACACCACCCGGCTGGGCGAGCTGCTCCGGCTGCCGGAGGTTGCGGACCAAGTTCGTCTCATGCGCTTCGACCCCACAAACGTCGTTGAGGTTGCGATCGAGCAGAAGGGGCGGAAGCGGGTCCTCACGCGGGGGGTGAACGGACGCTGGACCGCGTCGGCGGGGTCGCCGGCGGTGTTTCTGGACGAGACCGTGAACGAGACCCTGTTCCGGTTGGGCCGTGTGGAGTCGACCCGATATCGGACGCCTGTGGAGGAACAGCTCGGGCTGCTGAAGTTCAAGGAAGTGGATCACAGCATCGACCTGAGGTTCCGGCCTGGAAGCGGCCCAACCTCGGTCAGGTTCCAGTTCGGGGGAAAGAACCCGGCCAACAACATGTTTGCCCTCGTGCGGTTCGACGCGGACGCGGACCCCTTGTTGATCGAGTTCCCTGTGGCGCTCTACGAGGACGTGTATCGGGATTTCTCAGCCCCGTGAATCCAGGCCCGTTACCGGAATTCCCGGAGTCGGAACCCGGGGCGGCTGTCCCGACAGGGAAGGGCCGACGGTTTTTCCGGAGGTGCTGGAGGGGGTTCAAGTGGGCGGTCCGACTGGCCTATGTACCCGTTGGCATCCTGCTTTATCTGGCCGTTCACCTGCACCAGATCGGCCTGCCGAATTTCGTCCGGGAACCCCTCGTGGCCCAGTTGGAGGCCCAGGGGCTGGGGTTGGAGTACAGCCGGATCCATCTCGAGTGGGGGGAGGGACTGTTTGCGGAGAATGTCCTCGTGCATTTCCGGGGGCGGCCCAAGAGCCAGTTCGCCTACTTCCAGAAGGTGCAGCTCCGCATCAACTTCCTCGCCTTGCGGGATCCGGAGCTCCCGATCGTGGAGTCCCTCGGACTTGTCGGAGGCGAGGTTTCTCTCCCGGTGGAGGGAGGTCCGGATGAATCTGCGGCGTTGCTGAAACTGAACCACATCTCGGGTGACATCGAATTCGATGGATTCGACACATGGCGGCTCGTCGGACTGTCGGCGAAGATCCATGCCCTGTCCTTCGAGGCCATGGGCTCCGTTCGCGGGACGTCTGCCCTGTTCTCCAATCGGCGTCCCGAGTCCCAGGATGCCACCGCTCCGGTCCTGTCGGTGAGGAGTGCTCCGCTGGCGCGGATCCTGAACCAATTGGAGGCAACGACCTTTCGGAACCCTCCAAAGCTGGACCTCGCCTTTGCGATCGATGGGGACCGGCCGCAACGCTCCCTCGTCGAATTCCGGTTGGAGACGTCCGGCGTCACCAATGCCATCGGAACCTTCGAGGGGTTGCGCCTCCGGTTGAGTGTCTCGCCGGACACCGAAGAACCCCCGACGTTGCGGGGTCTGTTCCATCTGGATTCCGACGCCGTCCGGACATCGTTCGGCTCGTTTGCTGGATTGGACTGGCAGGTCGGGTTCCAGATCCTAGCCTCCGAGGCTCGGCCCTCTCGTCTAAACTGGCAGTTGAATGCCCGTTCGCTCGAGCAGGCGGATCTCAACGTCGGGCGGATCCAGATCCGGGGAGTGACGGTGTCGACGAACCGTTTCCCGGAGGTGCCGATCGGGGAGGGAGTCCGCGCCATGGCCCGGGCAGGCCTGGATCTCGAGGGTGGATACCTCAGCCATCTGGAACTGGGCTTCCACGACCTCATCGCATCCTGGGGCACGGTCACCAATGCCACCGTTGCGACACGGATCTGGAACGCCACGAACGATTGGAACCCGCGGGGGCTTGACCTCCTGATGGCCTCGGGAGGCGTGCGGGTCCAGGGCCATGTGGCGGAGGGGCTCACGCTCCGTGGGAGCATTCTTCCGGCGGCGACGAACATGGGTCCAGCCCTGACGGCATTCTGGACGAATCTCGCGCCGTGGCGGCTTCAACTCGAGGCGGGTCTCGACAGGCCGGCGCTGGCCACGGGAACGCGGCTCGGATCATTGCGGGCTCTCGTGGATTGGGCCGACGGTCGAGCATCCCTCACGAACCTGGAAGTGCGCTTCGAGGAAGGCACGATGGTGGCGTCGGGCACCGTCGATGCCCGGTCGCGTGAGACCCGGCTAAACCTCAGGGTGGACGCTGGGACGCAAGGACTGGCAACCGTGCTTCCAGCGGATCTCTGGCAGGTGTGGACCCGCAATGACATTGGCACCAACTCCCGGGTTCAGTTTGCCGTGGACGCATCCGGTCGACTGCCCGATTGGACGATCCCGGTACAGGAGTGGAAGGAGCCGCTCCAACGCGAGATCTCCCTCGCGGGAACCCTCGATGCCGCACCGGTGTCGTGGAGTGGGATGACCTTGGATGAGGCCGGGTTGAAGGCGTCGTGGAGTCGGGACCGTCTCCGCCTCGAATCCCTCCGCATCTCAAGGGGTGGCGGGAAGGTGCAGGTTGATGGCACCTGGGATTCGGCCGATGGGGATTTCGACGCCCGTGTTTCCAGCACGCTCGACCCCCTGGTGTTCCGACCCGTCATCCGGGCTCCGGGATTGGCGCGGCAGTTCGACATGATCCAGCTCGGGTCCCTGCCGGAGATTGTGGCCGAGGTCCGTGGAAACACCCGCAGCGTAGCCGATCTCTCGGGCACTGCACGCGTGGCGATCACCAATGCCGTCTACCGTCTGGAACCCGTGACCGAACTTCGGACCACGGTCCACTACACCAACGGGAGCGTCCTGTTCACGGGGACGGACCTGCTCCAGACCACGAATCGGATCCTTGCGCCCTGGATGCGGTTCGATCCGAAGGCCAACCTGCTGTGGTTCACAAATGCGACCGCGCGGGTGGATCTCGCATCGCTGGCTCGGGTGATTGGTCCAAAAACCGCGGACACATTGGGGCCCTACCATTTTCCGGTGCCGCCGGAGGTCGAGGTGAATGGGGTGATCCCGACCGCCGACGAGGCCGAGGCAGACGTGGTGTTCAAGACGCGGGCGCCGGCCTTCGAGTGGTGGTACTTCAAGTTCACGAACCTCGTGGCCACCGTCGGATGGAAGGGGGATCGGCTTTCGATCACCAACGTCACGTCCGGCTTCTACGGCGGTTCCCTGGAGACGGACATCCAGTTGGACATGACCGAGCCAAGGAACACCCGATTCACGGCGGACCCGAGGTTCCAGGATGTCCGGGTCGATCTGCTGATGGAGGATCTGGTGACGCGGACGAACCAGCTCGGGGGTCTGCTGAGTGGTCAGGTGCTGGTGGAGCAGGGGCAGAGTCGGAAGGGCATGCCTTGGAAGGGGCGTGGCAACGCCGAGATCCGGGATGGACTCCTTTGGGGACTTCCCCTCTTCGGACTTCTTTCCCCGGTGTTCGACGCAGTGGCCCCGGGCATGGGCAAGGCCCAGTTCAACGCGGGTACCGGCATCTTCACCCTGACCAACAACACGGTCGATTTCCACAGGGTGGAGCTCATCTCCTCCGCGATGCGGCTCGACATGAAGGGCGGAGTCGACTTCGACGGGAACGTGGATCTGCTGCTCGAGGCCCGGCCTCTGCGCGATGTCCCATTGCTCGGCCCGATCCTCGATCTCGTCCTGGCCCCGTTCACGAAGCTGTTCGAGTACAAGATTAGCGGGACACTGGGGCAGCCGGAGGCCGAGCTCCGACACGTCCCCTCCTTCCTGCTGGCCCCACTCCGGCCCTTCAAGATGTTGAAGGGGGTGTTCCAGGGGCCGGAGTCCAGGACAGGGGCTCATCAGCCCTGAAGTGCTGGCGCTGTCTGGAATTCAGGGAGGGATGAGAACCATGGGGCTCCCGATCACTTCGGGAACTTCTTTTCAGGGTAGGCCGGACGGGGAGGAACGGGCCTCGGATCCTTTGCGATCCGTTCCTCCAGATGCTTCACCGCAGCCTCGAGCTGGGCGTCGCGGCCGTTGAAGGTCGCGTGGGGTAGGTTGTCCACGACGATGTCGGGATCCACCCCATGGCCCTCGATCAGCCACTGGCCCTCCGGACCGTACACGCCGAGCTCCGCCGCCGAGGCCATGCCGCTGTCGACCAGCCACCGCCGGGCGCTGAGCCAGATCTCGCCGCCCCAGGTCCGGGTTCCGATGACCTTGCCGAGCCCAAGACGTTTGAACCCCTCCGAGAACGCCTCGCCGTCGCTCGCGGTCCGCTCGTTGCAGAGGACCACCATGTGGCCCCGGAAGGCATACTGCATGTTCCAGGTCGGATTCCCCACGCGCGGCTGCCAGAAAAACCACGCCTTCCTCAACAGCTTGCCGAGGATCCAGGAATCGATGTTGCCGCCCCGGTTGTTGCGGACGTCGATGATCAGACCTTGGCGTTGGAACACCGGATAGAACTCCCGGGCCCATTCCACGATGTTGTCGGTGCCCATCGCCCGGAGGTGGACGTAGCCGATCTGGCCATTGCCCAGAGCGTCCACCGTCTTGCGCCGGCTGTATTCCCAGTCGTCATACCGGAGGTCCGCCTCCCGATCGGCGGTGATCGGTTTCACGATGATCGATTTCGGTGTGTTGGTATCGGCTCGACGAACCTCCATCAGCACCTGCTTGCCCGCCTGCTGG
>SXGQ01185031.1_pt1 | contig 17599 bp, 22 predicted proteins | sample 3178371 | NCBI WGS metagenome assembly SXGQ01 (sample SAMN11356859, study PRJNA531348) | freshwater metagenome | isolation source: freshwater sample F1-20 | place: China: Fuxian Lake, Yuxi | collected 2017-12-25 | reverse complement strand
GTTCCAGGAAAAGGCAATGATCTTTTGGTTTCAGATGTTAATCACATGTATAAAGACCTAATGCTGGCCAAGGAAAAACTACAAGAGGCAAAAGACTTAGACTTGCCTGATGAAGATATCAAAGAAATGAGATCTCACCTACAGCAGGCAGCTGGTGCTGTTATAGGCGTTAATCCGCCAGTATCACAAAAGCTAGTTCAAAGCGAAGTTAAAGGCATAGTAAACACCATAACAGGTACTAAGACTGGGTTTTTCAACGGAAAGGTATTAGCTAGAAGGCTAGACTTAACAGGTCGAGGCACCGCTGCCCCAGACCCTGACTTAGGTATGGATGAGGTTGGCTTGCCTGAAGAAATGATGTGGGGCATGTACTCTCCGTTTATAATGAAAAGCTTGGTTAAGCGCGGGTACAATGCTATAACAGCTAAAGAGATGGTAGATAAAAGAACTTCTCAAGCTAGAGAAGAACTAATGATAGAATCAAAGAACCGCCCAGTGTTTTTAAATAGAGCTCCTACTCTTCATAGATTTAACATGATAGCTGCGTTCCCAAAGCCAACTTCCGGTAAGACTATTACAGTTTCGCCGTTTATGGAAGATGGTATGAATCTTGACTATGATGGCGATGCTCTGCAAATACATCTACCAGCTACTGAAGATGCTGTTAAAGATACTAAGAAGATGTTGTTATCTAATAACGTATTTGGTGATCGAACAAGAGAGCAGTTACTAGCTTATCCTAAGCATGAAGCTATAGCAGGTCTTGCCAGAGTAGCTGAGGATAAACGCGAGTCTGGCAAAAAGTTTAAATTTAATACAGTAAAAGAAGCTAAGCAAGCCTATAGGCGAGGTGAAGTATCTTTAATAGACCATGTTGAGATAAACGATGAGAATGACTAGTAAAGCAATATACAATGCCTATCTAATAGGATGCAAGTTAGCAGAGATTAACAACGCAAATCAATTAGCAGAAGCTATGTCTAATCAAGACGATAGAGAAATAGATAATCTACAAGAAAAGGTTCCTGATAGCACTAGCCTTATGACTGGAGATTCACAGTATAAGAATGGCGATTCATGGGGTCACAAAGTGGAACTATTTATGCCAAGTAATATGGGAGTTCCCTCAAGATGAGTACTTATCAAGATTACTACAATGCCGGGTCAAACCTAGCTAGTATAGAGTTTGAGAAAAAGGCATTCATTGCTAACTTAGGTAAGGCTATATGGAATAGCGCTCCTAGAAAAGCATTAGGATACCTAACTGGTATGGGAGGCAGAGTAGGATCTAAGGGTAGCTTTGCTTATAAGTACCTACCATCTCATACTGTAGGGAGTGGCCTAGGATTTGGTCTTATGGGTGCTGCCTCCGCTGAAGAAGGCAACAAGATGAATGCCTTTTTAGCAGGCGGTATTGCAGGTCTTGGGTTTGGTGTTATGGGTAGACATGCTGGGAGACTCGGAGCTAGAGTATTTAATCCTTCTATGAGAAGAACTAACATAAATAGGTATGGTGATATGGGATTTTCTCCAGAAGCCTCTAAAGCCTTGTCTGCCAAGAACGAGTTAGCTTATTTAGAAAATACTTTATCCAATTCTGGCGGTAATATGTCAAAGCTTAAAAACTACACTTCAACAGAGCAATTTAAAAATTTAGATTCTGATGCGCAAAAATTCATTAGTGAAGGATTCTCAAAAGCCAATAAAGGGTATGTGGGAGATGACTTTGTTGCTGGACTTCAAAAGCTTAAGCAGACAGCTAAAACTACAGCTGATGATCTATACAATCAAAGCACTACCTCTGCTAGAAATGCGTATAGATTTAATAAGGGGCTAAAGTACACTGGAGCTGTAGGATTAGGTGTAGGTGGTACATTTATGGTACCATTACAAGATATAGGCCAGTCTGTTGCGAACAAAGTGGTGCCGCAGAGATCTCAGGTTGCGAGCAACAAATATAACCCTTACTACGGAGGAATGTAATGAGTCTGCAAAAATATTACTATACGCTTGGTTCCAATACTATAAAAACATCTTCCGCTAAATCATTTCTATTGCCTTCTATAGGTGGAGGTTTGGCCGGTCTTGGTTATGGTATGACTAGAAAGGAAAACCCCACTAGAGATCCGTTGCACCCAGCAGCAGCAACTTACGGAGGCATAGGTCTTCAAGCTGGTCTTGGCACTGGGGCAGCGGCTTTAGCTTCTAAGCTATTAGATATTAGAGGGCTAAATAGGTCGGGATTAGCCGTACTTGGAGGTATAGGCGGCGGTCTGTATGGCCTACATAAAGCAACCGCATTAGGTAGACCTGATATGCTGTTAAAGCAACCTGGTATAGAGTATCCCAGTGAGTATGACTACCAGCTTGCGTCTCTGAAGGGGGCTCTATGATAGCAGGTAAACTAGGTACGGTTTTAATTAACGCTACGTTACCTAAAGACTATAGATCTGAAGGTGACTTAGATTTAAAAAAAATGAAAGGCAATTTAGTTAAGCTAGCTAAGAATGCCCCAGAGCAATACAAATTTGTAGCTCCAAAGATTAAAAAACTAGGGGATGAGTTTTCTACATATGAGTCTATTACTGTAGGCCTAGACGATATAGAGCCTGACTACGCAGAGAGGGATTCTATAATAAATTCTGCCCAAAAAGTCGTAGATACCTATGGACCTAAATCTAAGCAAGCTTTCGATGCTTTCATGTCTGCTCAAGAAAAAGTTATGGATTTAACTAAAAGACATAAAGGCGACATGGCTATGACTGCTAGATCTGGTAGTAGAGGTAATACTACACAGCTTATGAAAATAATAGCTACACCTGTAGTTGTAGGTGATTTTCACGGTAATCCTGTTCCTTTTTTAATTAAGAGAAGTTACTCTGAAGGGCTAAGCCCCGCTGAGGCATGGATTGCAGGTGACGAGAGTAGAAGCCAGGTTATTAAAGGTCAACTAGGTACAGCAGAGCCTGGGGAAATGCAGAAGGTTTTAAGTTCTGTTATGTCTTCAGCAGTTGTTTCTGAACCAGACTGTGGCACAGATAATGGTATTAGGCTTAAAGTTGATGATCCTAGTATAGAAGGTAGATACATAGCAGCTACTGGGGAACTAATAACTTCCCAGAAAGCTGCACAGCTAAGTCAGAGAGGAGGTTTTGTTTTAGTAAGATCTCCTATGACTTGCGAGCTAGAAAAAGGAGTGTGTCAGAAGTGCTCAGGTACTAGCGTAAAGGGCGGAGACTACGACATAGGTACTTCTTTAGGTCTTAGATCAGCTCAAGCGCTATCAGAACCATTAACTCAGATGCAGTTAAGTGCTAAGCATGGCGTTAGCCTTGTTAAAGGCGATGCTAACAAGCCGAGAGGTCTCAAGGCTTTTAAGCAATTCGTAGAAATACCTAAGAACTTTTTCTATAAAGCAACCTTAGCTAATTCGCCAGGTAAGGTAGAGAGTGTAAAAGAAGCTCCGCAAGGCGGCTTTGATGTATTTATAAATAAGGAGCATCATTATGTTCCTCCTGGTAGAGATTTAAAGATAAAATCTGGGGACGAAGTAGAAGCTGGAGACTTACTAAGCACTGGTGTTCCAGCTCCTGATGAAGTGCTAAAGCATAAAGGTATGGGTGCTGGTAGAGAGTACTTAGTAAAATCTATAAGAGAGTCTTTTGAAGATAGCGGTATAAAAATAGATCAGAGAAACATAGAAGTATTAGCCAAGACACAGCTTAGCTTTGTAAAATTAGATAAGCCAGTTGGAGATATGCTAGAGGGGGATGTAGTTCCAGTTTCTTCAGTTGTTAAACAAATGGGTTTGGCTGGACAAAAGTCCAACGTTATGTCTTCTGTTGGTAAGGTTTTAGCTAAGCCAGTATTTGAACATATACCAGGTACTGTAATAACCAAGAGAATAGCAGAAGATATACTAGATAAAGGTAAATCAGAAGTTTTTGTTACAGATAGTAAGCCTGTTTTTAGCCCAGTAATGGTTGCAGCTACTAGAACGCCATTATTAAATCCTAACTGGCTACAAAGACTTGGTTACAGATACCAGAAAGACACACTTATAGATGCAGCTACATTTGGTCAGAAAGCAGATATACATGGCTATGACCCTCTAGCAGCTTTAGCTATAGGTAAAGAATTTAAACGAGGACCTAAAGGAGAGTACTAATGGCGCTAAAAACTTCTGGAGTAATAGACTCTGCTGCTAGAATGCTTGTAGGTAATAGAGCAGGCTTGAGTCGCGCTCAAAAAAAATTTGTTGATACTTATGTTGGTAGGTACGGAGCTGTGAGACCAAACTTACCCACTAACAGAGGTTTTCTTAAAAGTATCTTACTTGGTAATCAACATGCTGTAGACATAGCAAAAGCCAGATACCTACAAGGGGGTATAGTTGGTAAAGGTGGTATTATACGAGGTGAGTTAGCTCCTAGCGATGAATATATTTCAAGTGCTAAGAAGCTTAAAAACTATCTAATGTCTGATGTTGGATCTCCATCTGACTTTTCCTACTCTGATGCCAAGACTCTACTTGGGGGTACTCCTATGGCAGCGCTAAACATAGGCTTTAATGTTGGCTTTCCTGCTATGGAAGCAGCCAAGGCTCTAAGAGGAGAATCAGAGGAATTTGGCGACAATAGGGGGTCTGGTGTAGGTGCTGCACTAGGTAGTGGCCTAGGATTTTTACTGTCTAGTAATTTTGGGTTACCTGCTGGCATGCTAGCTTCTTACGTCGGTAAGAATATAGGTCAAAGAGCTGGTAGCTTATTTGACAAAAAAGAACAAACACCATATGAACAAACAATGGGCATAGCTCAAAAAGCCCTAATATAGGTACTTTACTTTTTTATTAGTATCTATATACTTAAAACGTACATACGATATTATTACATAGTGTAGGAGAAATAACTATGTCTTTATTAAAATTAGCTTTCTTAAGAGGATGCCAAAACGCTTTAGTTAATTCTGGTGCTATACCACCATATAGATCAGAATTTAAAGCTGATTTAGCAGTTAAAGTAGCTTCATTCGCATTGCCTTCAAATTGGAAATTAGCTTCAGATGAAGATCTGGCTAATGCTATGTCTTCTATGGCTTCAGGTGCAGAAGAAGAACTAGCCCCAGAAGAACAAGAAGCTGTTATGTCAGACGAATCTGATGAAGCCGTTACACCAGAAGAAGCTGCAGAAGCTTTAGAAGAACAAGCCGCTGCTGCTGATGGATTAGAAGATGCTTCTGAAGATGCCGCAGAAGCTTTAGAAAACATGGATACTGAAGAAGCAGCCAAAGAAGTTGTAGCTATGTTGAAGAGAGCAGCAGAAGGTGATGTATTCGGTGGCGGTGTTGCTAATCCAGCACCAGAAGTATTAGACGACTTCGAAACAGAAGCTGGGGACAGATCAAGCGAAGGCTATGCACATTTAGGAGGCGGTCAAGGGTTAGCTGACCCAATGGCTAATGCAGACCCATTTTCTGGTGGCATGAAGGACCTTAGTGAAGGTGTAAGTCTTGATGCTAAAACAGCTAGTTATTTATTAAGAAAATTAGCTGAAGATGCAGCATATAATGTTGGTCCAGAAGTAGCAGATCCAAACAATATCGAAGAAGACCCAAGACCTGAAGGTTATGCTAATTTTGACCAAGGCGATGGTGCTTTTAATGACACTGCACCATTTACAGGCGATATGCAAAAAGCTAGCGCTTACAATTACTTGCTCAAGAAAACAGCTTCAGAAGTTGGTAAATATTTACCTAAGAAGCTAAATAGTAGAGATAAATTGGCTGCTTTAAGAGCAATGATTGGAATGTCCAATAACGAAAGAGCTAATTATATTCAAAGAATAAAATGGGCTATGGAAGACGAAGAAGCTGCTAAAGAAGAACCAGAAGAAGATGAAGTAGAAGATACTGAAGATTCAGAGGAGTCTCAAGAAGAATCACAATCCTCTGAAGAAAAGAAAGCCTCTTATGTTCTTAGACAATTAGGCTTGGGTAAGAAAACAGCTTCTAGAAGACAACCAAGAAGAAGATGGTAAAATGAAAAGATCGCACTATATACTAGGAATGCACAAGGCATTTGTTGACTATGGTCTTCTTCCTAGAGGTGTGCCATTCAACAAGATAGCTGAAGCAGCCGATATAGCAGCCCAAGCCACTCCTCAAGAGTTTCAAACTATAGGTGACTACATAACACCTGCTGATTTGGACTCTATGGCTAAGATACTAGATATACTCGGTCAGCTAATACAAATGTACCAGCAACAATCAGGTGGTGGAATGCCTCCTCAAGGTATGCCCCCTGATCAAATGGGTGGAATGCCTCCTCAAGGTATGCCTCCTGATCAAATGGGTGGAATGCCACCTCAAGGTATGCCTCCTCAAGGTATGCCTCCTCAAGGTATGCCTCCTCAAGGTATGCCTCCACCTCAACAAATGGGTGGAATGCCTCCTCAAGGTATGCAGACACCTATGTAGAAATAATACCTGGTGAGTTGCAATGGGATACTTAAATATAAATAACTTAATACAAGATGATGACTCTAATATAAAGTATCTACTTCAGACAGATGATGTTGACAAGTTAAGTAGAGCTAAGAGAATAGCTAGGAGTTTTCTGACTAGCAACCCAGCCATAAGTAACACCTCTATAGGTAGATCATCTGCCGGGTCATTTTACGATTTTAACAATAACAGACTAGCCGTTAACACAGACTCTCCTGACGTATTGGCTCATGAGCTTGGACATGCTGCTAGGCTATCAGACGCTTCAGAGCTATACAAGGGTATACTAGGGACTAGTAAAAGGCTATCTAGTATAAATAACCTAATAGCTATGCCATTAGCTTCAATGGTGGCTCTAAATAAATCTACAGATATTGACACTAGAAGAGATATACTTAGAAAGATGGCTATAGGTTCAGCTATTCTTACTTCACCAAATATATTTGAAGAGTTAGCGGCGTCTGCACATGCTATAAGGCATAGCGACACACCTATAAGAACGGGGTTGAGAGTAGCACCAGGTATGTTGTCTCACATTCTAAGTGGTAGCACCGCTCCATTGACCTACTTATCAATGCACGCTTTAACAAGTAAGGATTTTAAATGATTAAATTATCAGCTATCTCCCCTAAAACAATAGTTTCTATGGGGGGCCAAGAAGGTGCTTCAACACCAGAAGAAAACCAACTAAAAGATCTGTTGTCACAAATGGCGTATTCGATGCTCCAGAGTAAGGCACCTAATCTAATGCCCTACATTACATCGTTTAAGCCTATAGAACTAGACTTAGATAGCAATAAAGCTGTTGGTGCATTTAGCATAGATCTAAATGGAAAATCAGTGATGATTCCAATAGTTATGTCAGATGGTAAAGTTAAGCCTCCAGAGGTTTTTTATGCTAAAGAGCAGGACGCTTTTTTGCCTCTAAATAACAAGTGGATGGAAGAGATTCAAAAAGCTGAAAGTAATAACTTAGGGGAAGCAGTAGAAGCCCCAGAAAGCTTATCTAGTGATGTAGATATTCGTGCTTTAACTCTGCCTCCAACTACAGGTAGATTTGTTTATGCTAGCTACAACAATATAGATCTTCCAAGAGTAATAGATAACTGCGACAATCTAACTAAAGTAGCCTTTGCAGAAATGCTTAAAAAAAGCAGCAAAATATTAAAGTCATATGTAAAGTACAATGGAGCTAGTAGCGTAGAACTTCTTAGACCTAAGTATAACTATACAGCTAAAGTAGCTTCAGTTAGTAAATGGGCTGTTCTAGATCCAAAGTCTAGCAAAGAATCTTATGTTACTTACTTTGGTAATAAGTTTCAAGAAGCATTCTCAGGTTCTTTAAAATCTGGGTATGCTGTTAGAGACTTTAGAAAAACAGCTGAGATTCTAGTTGATTCAGAAGTTCCGCTAGACTCATCGGTTATGGCTAGATCTGGAATAACTGAACCTAATTTCCCTGGAGTGTATAATATATCTAAGCTAGGCGGAGAAACTGAAAAGGTTTACGTAGTGCCAAATCCATTTATGGCTGGAAGCGACCTTATGCCTATTACTGATAGCGCAAGCGGTATGGTTAGTACTAAAGGTGACTATGGTATATCAACTCAGAGAAGGTATGGCGGTAAGTCTTATCTAGTTATTACTCCTTCTAAGTCTGTAGGGTATTTTTCTAAGATAGTGGCGATGACAACCACAGAAACTATTGATACCTCTTCTGTTATGGAAGAGTTAATGTCTGAGAGAAATCCTAGAAACGGTGATAAGCTATTCTTGTCAATGCGTGGCGGTGATATAACTAATGCGGCTTATTTTCCTGAAGGTATATCTAATGTGACTGATAGCGGGTCTGGCGATGTATACGCTACTTACATGGGTAAGAAAGTAGTGTTTACTACATCTAAAGCTATTAAGGTTCCAAAATCTGTCGGAACTGGTAGTTCTAACTTTTCTATGGGATCTGAAGGTAACACAGTGATAATAGTTCCTATTAGCTTCAGACCAGTATCAGTTTCTGGTAAACTTAATGAGTCTGACTATATTACAGATCCAGACCAATTAAGAACAACTGTTACTGAGAAAATATCTAGCTTAGCGTCTAAACAAGTAAGAATAAAAAGAAGCTCTGATGGTAGTTGGGTATTTAACGGTTCTTACTGCGAGGACAAAGCTCAGCTACTTAAAAAGCTAGGGTCTGCTAATATAAATGTGGAGGTAGCTAATAGCTCGATAGCTAAGATATCTCCTAACTCAAGTAAGCTATTTAAATCTTTCAGTCCATATAATCTAACAAAGCTAAGTAGTATCTTTGGGCCAGACGCAGCGCAACCTCAGCAGGGAATGCCACCTGAACAAGGCGGAATGCCCCCTCAAGGCATGCCACCTGATCAAATGGGTGGAATGCCTCCTCAAGGTATGCCTCCTGATCAAATGGGTGGAATGCCTCCTCAAACTCAGCAAACAATGGAGGCAGCATCTAACTTAAATGACGAAAGTATATTTAATGCTAGTGCGGCTGCATCACTATTACAGTATAACCCACTTAATGAAGCTGTTGCCCAAGAACTTCCTAACATAGAGAAGGCCCTTGATAGTACTGCTAGAATATTAGTGTCAGTACAAATGAGGGAAGCTGAGTTAGCCCAACAGATAGGCCAAGATGCTTATAACGAGCTTGAAGGCAACCTAAGAAAAGTATTAGGTGGTTTAGGAGATATTATACTATCATTACATAAGCAGAAGAGTATGACTTCTCTTCCAGAGGGTATTTCTTAAATAGTAAGTTAGGCGTAAAATGAACTACGATATACTTCCAGCTCCTACTAAGACCGATTCTCCGGCTTGGAGATCTAACGAAGTATTTAATTATTTTGAATCTAATAAGGGCTTGAAGCAATGGCCATGCTCTTACCAGAACATATTAAACGAGTACTTGTTTAATGAAGACAAAGACTCTAATATGGATAAGGCCTATACTCTGTACTATATACCATTTACTCGTAGTACTTTAAATGCCCTTTTACTAGCTGGCGATAATATATATAACATATCTAAAAGAATAGAAGAATCAGAAGAAGTAATTCTTTTGTATGCAAAACTATTCTTTGATACTTCAGTATTTTACAACAAACTTATGCGAATGGCTTTTGTAAGACAGTTAGGCTCCTCTACTAAACAAGAAGAGTTTGACAAGGGTCTTATGTCAGCAGCTTTGCAGCTAGGACCTAACTATGTATATTGGAAGCTAGGGTTATCTAAGGACAACGATACACTTCCAGATACTGTAGTAATAGATATGATGAAAGATTCTTACTGGAAGTTCAATGAGATGAAAATCAAAAATAGCATGGAGCTTACGAAAGAGTCTAGAACTTGGATACCAGCAGCTCTTAGTTCTGCAGGCATGGCTTCTAAGAGCATAAAGCAACTTAGTAGCGAAGCTGAAAGCGTTAAGATAAAATTACTTAGTATAGCTAAAACAGTTCCTGCATCAGATATAATGCAAGATTTAAAGGGGTGAGAACATGGGATCTTTTAGTAGAAACGACTTGGAAGGTATGGCTAAGTCTTTAGTAGATAACTTCATAAATAATAACACAAGTCTAGAAGATGGCATACTAGACTCAGCTAAAGACAACCTGCTTAACTCTGAACAAATTAAAAGGCTTACTGAAATGGCTAACACTTCAGCATTCTTAGAAATGTTTAAGAATACAAGCGGTGACGATAGAATGGTTGAGTTTAAAGTAGCTGACCCTGGAGTTGTAATTAAAAAGTATTACTCTAGCACTCCAGACAATGCTCCAGCTAAAGGAGTTATGTCTCTAGAGATAGAAGAACTTGATCCCTCAGATAATGACACCTCTGTGTTTTTTGATGACATCGGAGGGTCTGATAAGTACGATAAGTCAGAAATTTTAGACGAATCAGACGATGAGTTCTCACTGGATGATATAGGCATTAAGGCAGCAAGTTATGTAGAAAAAGTAGCTTCAGTTAGTCTAAAGTCCTTGGATTTTAAGTCAGATTTAAATAAGTTCAGAAGAATGGACTTAGAGAATAGTCTTAGAGACAAGCTAGCGCACTATGATATAACAGCCACTAGTATAGCTGACTCAATAGCTTCTGAATTTAAAGGTATATACTCAAGAGATAAATACGCTCAGTTTGAATTAGACTCAATAAGCAGACATGGCAATGCTTCTATACCTGTTTTACAAATGGTTAGAGCTAGGCTAGGTCTTCAAAAAATAGCAAGAGCCTTAACAGAAGATGAGGTTACTGTTATCAGAGATAGAAATATAGTTGAACCCAGTAACTTGCTTAACAAAGTAGCAGAAGCTATAGATGTATCTGCTGAGTTTATGAAAGCTGAGAGAGCCCTAAATAGAATAGGAGTTAAGAATGTCTAATTTTTTTACTAAGCAGGCAGCTTGGGATAAGATAGCTTTGGACCCAGGCTCTGCTATACTAGGTTTATCAATGGCTAATGCTGCTGGAGGTGGAGGAGCAGGCGGTGGGGCGTCAGCGGGCGATTTAGCTAAGACGCTAGGTGTCGCTTCAGTAGCTAGTAAAGTAACTAGCCCATTGTTTGACACCACAGGTTACAGAGTTAATAAAGCTCTAAACTCAGGAGTTAGCGGCTTAGCTGCTAGAGTAAAGGCTGACGAACTAGTGGGTAAAAAAGTAGTTGATACTTTTGGAGATTTAGCTAGTAAAGCTATTAACCATATAGTAGATACCGGAGTTAAAAAGTACAAAAAACTTACAGATCTACCTAAGCAACAAAGCATACTAAAAGAACTAGTAGGTAAAGATGATGTTATTTCTAGAGCAGATCCTGAGCAAGTAGCTAACTTGTATGAATCCCTTAGGGAAATAGCTCCTACAGTAGCAAAGCATAGAGAAGCAGTAAGATCATTCCTAAGACAAGGCTTAGCTCACGAAGGTGGCGTGGATCCAGTAACCTTCGGGCAGCTAGCTAGAACAGAACAAGCACTAAAAGGCAAAAACACGCCAAAGATGGAATAAACCATGAACATAAAATTAGCAGAACTATTACTTACACCACAAGTTATCTCAAGAATACCAAAAGAAGCTATAGCAATGCGTGACAATGGATTGTTACATAAAGTTGCGGCTGATAGAGAAGGCTTAGAGTACTTTACTATAAAAGAAGCAATCTACTCATTAGGCAAGAAAGCTTACCTTAATAAGCAAGAATGGTCACTTATAGGTGACGGTATTGACTCTTTGGATAAGTTATCAAAATGAAGAAATACATAGCGTCTAACATACATAATCTAAGAAGCTGGTCTTCTATAAGCACTAACTTAGGTGAACTTGCTACTAAGACAGCTAGTAGATTAGAGTCAGTTTCTGCTCTTAATCAAAAAGCTATAATAGACACCCAAATAGCCTCTGAGGTAACTAAGCTAGGGTCAGCGGTTATGGATGCTATAAAGGCTTCTAAAAATTCTGACATACTTAGGGGCATGTTGTTCGGTACTGGCGCTGCTGTACCTCTGGCTGCAGCAGGGTCATATGTTACTGACAAGGCTGGGGACAGAGCGGAGGATTTAGGGACAAAAGCCTTGGTAGCTACACCTGCAGCTATATTAGCAGGTCTAGCAGCTGGCAGAGCGCTAAACTCAAATAGAGAAAAGAAGGAAGCTTCTTATTCTATTAAAGAAGCTCTAGCTGTTGTGTCTTTAAACCAAAGACTCAATGAATCTGTTGGAAATATAAAAGTAGCAGAAGATAGAAAGTATGCGGATAGCGTAATACTTAGAAGCAATGCTCACTTAGCTGACGTAGTAAATTCACTTTTAAACTAAGGTACATATGAAGAATAGCTCTTTTAATAAGATTATAGAACTTGATGAGCATTTTAAGGGGGCAAGTACTTTTGAACCTACAGTGCAATTACTACACTCTAGTTCTAAGATAAAGGTTGCTAGCGAAGCATCTGACTGGTCAAAGTCAGTATCCCCTGAACCTGGTAAGACTTTTATACTAGTCTTAGCTATGGGGGCTAGTGAGTACTATGGTCCTAATAGAAATGGTGACGCATTTAGAGAAGCAGAGCTTATTAAGAAGTACAAAACATTTGAGACTAATGCTCACGTATTCAGGTCACATGTTAATAAAGACCCTGCTAAGTCTATGGGTAGTGTTGTAAAAGCATTTTATAACAATGATATGCATAGAGTAGAATTGATACTAAAACTAAATAATTCTGACTGTCCAGACATAGTTGATAAAATACATGCTGGAGAGAATGTTGCTGTTAGTATGGGTTGCAGAATCGAATTCGATGTCTGTACTATATGTGGCAATAAGGCTCCTAGCAGAAAAGAATACTGCGAGCATCTTCTAAACGAGCTTAACGATATATATCCTGACGGTAGAATAGTTGCCGCAGATAACCCAGATCCTAATTTCTTTGATATTTCTGTAGTTTATAAGCCGGCTGATAAAACTGGTTACATGCTGAAAAAAGTAGCTAGCCTTAACGGATTTACTAAAGAAGCTGGACTGCCTAGTAGTTTGATAGCTGAGAAGATAGCAGCGAGGACTGCCATAGCTAAATACTTAACTAAAGCAGCTGATATAGAAAAAATAGTTACTGGTGTTGGCTTTGCTGCTAGCTCCGGTAGCGCTAATACTTCTTCTGATTCTGATTCTTTATCTAAAAAATGGCTTTTATCTATAGTACCAAAGCTAACTAAATCTCATATGGATATTGCGGATAATGATCTAGCAGCTATGAGTACTAAAGATTTTCCTAAGGTAATAAACACTCTTAGTAAGATGGGTATATTCCTGACTACTCCTGAATTTCTAGACTTGATGTTTATGAAAATAACAGGCAATAAAGCTCCAGATGGCTTAGCAAGTAAATTAATATCTCTACAAGGTGATATATTTAGTCTACTATCTAAACATCCAGATATAGCGGAAGATCTAATAAGTTCTGGGTCAGTAGCTACAGGTACAGAAGGCACTGACTCACAAATAGAATCTAAATTATCTAGTTACATACCATTCAGATCTTTGCTGGCTGGAAATATATTACACCCAGCTAAGTCTACTAAAGTAGCTAGTTATAGCTCTTCAGGATCAATACCGCGCTGTACTAGTTACGATAAGGACTTGCTAAAGTTTGCTGCCGTTAGCTTAGCCTGCTACAAGATTAATGTACTAGAGACTTGTAGTAATAGCGTAAACTCGACTATTGAGCTTTCTAAAAGTAATCCTTCTTACAATTACAAGATAGCTTCTAATATGCCTTGGGTTCCTTATACTTTGTCAGCAATAGATAGAACCAAGTGCGGTACAGGTTTGACTAAAGTCTCAAGCTTTGTTAATACTAGTAGACTTGGTAATATCACTAGAAACCAAGCAGAGAACTTGATAGTTAACTTGATTCTCTCGTAAAAAAGCATATCGTTTTATATATCTTCAGGAGTTATTATGGAACTTTCTCAAATTTTAAATTCTTTGAGCAACACTGGTTCTGTTGAAAAAACAGCTAGCGCTAAAAGATCTTCTTCTTTAGAGGATGCTTTGGATCGCGCTTTAAATGAACCACTAACAAAAACAGCATCAGCTAGAGCTAGCAATAACTCTCCAGTAGCTGATCTTACTAAGATTGCAGCCAAGTTGGCTACTGCCGAACAAGAAGCTTTGATCAAAGAAGCTGAATTGTACGGTGCAGCAGTATGTGACGGATTTATGTCAAGAATGCATGGCTATGAATCTAGCGGCAGAGGCGTTAAAGTAGCTAGCTATCAAGGTAATGACTATGACTCAGACATGGCTAAAATAGCTATGGAGCTAGGTTACCAAGAAACAAAAGCAGAGTTAGAAAAGATTGCTAGCGCTGCCTATAATGATGGGTACGCTTCCGTAGTTAACTCTGCTGGTTATAACCAACAAATGACTAAAGAAGCTCATGTTAAATTAGCTAGCGGTGTTAAATTGGCTTCAGATAGATATGCTAAAGCTGGTTACAAAGCAGCTATGTCCATCTTAGCTAATATGAGATAGGTATAACAATGCTAGCCGAAACTCATCATTACCGAAGACTATTTGAAAAAGAGGCGCAAGAGATATCTTCTCAGCAAGCCGATAGAGTTGGTCTTATTATGAAAGAGGCTTTCCTTAAAGAGGCTAGCGCTTTGGAGTTTATCAGGGGCATAGATCCTTTAGTGGCTGGAGCAGCTACTATGGTTCCTGCGTATATGCTTGGTAAATCTATGGGTAAAGACGAAGAGAAGTCTAATATACCTAAGTATTTACTTGGAGGTGCTGCTGCAGGATTTGCTTTGCCTAAACTATTGTCGCTTGCCACTCCATCTTCCATGATGGGATTCGATTCAGAAGACATTAAAGAATTTAAGAGAGGTAAGTAATGAGATATAGTTTACAAGATCAGTTAGATAAGTTAATAAAAATAGCTGAAGAAGATTTAAGCAAAGAAGATACAGACAAGGAAGACTGCCATTGCGAAGATGACGACGAAGAATGCGATTGCCATAGCGAAGATAAGCCTGAACTAGAAGGTGGAGAAGCTAAGGCTCTTTCTATGTTAGCTGAAACGCTAAGATCGAAAGAAGCTTCTGATGTTACATACTCAGATCTGTTAAACTACATACGAGGTCTTTAAAATGGAAGCAAACAAACTCCGTAAGTTAGCTGAGGCTATAAGAGCATATGCTCAAGTATCGGAACAAACAAAACAGCAAAAACTGGCCAACTTGGTAGTAGCTAGTACTGGTCTAGAATTACTCAGAAGAAAGATTCAGGGGTAATTATGTCCAGTAATAATTTTCTGTTAAAGATAGCTGATGTTCTTGACGCTCTAGCTGAAGAAAAAAGTAAGCTAGCTAGCGAGATAACAAAAGTTCAACAAGAACAACGCAAAGCTAAGTTAACTCCAGTAATAGACAAGCTGTCCTTTGTAACTGGGGAAGATGCTGATAAGATTGAGAATAAACTAGCTTCTGCTAGCGAAGATGTTCTTCAAATCTTGAGCAACATAACAAGAGGTGACTCTAGTAGCCTTGGCGGGCCTGCTAGATCCAAGACTGCAGGCGTAGAATTTAATAGCAAAGATTTAAGTTCTAGGGCTGACAGAGAATTCGCTTCTTGGCTTGTAAATTCGTAATAAACAATAGAGGAGATTGCAGATGGCAAACTTAAAATCCAAATTTGATATCTTGCGTGGCTGGCCTCAACAATCAGCTGTCCAAGAAGACTTTATTATTGGCGGCACCTCTAACGGACACAAGCACCATCAAGGTACTTGGGTTTCTCTCGGTGCAGCTTACACAACTAACAACGAAGCTATGGCTGATGTAGACAGCTCTAAAGCTAAGAAGTGCTTTTTGATTATCGAAGGTAAAGATGATTATTCTTCACAATTCGCTAACAGAGTAACAGTTCTTCTTGGCGGCGGTTATGTAGTTAGATTAGATGGTGACACTGCTAGAGTTGAAGTAGCTCAATATGCTGCAGGTGCTTATGTAGCAGGTTCACCAGTAAAAGTATTAAACGGCGTTATAGCCTTAGCTGCTGGCGGAGATGCTGCAGACTTAATCGTCGGCACTGTTTTAAAGTACGATGCTAACTCCAAAACCTTAGACGTATTCGTACATTAAGAGAGGTTATAAATGAGCACAGAGAGAGAAAAATTAAGCGCACAATTTATTAATAGAAGCTTTGTTAATAAACTTGACCAAGGTCGTGTTAAAGAAGCACAAGACGAAGGTAGTCGTTTTATCCGTAGTAAATTACGTCAAGAATCTTTTGCTAGAGTTATCTTACAACCTGTAGAATTAGCTCCAGAAGAAATCGATCGTGATGAACACACTGATCAACCTAAGAAGATCATCGAAAAAGAACCAGACTCAGTAGCTACATTTGTTACATTCAAAGGTGCTGGTCAACGTACATTCTTCAAGGGTCCTAGATATTCAGTATACTTCGGTAAAATTGAATCTCAACACTTTATGAAGTCAAAGTTTGAACTTCTTACTTATCAAAATGACATTCGCAAGATCTTGACAGATAACTCTGTTAAAGATATGGCTGATGAAGAAGATAAGAAATTCATGGAAACCATTGATGCTGCTATCCAAGAAGTAGCTCCAGCAACTAATGGTGGTACCATTGATACTAACGCTGATGGTGTAGTAGAAACTTACTTGCCAGAAGGTGAAGATCAATTTGCTATTCCAGATCTTTTAGTTTCAAATAACTTAGTAGCTAAGTCACTTGATGGCGCTGGCGGTTTTGTTCAAAAATCTTTAAGTAGAGAACTCATCGCTCAACTTTATCAATGCATGACTCAAAAGAAGTTGCCAATTGGTAAATTACTTATGACCAAAGCTACATATATGGAATGCTTAAAGTTCCCATATACCGACGTAGGTAACGATATTCTTAGCCGTCACTATGATCAAGGTCTTGAAGGCGAAGATAAGTTATTCGGTGTTCCTGTAGTTACTACAATTAAGAATGACATTATCCCAGACAATGTTATTTACTTATTTGCTCCAGAAAACTATCTCGGTAACTTCTTCTTGCTTCAAGATGCTACATTGTTCATCAAGCAAGAAGCTGATATGATCGAATTCTGGTCATACAGCGCTCCAGGTATGGGCATCGGTAACGCTAAGGGTGTTATTAAATTGAGTGGATTTAAATCAGTAAACTCAATCTAACGTACTAAAGCCAACCAACGCTGAGTTTGTCCTTAGGGCATTTTAGCTGCAATAAAACCCTGTATACTTCTGGTATACGGGGTTTTTTGTTTTAAGGAGAAACTTATGAGTTTGATTATCAAGAACGTGTCTGCCAGCAATAAGCTTTTGCTGCCAAACGGTAGGACACTAAAAGTAGGTACTGAAATTAAAGTATCTGAATCTATTTTAAATAGCTCTTTGGTTAGAAAGCTTATCTCTGAAAATAAGCTTACTGTTAGAAAAGTAACTCTAAGCTCTGCAGTGTCTGAAATATCTGAAGCAATTACTGAAATAGCTTCAGCTGTTGTAGCTTCTTCCGTAAGCAAGCTAGCTGTTGTAGCAAAAGC
>SXGQ01545127.1_pt1 | contig 17602 bp, 7 predicted proteins | sample 3178371 | NCBI WGS metagenome assembly SXGQ01 (sample SAMN11356859, study PRJNA531348) | freshwater metagenome | isolation source: freshwater sample F1-20 | place: China: Fuxian Lake, Yuxi | collected 2017-12-25 | reverse complement strand
GCCGCGCTCGGCGGGGTGGCGACGCTCCCGGCCGCCACCACGCCCGACTTCGTCGTCGTGAACCCCTTCGTCAGTTATCGCACGCGGATCGGGAAGCTCGGCTGGAGCTTCCAGCTCAACGTGAACAACGTGTTCAACGACGACACGGACTCCGGCAACAGCTACACGTGGGCTCGGTTCACGGAGCCGCGGCACTTCATCTCCACGGTTTCGGTGGAATTCTGACCGCTGGTAGCCGACGACGGCCTCGACAAGGGTCAGGGCGTTGAATATTTTTCGATCGGTGCCCAAACACCCAACGCCCTGACCCCTTTGGGGTGGGAATGTCGTAAAGTCGGCCCCGGAAGCGTGGGTTCAGCCGGATTCGGTCGAGATTTCCTCCTGCTTTCGTTCAAAGAGGGCAGTTCATGGCGAAAAAAGCATAGTCGCTTGAAACTACAGTCTGACATTTTCGTCACTCAAACGAATGGCGACGTTCACAACCTACGGAAGCCCTTTGAGATTGAAATGGTTAGGGATGCTTCGGGCTGGGCTCCTGTCGCTGGTTTTCCTGGGGTCGGGTGCCTTTCTCGATGGTTTAACCGCGCCGGCCGTCCCACCCGGGTTAACTGGCTCGGCCCACGGAAGACTTGAGGTCTCTACCTTCTATCTGGAGGCGCCCGACGAATTGCTTCGTTTGGGTACAATGCCGGACCAGAGGCCGGTGTGGCGCCTGCCCGGAACTGACCCTCAGGCGGCGCTCTCGGCGCTTGCCGCTGCTGGTTTGGACGCCCGCAGCGTTTCGACCCTGGCCTCCGCGGGAGTCGTTTCCATCGACGCAGACAAGATCACGATATTGCCTCCCTTGGAGTTACTCCTGTCTTTGTCCTCCTCGGCGCGTCAGGGCGTTTACACGCTCCTTGCTGGGAACGTGCTCAACCCTCACCACGAGAGGCCGCAGATCATCGCCGGCGATCCCGATGAGTGGATGCGAACCTCCGCGCTCTCGCTGCGTCAAAAGGAGGTGCTGAAAGCCCTGATCTGGTGGCCGAATGGAGCGCAGGCTTTCAGCGATGTCTCCGCACTGATGGCGGTGGGTGAATCAGCGGCCGAGGCGGAGGAGGCCCGCCGGGTTATGACGCGGGTGAGGACATTACGCGTGCGAGTGCTGCCTCCTGCGGGAGAAGCGAAAGCGCGTTTCGTGGATTACTGGACCGCGGGAGGATCGAATCGTTCGGCGGCCCCGTTGGTCAGTTCGGCGCTCGATGAGGCTCCCGGTGTCGGGATCGACCTCGCTCTGCTGCTCCCCCCGCTGGCACGTGAACGCATCTACACCTATCCATCCTTTGAGGACGCGATTGGCGGCCGAATGCCCGACTGCAACTGGACTTCGCTTAACTTTTTCGCGGTCCGCCCGCAGCCCTACTACCTCGACAGCAAAATTTCCTACACGGCCCTGATGCAGGAATTTGAGGCGGTGCCGCGCGCGGAGCGCTTTGGCGATGTGATCGCTTTCGTGTCATCCGGGGGGAACGTGGTGCACACCTGCTTGTTTGTGGCGGAGGATATCGTCTTCACGAAAAACGGGCAGAGCGCCTTCGCGCCCTGGCTGCTTCAGCGGCTGGCGGACGTTTCCGCCATTTACGGGGGAGCGGATCGCTCGGTGCGCGTGTTTCGCCTGCGGGCTTCGCCGTCGACCGAAAGTGCCCCGCGGTAGCGCGAGTTGCAGGCGTGGAGTTCCCTGCCGGGATCAGCGGGAGGCCGCCTTCACGGCGGCCTCCAACTCCGCGTCGGTCCAAGGTTTGATCCGTTGCGCGGTGACGGCGCGGATCGCGGCGACCCTTTCCGGCGTGACCGCGGCTGGCTGGTTGCCGAACTCGCGGCGTACGTAGGTGAGGATGGCGGCGACCTGGGTGTCCTCGAGTTGCGGCCAAGGTGGCATCACCAGGCCCCGGCCGGGATTCTCCTTTCCGTTCAGGATGATCCGCACGAGCGCCTCGTCGCCGCGTTGCAGCCACGACGAGCCGACGAGCGCGGGGGCCAGCATGGCGAGTCCGCCGCCCGACTCCTGATGGCACGGTGCACACGTCAGGTTGTAGGCCGCGCGTCCGGCGTCGAAGAGCCGCTGGGCGGACTGCTGCGCCGGGTCCTCGGAGTTCCGCTGCTGGTAGCTGGTGAGCATTGATACCAGACGCGGATCGGCGTGCGCGCGGATCAGGTCGGCGTTGGCCGAACTCAGAGCGCCGGGATTGAAGGAGCCCGCTGTCATGCGCTGGAGCATGACGGCAGCCCAGGTCGGACGTTCGCTCAGCATGCGCTGGGCGGTGTTCTGGAGTCGCGGCGGCAGCGACGGATAGGCCTCCAGCACCCCTTCCGCCGTGGCGGCATCATCGAAATGCCCCAGCGTGACTAGGCGGTGCGTCCGCCGAGTCTCGTTCTTCTCCGTTCGCAGCAGACCGAGCAGGATGTCCCGCGCCTCGGGCAGGCGGAGGGAGGCCGTCACCTCAAGAAGGCGCTGCAGATCCTCTTCCTTGAGTTTCGCGTCGCGGAGACGCTGCAAAGCCTCCGCGGCGGCGCCTGCGAGGCCGAGTCTGGCGGCGAAGGCCACGAAATCGGCGGAGCGCTTTGCCCCGGTCCACGCCACCGTCACGCGCTCCCTTAGCAAGGAGGGGATCGCCTCGACGCGGGGCCCGGTAAGGCCGCGGGCCATGCCCTGCAGGAGCATCTCGGCCTCGGCGGCGCCGGGGGCCGCCTCGAGGAGGCGGCCGCAATAGTCGAGGTTCCGGCCGAGGTGTTCGGGCGCGCGGTCGATGATCCAGCTGGAATACACGCCTTGCCGCAGCGTGTAGTGTTTCCGTGGTCCCTGATCGGCCGTGAACCGCATGCCGAGACGCTCGGCGAGGTGGCTCCGGAAAAGCGCCGAACGCCAGACCGCGGGATCGCGGACCAGCGCCAGGATCTCCTCGCGTCCCGCGACAGCCTTGCTCTCCAACGCCCACCAGAGGAGCAGGGGGATGTGGAGGTCGGTCGAGTCCTCCTCGCGCAGAAGGAGCTCGCGGATGATCGGAAGCGCCTGTCCGGCCGGAAGCCGCTTTGCGGAACTGGCCAGTTGGCTGCGCACCTCCACCTCGGTCTCCCCGCGGGCGAGCGTCGCGAGGGCGGCCGCGGTCGGCGCCGTCACGTTATTGCCGTCACCCAGCAGTCGCACGGCCCAGCGCCGCACGTGGGCGTCGGGGTGGCGCAGGGCGGAACGCAACGCGGCCTCGTCGAGTTCGCCGCGGAGGTTCAGCACCCAGAAGGCCTCGAGCGCGGCGGGGGCGTTGTCGCGCACGAGGGCCCGGAGGCTCTCGCCAACCGCTTCGGGATGTCGCGCGAGCAGTCGCCGGGCTTGCTCGCGGAGTTCGCGGTTCGGCGACGCGAGGGTGGAGATCAGATCCGGGGCGGAGAGCCGGCGCAGATCCCGCACCGGCGGCAATTTCCGTCCGGTGGGAACGATGCGGAAGATGCGGCCGTTGGTTTTGTCCCAGGTGTCGGCCGGGTTCAGGTGGCTCAGACGCAGGTCGCTCCAGTCGGCCAGGTAGATGGCGCCGTCGGGGCCCTGCTCGATGTCCACGGGCCGGAAGCCCTTGTCGTCGGTCGTGATCAGCGCATCCGTGTCGACGGTGCGGAACGTGGACGTGTCCGGCAGCACGCGGCTGGCCTGGACGCGATTCGTGAGCGACATGCCCACCACGATCTGTCCGTTCAGCTCGGGCAGGGTGTCGCCTTCGTAAAGGAGGAAGGTCTGCGGGAAGCGCTGCGAGTAGCCCTCGTGGCGCATGTGCTCGAAGAAACCGAAGATGAACGGATTCATCGCCGGTCCGTGCTTGGTCCAGCCCTTCACGTGCGTGGCACCCTGAGTGTAGTGCAGACCCCGCGTGGCCCCGTTGTTGGTGCCCGAGTACGCCCGGCCGTGGCGGTCGAACTCGAAGCTGAAGGTGTTGCCGCCGCCTTCGGCGAAGACCTCGAAGATGCGGTTGCCGGGATGATAACGCCAGATGCCTTGGCCGAGCAGGCGGATTCCTTGGATCTCGAGGTTCGTCGTGCTGCCGGTGGCTCCGTAGATCCAGCCGTCCGGGCCCCAGTGCAGGCTGGTCGCGAGCGAATGCGTGTCCTCCAGGCCGAATCCGGTCAGATGAACCTCCGGGTCGCCGTCAGGCCGGTCATCGCCATCGCGGTCGGGATAGAAGAGCAGGTAGGGTGACATCAGCACCCACGCGCCGCCCTCGCCGGGCAGCACGCTGGTGGCCAGATTGAGTCCGTCGAGAAAGGTCTTGGTGGTCTCGAAGCTCCCGTCGCCGTCACGATCTTCGAGGATCGTGATGCGATCGGCGCCGCGCGTGTGGCGGGGTGGCGGCGGGGGCAGGCGGTCGAATTCCGCGCGGATGTACTGGTCGTACGCGGTCACGGTGAGTCCCGCGGGAAAAGGGTACTGGATGTACTGCACCACCCAAAGCCGGCCGCGTTCGTCGAAGCGCAGGTCGATCGGCTGGCGCACGTCGGGTTCGCTCGCCACGAGTTCCACCGCGTATCCCGCGGGCAGCTTCATGGCCTGGATCGCTTCCCGGGGCGGAAGCAAACGCGCCTGCCCGGTGAGGTCCTGGCCACCCGGCTTGAAGTTGCGCACGAACTCGGCGACCTCGGGCGTGAAACGGGGCGGCTCGCCGGCGAAAAGCGCCGCGGGCAGGAGCGCGAGCAGGAATCGTGGAAGGAAAGGGGCTCGGGCGGGCGTCACGGTGCTCAGAAGTTGCGGAAGGGACCGCGGGGTTCCGTCGCGTCCATCTCGGCGCGCCACGTTTGGAAGCGGGCCTTCAGCCTCGCGAGGTCGGCCGGGCGGGCCGCGGCCAGATCCTGTTTCTCGCCCGGATCATTCACGACGTCGTAAAGTTCCTCCTTGGGCGGCACCTCGCCGCGACGGCCCCTCGAAGTGGAGGAGACCCACTTCAGGCCGCCGACGCGCGCGACCTGGAACGCGGAGGGCCAGTCCCAGAACATTTCCGTGCGCGGCGATGGGGTCCGACCCTGCAGTACGGGCAGGAGGTTGAAGCCGTCGAGCGTGAGGTCGGACGGGAGCCGCGCGCCGGCGACGGCGGCGAAGGTGGGCAGCAGCTCGAGGGAGGTGAGGAATTCGCGGGTGGTTGAACCCGCGGGGATCACGCCCGGCCACCAGGCGATGAAGGGTGTGCGCAGGCCGCCCTCGAACGGGCTGCTTTTGCCGCCGCGGAGCGGCGCCCCGTCGATCTGGCTGCCATTGCGGCCGTTGTCGGCGAGAAAGCAGACCAGCGTGTCGCGATCGAGCTTCAGCTCGCGCAGGGTCGCGAAGACCTCGCCGATGGCCTCGTCCATCGCCGAGACCATTCCGGCGTACTTGGTGCGAGCGTCCGCGGGATCGCGTTCCGGGTAATAACGGCGGAGGTAGGATTCCGGCACCTGGTTCGAGTCCTTCTGGAGGTTGGACGCCGAGTGCGGTGCGTTGAACGGAAGATAGAGGAAAAAAGGCCTCACAGCGCTCTCGCGGATGAACCGCACGGCCTCGCGACGGAAAAGATCCGTGGCGTACGTCCCTTTGTCCGCGGTGCTCAGCTCGTTGCCGCGGAAAAGCGAGGGCGCGCCGTAGCGCTCGTGGGTGTAGTAATCGATGCCGTTGTTGCCGTGACCCAAGAAGACGTCGAAACCGCGCTGTAGCGGCAGAAAGCGGCGGGCCTGGCCCATGTCCCATTTGCCGAACACGGCGTTCCGGTAGCCGGCGGAGCGGAGGATATCGCCGAACGTCCTCTCGCGCACGTCGAGACCGAGGGTCATCTCCGGCGACATCGCGTATTCCGTGGGCGTGTAGCGGTGGCCGTAGTTCACCATGTCGTTGCGGATCATCTCGTAGGTTCCGTTCCGCAGGGGCTGCCTCCCGGTGATCAAGCCGCTGCGCGACGGGGTGCACACGGAGCCCGTGTTGTAGAAACTGGTGGCGCGTGTCCCCTCGGCCGCCATCCGGTCGAGATGAGGTGTCACGAACTCCTTCTTGCCGAAGCAAGCGAGGTCGAAGCCCTGGTCGTCGCTCACGATCAGGATGATGTTGGGCGGCCGGGCGGCGAATACTCCGGCGGAAAGGAGCGACACCGCGAGGGACGCGCGCAGGAGGCGGAGGAGCGGGTGCATGTTCAAGCCAGGATGGGCCTCACCACCTCGCCGTGGACGTCGGTCAGGCGGTAATCCCGGCCTTGGAAGCGGAAGGTGAGCCGGGTGTGGTCGACGCCAAGGAGGTGGAGGAGCGTGGCGTTCAGGTCGTGCACATGCACGGGATCGCGCGTGATGTTGTAACAGAAGTCGTCGGTTTCGCCGTGCACGTGGCCGGGTTTCACGCCGCCGCCGGCGAGCCACATCGTGAAGCAGCGGCCGTGGTGGTCGCGGCCGTAGTTCGCCGCCTCGAGCTTGCCCTGGCTGTAGGTCGTCCGGCCGAACTCCCCGCCCCAGATCACCAACGTGTCGTCGAGGAGCCCGCGCTGCCGGAGGTCACGGACGAGCGCCGCCGCCGGCTGGTCGATGTCGGCGCACTGCAGCCGCAGGTCGCTTGGCAGGTTGTAATGCTGGTCCCAGCCGCGGTGGTAGAGCTGGATGAAGCGCACGTCGCGCTCGGCGAGGCGGCGGGCGAGCAGGCAGTTGGCGGCGAAGGTGCCGGGGACGCGCGACTGCGGGCCGTAGGCGTCGAACGTCGCCGCCGTTTCCCCGGAAAGGTCCAGCAGGCCCGGGACCGAGGTCTGCATCCGGTACGCCATCTCGTACTGCGAGATGCGGGTCTCGATCTCGGGATCGATCTCCCTGGCGGCGGCGCGGCGGTTCAGCGCGGCGACGGCGTCGAGTTGGTCGCGGCGCGCGGCGGCCCCCAGGCCGGCCGGATTGGAAAGGTAGAGGACCGGATCGCCGCCGCTGCGGAAGCTCACACCTTGATGGTTGGACGGCAGGAAGCCCGATCCCCACAGGCGCGCGTAGAGCGGATCGGCCGGGCGCGCGGCGCTGCCTCGGGAGGTGAGCACGACGAAAGAGGGCAGGTCGCGGTTGACGCTGCCGAGGCCGTAGCTCGTCCAGGCGCCGAAACTCGGCCGTCCCGGCTGTTGGTGGCCGGTCTGGAGCATCGTCACCGCGGGATCGTGGTTGATCGCCTCGGTGTGCAGGGAGCGGATCACGCAAAGCTCGTCCACGATCCCGGCGGTGTGCGGCAGCAGCTCGCTCACCCACAGCCCCGAGCGGCCGTGTCGCGCGAAACGGAAGATCGACGGGGTGACCGGGAAGTTTTTCTGGCCGCTGGTCATGCCGGTCAGCCGCTGCGTGCCGCGCACGGACTCGGGAAGTTCCTCGCCTCTCCGCGCCGCGAGATCCGGTTTGTGGTCGAACAGGTCGAGCTGCGAGGGCCCGCCGTGCATGAAAAGGTAGATCACCCGTTTCGCCCTCGGCGCGAAATGCGTCGCCGCGCCGCCGCCGACGGCCGCCCGCAGGAGCGCCGGATCCAGCAGCGAGGCCAGCGCGGCGCTTCCGATGCCGGCCGAGGTTCGCCCGAAGAATTGCCGGCGCGACAGCAGCAGGTCGGCGGGGGGCGGATGGGCGGGATCGGCGGGGAACATCGTTTCAGCGGCGGGTGACAACTTCGTCGAGATTCAGGACCGCCTGCGCCACCGCAGTCCACGGCGCGAGTTCCCGCGGGTCAAGGTCCCGGCCCGCCGGCGCGGTTCCGACCGACGCGAAACGCGCCGCTTCCGCGGGGGCCGCCGCGTACCGATCGCGTAGCTTCGCGAGCAGGGAGACCAGCACGCCGGTTTCTACGGGATCCGGCCGGCGTTGGGTGACGCGGAGGAAAAGGGCCTCGAGAACGGCCGCGTCGCCGGCACCACGCTCCTCCTTCAGCACGCGGGTGGCGAGGGACCGGGCTGCCTCGACCTGCGTCTCATCATTCAGGAGCAGCAGCGCCTGCAGGGGAGTGTTGGTGCGCGGGCGGCGCAGCGTGCACGTCTCGCGGGTCGGGCTGTCGAAGATCTGAATGCCGGGGGGGGGAGCGGTCCTTTTCCAATAAGAGTAGACGGAGCGGCGCCAGCGACCCTCGCCGGTGTCGGGCTCGTAGGATAGTTCGCCGTTGTAGGAAACCGCCTCCCAGAGCCCCGGTGGCTGGAATGGCTTCACGGGTGGTCCGCCGAGGCGGTCGACCAGGAGGCCGGAAACAGCGAGCGCCTGGTCGCGGAGCATTTCCCCCGGCAGGCGGAAGCGAGGTCCTCGGGCGAGCCGTTGGTTTTCCGGGTCGCGGGCCAGCAGCTCGGGTGTCGCCGCGGAGTTCTGCCGGTAGGTGGCGCTCGTGACGATCAATCGCAGCAGCGCCTTCACGTCCCAGCCGGATTCCACCAGGCGGATGGCGAGCAAATCCAGGAGTTCCGGGTGCGAGGGAGGCTGCCCTTGCGTGCCAAAGTCGGCGGGCGTGGTCACCAGACCTTCACCAAAACACTGTTGCCAGAGGCGATTCGCAGCGACCCGGGCGGTGAGGGGATGCTCCGGCGTGACCAGCCAGCGCGCCAAGGCGAGACGGTCGGGCGTGATCCCCGCGGGGAGCGGAGGCAGCCATGCCGGTATGCCTGCTGTGACCGTCTCGCCGGGTTGATCGTACTGCCCGCGCTTCAGGAGGCGGGTCACCCGCGGGGTCGGGGAATCCTGCATCACCAGGGTCTGAGGGATTGCCGCGCGGTAGGCGGCCTCTTCCTCGGCGGCCTGCCGGGCGCTCTCCTGCTCTGCCCGCACCGCCGGGTCGCCTTCGCGTTCGATGTAGGCCTCGAGGATCCGTTGCTTCGCGCGTGCGTCGCGTTTGGCCGGCTCCTGCGCCAGCGCGTCGTGGAGGCGTTCCGCCCAATACCAGTTCCGCACCTCCGCGGGTTCCAGGGCGCGGGCCAGCGCGCGGAATTCATCCATCAGCCCGTGGTAGCCGAGTCCGGTGTCGCGCCGGCCGAGCAACAGAGGCCGGTCATTCCCAATCGGATCGCGCAGGGTGTCGCGCGAGATCTGCACGGCCTGACGCAAGCCGTCGACGTACACCGCGACGCCGGCCGCCCGTGCGGAACCGTCGTAGCTGACCACCACATGTCGCCAGTCGGAGCCGCGGAGCGCCGCGCGCGTGGTGATCTCGATCGCGTTCGCCACCCAGCGGTGGACGAGATTCACCTGCAGCTGGCCCTTGGCCCAGATGACCTCCACGCCGCGGCGGTCCTCGTCCGCCGACATCTTCGCGAGCACGCCGACGAGGTTGGCGGTCGGCTTCACCCACACGCCCAGCGTCCAGGCCCGGTCCGCCTCGAGGGGCAGGGAGGCCGGGAACTCGAGGTGTTGCGCGCCGCCGAACACGGCCGCCTTGCCGCTCACTCCGTGGTCATGGGAAAACGCGCCAGAAACCGCGGGGCGCTCCGCCGGGCCCGAGGTTTCCGCCACGTCATAGTCGAGCGCGGCGTGCGTCAGCAGCTTCCCCGCGGGCGGTTGCAGCGCACGGGCGGCCCCGGCCGCCCAAACCTCGGCGGGCTCCCGCAGCACCTCCGTGAGCGTCCTCAACCGCGCGTCCGCCGCGTCGTGCGCGGATTTCAGCGCGGCGAGGCGCGCTTTTTGCTCCGGCGACGCGACGATCATCACGGGAGGCGGATCGTCGGGATTGACGAGCCCCTTCTCGACGGAGCGGTCCAAAAACGCGAAGAGCCGGTAGTAATCCGCCTGGGTGACGGGGTCGTACTTGTGGTCGTGGCAGCGGGCGCAACCGAGGGTCAGACCCATCCAGACCGCCGCGGTGGTCTCGATCTGGTCGGCTACGTACTCCACCCGGTACTCCTCGTCGATGACGCCGGTCTCGCCGGTGACCATGTGGTTACGATTGAAGCCCGTCGCGATGCGCTGCTCGTCGGTGGGCGCGGGGAGCAGATCGCCGGCGAGCTGCTCGATCGTGAACTGGTCGAAGGGTTGGTTGCGGTTGAAAGCGCGGATCACCCAGTCGCGCCAGGGCCAGATCTGGCGCGTGTTGTCGCGGAAATATCCGTTGGAGTCAGCGTAGCGCGCCGCGTCGAGCCAGTCGACGGCCATGCGTTCGCCGTAGGCGGGTGAGGCGAGCAGCCGGTCGACCGCGCGCTCGTAGGCGCCGGGCGCGCGGTCGGCGAGGAAAGCCCGCAGGTCCTCCGGGCGCGGCGGCAACCCCGTGAGGTCCAGGCTCACGCGCCGTAGGAGCCGGGCGGGATCGGCCTCAGGCGACGGCCGCAGGCCCTCCCTTTCCATCCGCGCTAACGTGAAGCGGTCGATCGGTTGCCGAACCCAGCGGACGTCCCGCACCGCGGGCTCGGCCGGCCGCGCGGGTGCAGTGAATGCCCAGTGCGGCCGGTATTCGGCACCGGTCGCGATCCAACGGCGGAGGATGTCGACCTCGCCGGCAGTGAGACGCTTGCCGGTCTCGGCCGGAGGCATCGGGTCGGCGGAGTCGGTCACGCGGAGCAGCAGTTCGCTGGATTCCGGGTGGCCGGGCACGATGGCGCGCGCGCCGGACTTGGCGGGTAGCAGGGCCGCGGCGCGCTCGTCGAGCCGCAGGCCGGCCTTCCGCGCGCCGGCGTCGAACCCGTGGCAATTGAAGCAATGCGCGGCGAGGATCGGGCGAACCTCGCGGACAAAGTCGGGGGCGTCGGCGGCGCGTCCGGCGAGGACCGACGCCGCGAGCAGGAGAGATGGGCGGACCGCGGGCAGCCTCACAGACGACCGTTGAGACCGAACATGAATTGCGGCCGCATCAAGTGGGTGGTCTGGGGACGGCCGTAGCCGAACTGCGTCTCGCGGTCGGGCTGCATGAGGACGTTGTTCACGTCGAGGTAGAGGCTGTAGGCGCGGCTGAGATTATAAAGCATCTTGAGGTCGAGGACCGGCCGGCGGGCGAAGTAGACGGCGCGGGACTCGTTGGCGTTGAAGGAGGACAGGTAGCGGTGCCGGTAGCTGAAGCTCGCGCGCAGGTTCACTTTGGAGCGGATGTAGGAGACGCCGGTGTTGGCGATGAACGGATTGAAGCCCGCGATGCGCGGGTTGGGCGCGAGGGAGATGGCGCTGCCTGCGCCGTAGTTGCCGCGTGCGTTCATCCAGGTGGCGTTGGCGAAGGCGCCGAGCCCCTTCCAGATCCCGGGCAGGAAGGTGAACTGCTGGTTGTAGCCGAGCTCGAGTCCCCGCACCCGCGCGAAGCCGCCGTTGTACTGGGTCGTGAGCGAATAGCCCGCGTACTCGCCGTTGAAACCGTTGTCGGTGCCGGTCGCGATGTTGGCGCCGCCCGAGGTGTAGATGAACTTGCGGATCTGCTTCTCGAAGACCCCGAAGGTGAACATGCCGGCCGGCTCGAAGTAGAGCTCGCCGGTGACGTCGAAGTTCTTCGCCCATTGGGGCAGCAACGATGGGTTGCTGGTCGATACGGTCTGGTTGTCGTAATTGACCGTCGTGCGGGGGATCAGCTGGCCGATGCCCGGGCGTCCGATGTTCTCGGTGTAGCCGGCGCGCGCGATCAGGTTGGGCGTGAAGCGGTACTTCAGGTGCACGCCGGGGAAGACACTGCGGTAGTCGCCGGAGCGCGTCTGCCGCCGCCCGAACTCCTCGCGGGTGCGACGCAGGATCTCGGTGTCGGTGAGCGGCGCGGCGCCCCACGCGGCGCGCCGGGCCTTTTCCTCGGGGGTGACCATCTGGAGCGATCCGGTGCCGTCGGTCGCGGTGTCCTCGATCCGCACTCCGGTGAGGACGTTGAGACGGCCGAATTGCGCGCTGCCCATCACGTAGGCCGCGCGGATCTCCTCCTGGAACTGCTGGTTGTTGATCAACGCCGCCTGGAGGTTGGCGGCCAGTTGCGGCCGCCACCAATCGGGTCGCGCGGCGATGTCGCCGTCGACGTCGTCGATGCGGCCGACCGCCTGGAACGCGGGGAACGGCGGCGTGGCGTACTTGCCGAGCTTCGTGTTGGGGAAGGGGCGGTTCATCAGGCCGAACTGTGCGAGATTGTCGTCGTTCCGCCCGGCCGCCGCGGCGTTGGGTCCCATCACGCCGTCCGGCCCGACGTAGACGGTGTTGTAGGGCGTGTTGTCGAGGTAGCGGCTCTGCCGGCGGAAACGCAGCCCGGCCTTCAGATAGGAGGAGAACGGTGAGGTGAACGACTGCTTCACGTTCAGCGACGCGCCGAGGTAGTTGTCCCAGCCGACCGACCGCGCGCTGGCGTAGAGGTTATCGGTGTAGTTCGCGAGATTGAGCCAGTCGGGCCCGGCGGTCTGGGTGATGCGGGGGAAGAGCGGGTCGTCCCGCGTGATGGTCCAGCCGGCCCCGCGCAAGGTGTAGGTGAAGGTGTTGTTGCCGGGGTAATGGGCCTTGGACTGCGAGGTGTAAGCGTCGTAGTCGATCGCGAGGGTGCGGTAGCGGTGCACGCCGCCGAGATTGAAGGTCTTGGTGTCGCCGAGCTTGTAGAATGCCTGGGAGTTGATCGCCACCGTGCTGGCCGCCACGGGGCGCACCCGCGTCTCGGTGTCGGTGTAGCCCGGCAGAATGCCATTGGTGCCGGTCGGGTTGCCCGCGGCGTCGAGGGTCGCGACGGCCTGGTTGGTCTGCCAGGTCACTTGGTTGTGGTCGGAGTGCTCGGTGTGCTTGTTGAGCTGGTAGTTGGCGAAGAACCGCACCTGATCGCTCCACTTGAAGTCGAGACGCAGGCCGGCGCCCGAGCGCGTGCGCACGTTGCGGAAATCCTGGAGCGAAAGGGAATGCTGGTAAGCCGGGCCGGTGCGGTCGGCGGGCAGTTGCTCGTGCGCCTGCGTCGACATGTCGATGATCGAGCCGTGCGGGCGATAGGCGAGGTTGAGGTTCACGCCGAGCCGGCCGAAGAAAACCTCCGAGTACGAGAGCGAGGCATTCGGCCGCGCCGGATCGCGCGGGTCGGTGGCGCGCCAGATGCCGCCGATCGAGCCGCGGATGCGGCGCTCGGGCGAGGAGTCGAACGCGCTCTTCGAGATGAGGTTCACCGCGCCGCCGATCGAGTCGCCATCCATGTCGGGGGTCGGCGATTTCGTGACCTCGATGCGTTCGATGGAGTCGGATCCCACGGTTTGGAACTGGAACTCGCGCGTCGAGCCGGCCGAACCCGCGTCGGCCAGCCGGTTGCCGTCCTGCGTGATGGAGCTGAGATTCTGGTGCAGGCCGCGGACGCGGAGATAGCGCATGTCTCCGCCCACGGATTCGCCCTCGACGCCGGGCAGGCGCGCGGCGAGATCGGCGGGATTGCCGGCAAGGCCGCCAAAGGCGTCGGCCGACACGATGCTCTTCACGCCGTCGGAGAGCCGCTGCAGCGTGATGGCCTTGGCGTTGCCTTCGCGCTCACTGCCGACGACGAAGGCGCTCAGGCGGTAGATGTCGGCGGTGAGGCTGATATCCTTGCGCGCGCGGCCGGCGGCCGGGACCTCGGCCGCGGCCTCGGCGGGCGCGAGACCGGTGTAGGTCGCGACCAGCACGACGGGGCCGGGCGCGAGGTCCTCGAAGGTGAACAAGCCGAGGTTGTCGGTGACGGTCTCGAGGTTGCGATCCTTGATCACGATGCGCGCGCCCTCGAGGGTGGCGCCCGTCGCGGCGTTGGTCACCAGGCCGCTCAACGAGCGAGCCTCCGCGGAGAGGGGCACAAGGGTGAACAGCGCGCCGGCGAGGAGCCAGGTGCCGAGGGACGCGCGAGCGGGGGACGAGGGTTTCATCAAGGGATTTTCCTGCGGGGTTTGTGGCGTGGAGCCGGCCCGTGGTTGGCTTGGGCTGCGGGACCATCGCGGGCGCGGCACGTCCGGCCAAGCCGGAACTGCCGTCATCCGCATCCGTCCGGGCCGTGCTCTCTAGCCATGCAGGCGGCCGGGTAGGCAACGGTGGGCCACAAAGTGAAGGGTGGCGCCGGGTACGCGACCGGCGACACGTCGCCGGTGGTCGCCTCAATGAAAGTCATGCGATGATCCGGCGGGCACCGCGGGTTCGCCGAGCGCCTCGATCACTTCCGCCTTCACATGGATCACGCCGTGGCGGTTCTGCAGGCGGCCGGTCACGCGCAGCGCCGGCTCCTGCGAGATGACGAGCCGTCGTTCCTCGAACAGTTGCGGCGTGACCACCACGTTCGCGATGCCGGTCTCGTCCTCGAGGCTGATGAAAAGGAAACCCTTCGCCGTGCCCGGGCGCTGCCGGCAGATCACGGCGCCCGCCACCGTGAGCCGCGCGCCGTCCTCCGCCAGCGTGAGGTCCGTGGCGCGCCACACATCGGATAATCGCGCGCGCACCAGCGCCATCGGGTGCGCTCCGGTCGTGACGCCCGTGCCCTCGAAGTCGGCTCGCACGCGTTCCGCGAGGGACATCGCGGCGAGCGGCGACTCCGCCGGGGTCGCGGCCTTCTCCTGGACCGGCGACGCGCGGAAAAGCTCGTCGCCGTCCTTCCATGCCGCCTCGACCTGCCAGAGCGCGGCGCGGCGGTGCGGGGCGAGGGCGTTGAGCGCGCCGGCGGCGGCGAGCGCGCGGCGTTCCGCGGCGTGGAGCGGGGTGCGGCGGAGGAAATCGTCCAGCGAGGAAAACGGCCGCTCCGCGCGCGCGGCCACGATCCCGTGGCCGGCCGTTTCGCGCAGGCCGGTCACCTGCCGCAGGCCGAGGCGCACGGCGTCATCGGCCTCCACGGTGCTGTCCCACGCCGAGGCCGCGACGCACACCGGGCGCACGCGCAGCCCGTGGCGGCGGGCGTCCTGCACCAGCGTGGCGGGGCCGTAGAACCCCATCGGCTGGTGGTTGAGCAGGCTCGCGAGAAACTCCGCCGGCCGGTGCACCTTCAGCCAGGTGCTCGCGTAGGCGAGCAGGGCGAAGCTGAGCGCGTGCGACTCGGGAAAACCGTAGGCCGCGAACGACAGCGCCGACTCGCTGATGCGTTGCACCACCGCCTCGTTGCGGCCCTTTGCCCGCAGGGCCGCGCAGAGCCGCGCCAGCGCGCGTTGCAGGCGTACGATATCCTTGGTGAAGCCCATCGCGCGGCGCAGTTCCTCGGCTTCGGCTCCCGTGAAATCGGCCAGGGTCATCGCCAGTTCAAGCATCTGCTCCTGGAACAGGATGACGCCGAGCGTGCGGCGCAGGATCGGCTCCGCGAGGTGGTCGACGCTCGGGTCGATGTACGTGACCGGCTCGAGCCCGGTGCGGCGGCGGATGAGCGGGTGGGCGAGGTGGCCCACGATCGGGCCCGGTCGCACGATCGCCACCTGCATCGCCACGTCGTAGAGGCACGCCGGGCGGAGGCGCGGCAGCGAGGCCATCTGCGCGCGGCTCTCGATCTGGAAGACGCCGACGGTGTCGGCGCGCTGCATCGCGGCGTACGTCGCGGGGTCGTCGGGCGGGATCGCGGCGAGTTCGAGCGGACGCCCGCGTTCGCCGCAAACGCGCAGGGTGTCCTGCAACGCGGCCATCATGCCGAGGCCGAGGAGATCCACCTTCACGATGCCGAGGTCCTCGCAGTCGTCCTTGTCCCATTGCGCCACGACGCGGCCGGGCATCGCGGCGTGCTCGAGCGGCATGATGTCGTCGAGCCGGCCGTGGCCGATGATCATGCCGCCGCTGTGCTGGCCGAGGTGGCGCGGCAGGCCCTGCACCTGCCGGTGAAGACGGGCGAGGGCCTCCGCGCGCGGATGGTCCGGCGGGATGCCCGCCAGCGTAAGCCGCCGCCGCAGTTCCAGCGTCTCCGGGAAATCCCCGCCGGCCTGCAGGGCGGAGAAGCGGTCGAGCGTATCCTCGCCGAACCCGAGGGCCTTGCCGATCTCGCGCACCGCGCCGCGGCCACGGTAGGTGATCACGTTGGCGGTCATGGCGGCTCCGCGCGGCGCGTGGTCGGCGTAGACTTTCTGGATGATCCGCTCGCGCGGCTCGCCGCTCGGCAGGTCGAGGTCGATGTCGGGCCAGGAGGGGCGGCCGTCTCGCCCGACGCGCCCCTCGCTGAGGAAGCGTTCGAACAGCAGGCGGTTTCGCAGCGGATCAACGGCCGTGATGCCGAGGGCGTGGCAGGCGGCGCTGTTCGCGGCGCTCCCGCGGCCCTGTACCAGAATGCCCTGCTCGCGGGCGTGCCGGCAGATGTCCCAGACAATCAGAAAATACCCGCAGAACCCCAGCCGCGCGATCAGCGCGAGTTCGCGCTCGAGCTGCGCGGCGAGCACCGGTGGAACGGCGCCGTGGCGCGCGCGGGCGCCGGCGAACGTCACTTCGCGCAGCAATTCCTCCGTGGTTTGCCCCGGCGGCGTGGGGAAATCGGGGAACCGGTAACCGAGGTCGCGCAGCGTGAAATCCAGTCGTTCCTCGAGGCGCGCGGTTTCCTCCACGGCTTCGGGCAGGTCGGCGAAGCGCTCGGCCATTGCGGCGGGGGAGTGGATGTGCCGCTGGGCGTTGGCGCCGAGCCGGCGTCCAGCGGCGTCGAGCGTCGTGTGCAGCCGCAGGCAGGTGAAAACGTCGGCCACCGGGCGGTCCGCGGGGGTTGCGTACGCCACGCCGCCGGTCGCGAGCAGCGGCAGGCCGCGCGCCGCCGCCAGGTCGCGCAGGAAAGTGATCGCACGTTCTTCGCCGCGCCGACGGTGGCGCTGTACCTCGACGTAGAGGTTTTCACGGCCGAACACCCGCTCGAGCCGCGCCAGCGCCTCGCCCGCCGCCGTGGCGCCCGCGCGCCGCCACGCGTGCCGCACCGGGCCCTCCTCGTCACCCGTCAAGGCCACGAGGCCTTCCGCGTGTGCGGCGACTTCCTCCCACGTGGCGAGACACGGGCGCTTGCGGTCGCCGGGCCCGGGCGCGTGCGGGTTCTCCTCGGGCGGGGGCGGAGCGGCGCTCTCCGTTCTCGGCGTGAGTTTCGCGCCGGTCATGAGGCGGCAGAGGTTACGGTAGCCGGCGCGGCTCGCGGCCAGGAGCGGCAGCACGGTGCCGTCGGCCAGGGTCACCTCCGCGCCGACGCGCGCGCGCAACCCCGCGTCACCGGCCGCGCCGTGGAAGCGGGGAACGCCCGCGAGGCTGTCGCGGTCGAGCAGCGCCATCGCGGTCAGCCCCTGCGCGGCTGCGGTCTCCGCGAGCGCCTCCGGGCTGGAGGCACCGCGCAGGAAACTGAACGCGCTGCGCGCGTGAAGCTCGACGTAAGGCACAGGGGCTGACCTCCGGTTCAGTCGTACTCACCCTCGATGAACCACGCGTCGCCGGTACGGAGCAGCCGGTAAAGTCCGCCGTCCGCGAGTGCGATGTCCCATTCGGTGCGCGACCACGCGAGGTCGGTCTGCCACCAGCCGCCGCTCGCGCACCACGGGCCGCGCACCGTCGAGACCTCGCCGGCGAAACGTTCCGTCCACACGTAGCTCGGCCGCCGGTCCTTCGCCGCGAATTCCAGCCGGGCTGGCAGGGGCGGCCGGAAGCGACGCCGCGGCGGACCCCACGGGGCGTGCGGCGGCTCCGGCTCCGGCGGCGGCACCCCGGGCGCGGGCGGAGCGAGTACCGCCGAGTCGGGTCGGTGGGTGTCCGCGGGTCGCGGCGTGCCCACCCGCTCCGCGCCGACGAG
>SXGQ01293128.1_pt1 | contig 17602 bp, 25 predicted proteins | sample 3178371 | NCBI WGS metagenome assembly SXGQ01 (sample SAMN11356859, study PRJNA531348) | freshwater metagenome | isolation source: freshwater sample F1-20 | place: China: Fuxian Lake, Yuxi | collected 2017-12-25 | reverse complement strand
GCTGACATGCCTGTCTCTTCGGCTTTTTGTTTTTCAATGTCATCAAGCTCGCTAGACGGCTCACCTAAATCTACATCACTGTAAAACCCAGCCTCTTGCAGCTTGGTGATCTCGTTCTCCGTCTTACGCATCACGTGTGTGACTCGTTCCGCTCTCTCAAGGTTACTCGCACCGTACGGCACAACAATGTCTTCCGCAGGTATGAACATGGCAACTTGACGGCCAATGCTTGGATCGTAGTAGACCTTCTTAAACGCTGAGCCAGACAACGGTAGATTCCACAATAACTTCTCGTGTTCAGGGCGATACTCAATCATCACCTCTGTTAACTGATAGTTCATGTCCTCGCGCACGCGGGTAGCTGCATCTTCTTTGGCTGGCGTATCTTTACCAAGAACCTGTGTCTTAACTGGCCCTGCAGCAGGGAACGTCTCCATGATGCCTTCACTTTGAAAGCGTACAACACTCTCAGTCAGCATTGGGTGAAACACACCACAAGCGCCGTTCCAAGGCTCTGTTCTTTCTTCGTACTTTAAGCCCAGTAGCTTTAGACCTTCAACATAAGTCTTCATCCAGTCTTTGCGGTCGTTGATGTCCTTGTCAAAATCTGCCACTAACTCACCACCCAAAGAGTTGAGCGCACTGTCATCAAGGTAGTCAGCAAGATTGGCATCAAAGTCTTCTGCACTTTCTTTGCCGGGCTCCAGTTCAATCTCAATATCACCCATGCCAATGCGTACTGACTCGGGGTCTTCTATCTCAATCTCAATTGGGGGCGCTGACAAGTCTTCGTCCTCAATACCCATGGGTGCTGCGTACAGGCCCTTATCTACAAAACTTGTTGCCATAATTTATCCTTAAACTGTGTAAAACCGCTCTCTGCGGGGGCTTTTGAACCATTGAATCTCTTCAGGCTCGTCAATCGGCAGGCGCAAGAACCCGCCCTGACGAAAGCGCATCAGCGCAAGTGTTGTCGCGTCAACCAAGTCATCATGCTCCCCAGATGGGAACGCGGCAATCTCATCAACCAACTCTTCTGCCCAGCGCGTGCGAGGCACCCACACCTTGCCACTGGCAATTATGTCCGAGACAGAGTTTAAACGGGAAATTTTGTCTTGCCCCTTACTTGGCGTGTACTCTTGCACAGGAATGCCCATCGCCCTGAGTTCATAGATCAGCGGAGCGCCCGACGCTTTCTTCTCAACAAGCAGGCCATCTGGCTCGTACTCGTTGTACTCGGTAAGCACATCTCTCTTAAGTTCTACCCATTCAACACGTTTTTTGTACGTATTAAGCAATATGATGTTGGGGGTAAAGTTGTCCTCTTCACAGTTAAATATCCCCCACGTTGTGCCAGCAGAGTAGTCGGCGCGGTTATTCTTCTCAAACGCGGTGTCCCATGTCTGTAAGATGTAGTCACACTGTGGCGGTTCGTCTTTATCCCACCATTTCCACCAATCACGCTTAACAATAGCTGATTCATTACCCACGGGGTTCTGCTGATACTGAGCTTGCCACTTACTATTAGGCAACTCTTCACGAAGCGCGGTCAATTCACCCATCGTCCAGAACTCTGGCCACAAAGGTTTGCCACTTGGTAAGATGGCCGGAAACTCAATCACGTCCCACTGCTCCCCACCGCGGGCAGCGGCAGCTTTTATCACCTGACCGGTCAAATCTCGTTGCCCCCACCGTGTCATCACGATCACGATCGACCCGCCCGGCTGCAAACGCTGACGCGGACCTGACGTATACCACTCGTACACCTTGTCAAACACATCTGGGTTGTTTGCAGCGAGTGCAGCTTCCTGTTCTGAGTGCGGATCGTCAATAATGAGGATGTCAGCACCCTTACCGGTCACCGTACCACCCACACCAATCGCAAAATAGTCGCCATTCTTGCTGGTATTCCACCGTCCAGCGGCTTTTGAGTCGGCGCGGAGCTCTAAATCAGGAAAAAGTTCTTTGTAATGGTCCGAATCGACCAAATTTCGCACTTTTCGACCAAAACCTACCGCTAACTCTGCGGTATTTGAGCACTGAATGACCTTTTTGTTAGGGTATTTACCTAAAAACCACGCTGGTAGGAGGTAGGAAGCAAACTCCGACTTCGTATGGCGGGGTGGCATGTTGATAATCAGTCTTTTACACTCGCCGTTAGCCACTCTCTCGAACGCCTTGGACATTTTTGAGTGATGCCTACCACCAATAAAGTCTGGCCAGACCTTGGTAACAAACTCCATGAACTCATTACGGGCTTTGTTCTTCTCGCCAAGCTCTACACGACTCGCCAGCTTCTTCAAAACCTTGGCTTTCTCCTCTGGCGGTAGGTGCGGAAGGCTCGTAATCAGCGCCTCCAGCTCCGCTTCAATGGTTAGAACCTCAGTTTCTTCACGCATTGGGGAATCCTTCAGCGGGCGGGGCAGGCTCAACGGGCGTAACGTCCTCGACCATCTCAATCTCCAGAGTTGGCCCGAACTCTTTGTCCAGATCAACATCTATTGCAGTCTCCCTGCCACCGTAGAGACGCATGAGTTTGCGAACGTTATCCTTAATTGCCTGATCTAAATCTGCACTATTGTTGTACGTTACGCTAATCTCTGTCTTCTCGGAGAACAGGCCTACGTCGCTGATCTTGCCTAGCATCTCGGTCGCTTTGATCTCAATCTTCGCGTCGCCGCATGATGCTAGGTCCAATAACTTATTGGTCACAACCTGCCGAAGTTGTGCGGCGTCAGCCACAAACTCATTGTTGTATTCGCGCAACATATTGCCAATTCGCTCTGCTACTGGCAATTCGTACAGTGTTGGGGGTGAGGCTGGTGTTTCTTTGCGAGGCCTGCCGGGTTTTCGTTTCGCGGGTGTTAGGTCTTCGAATTGTTGCTTCGCCCGCTCCGCGAACGCTTTGAACACATTGTCCGCTTTGTCTTGTGCTTCGGGGTCGTCATCGACTTCTGCGCCGAGTCCCTTTAGTACCGAGGCGGTGTTTGACGCAATCTGCATGTTCTCACGAAGTGTAGAAGCCACCTCCGGCTCTAGCGATTCCGGATACGGCACGGTTTTGTCAGGCGTAATATGCATGCTTATAACGATAAAGGGCACCGAAAAATTATCGGGATGTTGGGTTGGTTGCTCGTCCGCAAGCTTGAGAGCCTTTGCACAACCTTCCCAACGGGCGAACTGTAGCAGAAAAAATACACCCCGTGCAAATTTTATTTTGGGTCCCCTTACCGGGGGGTTGTCTAGGTGGGATAAGTCCGGACTTCTTCCCCTAAAAAATATACCCCCCTCCCCCCACTTTTAAATTTTGCTCACCGGGTGTGCAACACACTGTGTATCTGCCTGGGACTCCTACTATGTATGTTTTGGGGGGTGGGGTCTTGGTTTACCAGGGATTTTTGTTTTTGAAGGGGTCTAGGCGCTTTTTGTTTTGATACGCGAGGTCTAGACGGAGGAAGAGGAAAATTTTTTTTGACATAAGCTGACATCGGGCGTGGCTTAGCATGGCATTGCATTACTCGCATGGCTCGTTGTGCGTGTGCGGTTTTCCCCTAATTCCTGCGGTTACGCTATAGTTCAATCATGGCAAGGCGATTAGCGCATGCCGTAGGAATTACCCTCTGGTCAAGGGTTTTTCCTTTCATTCTGACCATTCCTTTATTGGAGTTTGTATGACTAAATCAAGTCAAGCCGTTGCTACTGCGGTCAATTCAGTAGTTGCCTCAGCCGTTGCTGAGTCCGTTCTTATGTTGCACGGCAAGCCCGCTAGTGATTGGGACTCAACTATTTTTAAGTTGGGTTTCGATTCCTGCAAGGCGGTTAGTACAAAAGAAATAGCTGATCGCACGTTAGCACAATGCCAAACTGCATTATTCGACCTTGTAAAAGGGTTGAACTATGCAGAGTTTCAATATATCCGCAATCAGTTCATTGCGGGCGGTGTTGACTCTGGTAGAACTGCGAGCGCTTCTGAGCAAGTTTGGGATGGGCAAATCAATGCGATTGCGAAAGCGTTTAGTTTTGTGCGCCCAAAGTCTACGGAAAAGGATGCGGTGCGCAAAGCCGAAGCTGAAGCTAAGCGTAGGGCTGAGTTTGCAAAGCTGAGCGGTGCTGAGCTAGAAAACAAGGTCGATGCGCTGATTGCTGAGGGCACTACCAAATCCCGCAAAGAAGCGGTTAAGGTTAGTGCTGAGTTGGACAAGCGCAACAAGCCGATCCTCGATGCTGAGCAGGTAGCACGCAAAGCTACTGTCGACAAGATTGTCGAGCGTGTGCGTGAGTTGGCGAAAGCCAAAACCTCTGACGCTGACGCATTGTTGACGCAAGTAGCATTGCTCTTGGGCTAAGCCCACCATGGAAATACCCTTGAAGCAAGGGTATTTCCTTTTTAACCTTTATTGGAGACAATTATGCGACCTACATTTGCTGACATTCACGCCGTTCCCGCCTACGGGCGGGATTACAAATCCGCTGAAGCGGTGATTGCTGACTGGAAAGCTGGCAAGGATTTCTTGGATTTCCTTGAAGGCTATTACTTCAGCATACGCGATGCCCGCCCCGAGCAAGTTTGGGTGCGGTATGACAAGCGCACGAAGTTGGTGCGGGTCAAATGAAGTACGATCTTCGCAAACTGTCTGATAAACAGTTATGGGATCTTCTGCATAGACTAACAATCTTCGGTTGTAGTTATCGTGAATACGCAAAGGTGCATGACGAAATACTTCGTCGCAAGCGTTTGCTTTCCTGAAACTCCGCCCGCTGTGCCTTGTGCATGGCGGGCGGTTTTTTTTCGCCCAAATTTTCCGCTGGGTTTTCGCTTCGCCCGCGGGCGATGCCAGTTCTCTAGTATGAACGGAGTAGCCCTGCTAGTCCATGATCGGAGGAGCTTTGCTAAGAGCGCTGCGGGCGAAGCTCGCATGGTTCTCTAGTATCGTGAGAGGCTCAACACGGTCGCCCCGCCCGCCGTGTATACGATACCAGTTTTCTTAGAAACGGAGGAGGCATCGCGGGCATGGAAATACCCTGATATAGAGGGTTTTTCCGCACTTCTGTGCAACTGTGGTCGCCAAGCCCGCCCACTTAGTGCGGGCATAGCGGGCAAAGTAATACAAAAGCACGCCTGTTGTATATTAAGCACACATTTGTTTTACATAACTCCTATGATCGCAGTAGCCGAATAGTAAACTATCCTTGTTATGTTATCATAACCCGTTTTAGTTTATCATTTAAGCAAATCGCCCGACAGGTGCAAGTCCTTGATTTTGTTAGTGTTCTTCTCTTAATAATAATAATAATAATAAAATATAAATAACAGGTACAGGAAATTGGGAACAGGGAGAGCGGGTCTAGGAATTCCCCTTCAATCATCCTATTCTCAACTTTTTCTGTGTTTAGTCCCACTTTCTCCCACCCCCTTCCCCTGTTCGCCAAAACGTGAGCCTATCATTTATAATTTATCATAAGTCCTCACAACCCGCATGGATACTACATTCTCCCCAAAAATTATGATATACTAAACACCCTTAATCGCCGTTAACCCCGTAACCTACTAATGGAGTCACCATGTCCCGCAAACTCAAGTACCGCAACGCAGATGATCTTTTGAACAACTGCACCATCGCCAACGGATGCTTCATCTGGCCCGATGTTAATTTGAAGTCACCGCTTATCAGCCCAACCAGCCCACTATCGCGGATGCTTCTCACCAACTCAGTTCCCCGCATCCTGTTCACCTTGTGCCGACACATCCCTGCAAGCACCCGACTTGTAAAACGGTGCACATCTAAGTTCTGTGTGAATCCGTACCATTACTCAGAAGCGGGCGATGTTTTGCGACAGCGTAAAGCCATGGGCGAGCGTGGCTTGAACCCGTCGGGTTTGCTTCCCCGCCAAGAAGCTATCGAGCATTTGTTGCTTGCGCTCCCAGCGGGCGTGACACTCAATACGCTCAAACCACATGACCCCGAGCTGATCGGCGCGCTCATGCTATCCGCAAGCATAGCGGGCTTCGACGGCAAGGGCATCCCCAAGTCGCTAACCAAGACCTACGACGTCCCTGTTGCATCGCCCGATAAGCCCGTACTGGTGATACGCAAGCGAGAAGAAGCCAAGCCAGCGGTAGAACCCGACGATAAAGAAGAGAGCATTGACGACTTTTTCGATATGTTAGAGCGCGGATTCGCGGCAAGGAGGAATCCCCAAAAGGGCGGAATGAGTGCCTAAAACGCGGAAAGGGGCTTGACAAAGTCAAGTTTATGTGGTACAATGTACGCAGTACATTAGTTAATCAGGACTGTGTACGGGGCGCGATATTGCGCTACGGGAAATACCCTTACCTCAAGGGTTTTTCCACTTCTTTATTGGAGTCTGTTTTATGCACAACCTTACCCCATGGGAGCGCTTCGAGCGCGTCCTGTTGCTCATTGCAGTCATCGTACTGCTTCTTGACCTTCTGTATTGGAGACCACTATGACTGACCAAACTAACTGGGATGATCACAACCGCACAGTCGCGCAGGCGTGTTTACCTGTTGTTGAGATGTATATCAACGGGCTTATCACCGACTATGAGTTGCTCAAGCACATGGCTACAAGCTCTAGCCTTGCTAAGATTCCTAACATCGGTGTACTCGACCGCAACACAGGCTTGCGCTACACGCCCAAGATGGTCATGGGCTATGCGGGCATATCGGGCAAGGTGGGCTTCGATGGACTCGAGTAACCCATTCATCTATGACACGAGCAAGCCAAGCAAGTTTGTTCCGCCTATCACCAACCCAAGCAGGCTCAACTTCGAGATGCTTGCGCTTGTGTGCCGACTGCGGTGGAAGCACGCGCTTGTCGACTGTCAGGTCGCAGGGCTCGACTACACCGAGATTCACTTTTGGCGTAACCCCGAGACAGAGGAACTTGTCCTTACCTATTGGGAGATTACACCGTGACTCTACATTCTACAGAATACGATGACGATCAGCACCCGCCGAGACGTACCCCTGAGTGGTATGCCTGCGGTTCATGCGGTGACGACGTCCACCACGAGCGGTATGCCCTTGGCTATCGCTTGTGCCTGCATTGTGGCAATCAAGCCGCGATCTCCGCACGCCGTTCTTGGTGTGTGGTGCAACCCTACGGCAAGGGTCCTTACATGTTGGTGACCGAAGCAAGCGCACCCAAGACGCTTCTCGACACCAACCAAAAGTACCCGCGTTCGTAACGGAGATACCCTGATGGTCAGGGTTTTTCCTTTCTTTCTTCTTATCAAGGAACTTAAATGTCAAGAGAACTTTCTTTCAATCGCACAGTCAACTTCAAAGAGACAGTTGACATCATTCTTAACTCTGGGCTCAATTCAGTACACCTTACTGGCGAACCAGGTGTTGGCAAGACCGCCATTCAAGATGTGCTTGTCGAGCGTACAGGATACCGCAAGGTTTACATCGACGGTCCTAACACTGATGTTGGTCAATCAGGTATGCCAATCCCCAATCATGCGACTCGCACCTTGGACTTCTACCCTGCTGACTACTACGGTCTGCACTTGGATGAGCCACAGGTCATCATGATCGACGAGTGGACTAAGACAGATGACTATGTGCGTAACACCCTGCACCCGCTACTGCACGAGCGTCGCCTAGGCACGTTCGAGTTGCACCCGAGCACTATCGTGTTCACAACGGGCAACATGGACGGGGACGGCGTGGGTGACTATGCCAAAGCGCATACCCGCAATCGTCAGACATGGCTGACCTACATGAAGCCAAGCGCAAGCGAGTGGCTAGTGTGGGCGGGCAATGCGGGCGTGGCATCAGAGATCATGGCGTGGGTCAAAGAGTATCCACATTGCATGGCGTCGTACATGGACGGCGGTCAGAAAGAGAACCCGTACATCTTCAACCCAACTGACGCATCACAGACTGCGTTCGTATCGCCTCGCTCTTTGTTCAAGGCATCGCATTGGGTGACTGTGCGTGATCGCATGACAGAGAACTCGTTGATCGCTACGCTCGACGGCACGATCGGCATAGCGGCATCGCGTGATCTGCAAGCATACATCTCTCTTGCTGACCAGCTACCTACATCCGAATCAATCGAGAAGTCCCCTGACACTGCGCCAATACCTAGCAGTCCAGCGGCTCAATGTATCTTGGCATTCAAGGCGGTGTCTGTCTGCGTACGCGACACATTCGCTATATGGCTACGCTACATCAAGCGTATGCCCAAAGAGACTCAGGCTGTGTTTGTTAACACCATACTTGAGAACCGTGCGAAGAAGGACTGGGTACTTGTGCATCCTGCGTTTGTTACGTGGGCGCGTGAGAACCAGTACATGTTCGCAGGCTTAAAAGGATAAACCCTTTGATAAAGGGTAATTCCATTCATCAAACTATCAGGAGAAAACTATGACTAAAACTGTAGAGATCGGCGCCCCAGTATCTTATAGGAACTGCTACATCGTGCCCGTCAATAACGGCTTCGATGTGGTCGACAAGACTACTGGTCGGTGGATACACATGGCGAGTCAACGCTTAGCCAAGTGGAACGCAACTGTATGGACACGCCTGTCCACGGACTTTGACACATCCAATCCTCTGTCTAACAAGAAGATGGAGAAGTTAGAAGTTGTGGCAGTTGTGATTGACAAACCATTGAAGGAGAAGAAATGAGAAGTATATGGATCGCGGTTGGGCGTGACCCCAACTTTGGTGTAGGCACAACGGTCGAGCACATATATGTGTTCGAGTCATCGTTCGATGCATGGAAGTTCGTGCACAGAATTCAAGACTACGACCACTTGCCCGCAGAGGCAAGAGCCGTTACATGGGATGTCTCTGAGCATCCGATCAACCTTAACAAGGTTCCTGCGCTGAATGAGTTTAGTGCAATCTACTTAAATAACGGAGAGGACTACGATGACTGATAACGACTTACTGAATTTCATCCTGCTCGTATGGGCGGGCGTGGCTACGGGTCTGTGGCTAGACGCTAGGCGTGATGCCAAGCTGACCAAGCGGGTAGTGATTCACCTTGTCGAGAACAAAGACGAGCGTGAGAAGTTCTTTGCTGGGGCTGACCTTATGGTGCAGTCGAAGGGGAAGTTCGATGATCGATAAGAAAACATTGGATAACCTTTATCAAACGGGCATGGCGTTCGCAAATCAGTTACGACTGGTCGGTGAACACGAAGCCGCGCACGACATTGAAGTGTTTGTTTTAGAAATGAAAATGGAGAAAGAAAATGCTAGTACTGAAGAATAGATTGACTGCTGAGCAACGCGTCGAGCTTGTTCATGTGAGCCTTATGCGTAACAAGATGTTTGCTTTGTTCGCTGGCTTGTTCATGGTCGGCAAGACGACTATCGAGGACAGTAAGATAACTGCGGCTACCAACGGGCGAGATGCCAAGTATGGTCGTGAGTTCGTTGACTCGCTGACTGACAAAGAGTTGGCGTTTCTTATCATGCACGAGAACATGCACAAGTGTTATCGACATCTGACTGTGTGGCGTTCCCTGCACGACGAGAGCCATCGACTCGCCAACATCGCGTGTGACTATGTCATCAACATCCAGTTGGTTGATATGGACCCGAACGAGGAGATCATTGCGTTCCCACGCGACAAGAAGACTGGCAAGCCCATGGGCGTAGTCGACGCACGATTCCGTGGCATGGACAGCAAGCAGGTGTTCGACATCCTCAAAGAAGAGTGCGAGGGTGAGGATGAAGGCGAAGGAGAGGACGAGGGCGAGGGCGAAACTGGCATCGGAGGCGAGCGTGGGAAAAACCCTGACGGGCAGGGTAATTCCCCTGATGGTGGGCTTGACTCCCATGACTGGGACAACGCGATCAACGGCATGACCGAGGACGAGAAGAAAGATCTCGAGCGTGAGATCCAACAAGCCTTGCGTCAAGGTGGCATCTATGCGGGCAAGGTTGGGGGCAACATGCCACGCGAGATCGGCGATCTTCTCAAGCCCAAGGTCAACTGGCGCGATGTCTTGCGCAAGTTTGTGCGTACTTCACTCAAGGACAGGGACTCCGTGTCTTGGCGTAGGGCGCACAAAAACTTCTTGTGGCAAGACGTAATCCTTCCTAGTATTCTAGGCAAGCGTATGAAGCACATCGTCATCGGTATGGACACATCGGGGTCTATCCAAGGCGAGTTGTTGACGGCGTTCTTATCTGAGATGAATCAGATTCTCAAAGATGTGGGTGCTGATCGCATTGATATCATCTACTGGGATGCCGCAGTTATGGGGCACGAGACATACAAGGGTACAGATACAGCCATTATTCATCGCACTAATCCCAAGGGCGGTGGTGGCACTGACCCTGATGTGGTTGCAGAGTACATGAAAGAACACAAGCTGTCGCCTGATGCTCTTGTGATGCTCTCTGATGGGTACATGCACACCAACAAGGTGGCATGGGCTCATATTACCAAGCCCACTCTGTGGTGCATCTTGGGCAACGGTGACTACGAAGTACCTTGTGGTCAGAAAATTGTTATCAAGGAGTAAACATGTCTGAAGAATATATTTTGTTTGTCGGGGACTCTAAGTTCCTGTTGGGTCTTGACGAGGCGATGCAGATCGCTTCAATCCTCAACTCTTCTCAGCGTATCGGGACTGATTGGATTAAGGACGTACCCAGCGGACGTAACCACGTCGTGAAACAACCTGACATCTCGGCGGCATTTGTTTCCCCGATGACTGCGATCTTCCGTATGGAGCTGGATGCTAACCAAAAGCTTTTGGAGGCTAAGAAATGAACAAAGCAGCGGGTTATTCCGTGATCCTTAACAAAGAAACCTTTGATCTCTTGCGTGATGTGAAGATTGATCTCACAAAACGCATGGGGTTTGAGCCTACCAACGGTCAAGCGATTCGTCACTTGATCGCTGTGTTCTACGGGGAGGCGGAAATATCCTCTAAATGAGGGTAATTCCGTGGACTTATGCCATTAGTTGTATTAGCTAGAGGTCAGGTCGCGCTCAAGCGTGAACCACTCCCACACATCGGTTGTCGTGTAAACGAGAACCCTATTACCCAACATAACAGTCGTTTGTTGGCATCCCACATGCTCTCAAAGAGTATGTCTCTTATTCAGCAATCTTTATTGAAGGAATCAAAATGAGTTACAACACAGTAGGCGTAGTGCCAATCAACAGTTACGTAGAAGCCGTAACACGATACCAAGGTATTCAACCCATCCGCGGTAAGTCTATTCGCCCTTTGGGTGCGAGGCGTTATCATGAGCGGTCTGACATCGTGGTAGCAGAGAATAGGGTGTTTCTTAACTACTACGGTCAAGCTTTCGTAGAGTGGTATCCCGACGATACGTTCATTGTCAACCCACCCAAGTACTGCTCTGCGTTTATGGTCGGGGACTTATCTCCGTACCTGCCGTTTAACATCGGCGTGTCGTGGGACAAGGGTCGGTACGTTCTTACCATACGGAGTAAGGATGGACTAAGTAAATACTTTCTTGACCAGCCGTTGCAGTTTAAACCCGCACCGAATGGCGACAGATACACCGCACAGTTTGAACTTGCTGAGAAGCCCAGTGCTTATCACACTCGACTGCGTCCACACGCATACAAGAAATACATGGCGGAGTTTGACCCATTCTTTGCATGGTGCGAACTTGTCCAAGACTTTGAGAACAAGAACAGCGACCTCGCCAAAGAAGGCAAAGAAGCGCAAAGCTTTCTGCGTGGGGCTTGTGGGCTACCCGCTAGTGACGCATGGTGGGATAAATTCAATGCCGAAACAAATGCAATGACTTGGGAGAATCCCGACAAGCACATGAGGAACGGGGACTACACCATGTATGACATGTTGCCACGAGGCGGGCGTTGGAAAGCCCACGCCTTCCACACACCTAGTTGCACCGTATTACTTAACTGGTTGAAAGATACATCAGGTAAGGATTGGGTTAAAGCCAGAACCATAATCATTACGCAAGGTGGTCATTACGACTTCAATGCGGGCGGTATGGTCATAACTACAAAGATAGCCAAGGACTTCTTGCGTGAACTTGTGCTTCATGTGCATTGCGACGACTGTTTCAAACGCACCAAAACCAAGGATGGTGAAGTGCCTACAAAGCGCAATGCCGAATACTTTAATTCTTACGTTTTTTCAATGGAAAAACCCTTAGCCCAAGGGTAATTCCGATCATCAAGGAGAACACACTATGTTAGAAAATACAACACCAATCATGTCGCTATCTTCAATGGCGATGCTCGTCGAACTGCGTATCAGTACATGGACTGCACGCAAGCGTGACAAAGAGACAACCTCTGATCTGAACACATCTAAGAACGCAGATCAAGATGCATCCTCTGTTTACAAGTACCTCATGGCGGGCAGTAATCATCTCGAGAAGATAGAGAAGTACGCGGCTAAGTGCCGTGCGTGGAATGGTCAGCAGACATTGCCGTGGATGAAGGGCGTGGGCTTGCTACCCATGGAGAACTTCTTCAAGTATCGAGAGCAACTAGGCACGATGGAGGCTAACTTCAACGCGCTAGTCGATGACTTCGTACTAGCTTATCCGTCGTTGGTTAGTGCCCAGGCCTTCAAGCTGGGTGATTACTTTGACGCATCAGAGTTCCCTGATGCTGAGTCGTTACCTCGTCGGTTCAAGTTTGGATACAACTTCTTGCCTGTGCCTGAGAGTGGTGACTTCCGCATCAACTGCGAGGCTAGGGTCAAGGCTGATCTGCAAGAACAGTACGACAAGATGTACAACGAGAAGCTAGTGGATGCTATGCGTGACCCATGGGACAGACTGCACAAGATGCTGACAAAGATCAGCGAGACCTTGACAGACTCGCCCGACGGCAAGCGTAGTGTATTCCGTGATTCGTTGGTGACTAACGCAGTAACCCTGTGCGAGTTACTGACTGTGCTTAACGTAACGAAAGACCCTGAACTTGAGAAGGCTAGGCGTTTGCTTGAACAAGCGATCACGAGCATTGACGCAGATGACTTGCGCAAGATGCCCGAGGCACGGCTCGAGTTGAAGACATCCGTCGACGACATCCTTAACAAATTTAACTTCTAACACCATGACACAATTTACTAATATCAGACTACCTTCTGACACCGTCTTAGACCCGCTGCTCGTACCGCTGGTGGATAAGCTAGCATTGGATAAACCCAAGTGGATATTCAAAGCCAAGCCTACCAACAAGCACGGGCGACACCGTCATTCCGACCCTGTATTTGAGGGTGACAAATTGACAGCGAACATTAAGTACGCTAGAGAAGTGGACGTGTTCGAGAACGACGAAGAACTAGGCACTATCGGTGTGGACTGGACGCATCGTCGTGGTCAATCACAACGCTACCATTGGACTGTGGAGTCGTGGCGCATAGATCGTCAGCGTGGCTCAGCTAACACCAAGACGAGCATGAAGATGGACATCATCGTGCGTGAAGCCAAGAAGATTTTCAAGCCCAAGGGTTTGACTGAACTTATGGCTACTGCCAAGCCTAGGATTGGTAGCGCATGGAGTGGCGCGGTCCGTGAGTTTACTGCCCCGTTTGAGAGACTACAAGGTATCAAATCAAATACGGATTTGCAGTTGTACGCGTTCTGTATAGCCAACAATCGTGATGTTGATATGACCAAGTTTACTCACTTGCTCAAGCAACTACGGTCGCCTGAGTTTGAGACGATGATTGCCAATTACGAGTTGGGTAGGCAAATGGAGGATCAGGTTACCAATGACAACGTACTGGATGTAGTAATACACGATGGTACGTTTGTTGTCGCAGAACCTAACAACAATGTGCCTAGACGCATGTCGTATGAGGAGATGCCTATCCCTTGGCAGGAGCGTATCGCTGTGCTACAGTTAGTCAGCGATGGCGAACTAGTTCGTGACACAGGATATAGAGTTCACGAGACTTGGTATCGCATCATCAAATAATTTGTTGGTGATTGCCTTTGGCCCGCTTCGGCGGGTCTTTTTTTGCCTTGGAAAAACCCTCGCTCAAAGGGTATTTCCGAGTAAGTGTTTCCCCTAGTAAAAAAGGACTTGACTTAGTCCAGTATTGCCACTATATTATCTACACATTAGGAGTAAATGTGGCATCTACCCCAGAGCGCAAAGTCAAAGAGAAGGTGGTTACCGTTCTCAAACAATACGGCGCATACTATTTCTTTCCCGCTACCTACGGGCTAGGTCGTGCGGGCGTTCCTGACATCATCGCTTGTCGGCATGGCTTCTTCATAGCCATAGAGTGCAAGGCGGGCAAGGGAACAACAACGGCATTACAAGAACGAGAACTCCAACGCCTAAGAGATGCGGGCGGGGTTGCACTCGTCATTGACGAAACCAACATTGAAGTGGTTCGCGCCATTCTAACAACTATCGGAGAGATTCACTATGACACTGTTACAAACAATACTAAGGTTTCCGCTGGCAGATGAAGTTCAATGCTTGCTCGAGAGAATTGACAAGATGGAGAACATGTACGATACCAGTTATACCCCTATACGAAACCTTCTGAACGAGGGAGGCTTTAGTAGCTACGAGTACGCAATTTTAAACAGAGCTTTGAACAAAGTTGTAAGGCGAAATGCGTACGCCCGTGCCATGCATGTGGTAGTGACGAATCGTTTGCCCGCGCAAGGCGAAAAATTTTAATGATAACAATCGACTTCGAGACTTACTACTCCACGGATTTTAGTCTGACACGACTGACGACCGAGGAGTATGTGAGGGGAGATGAGTTCCAAGTGATCGGAGTAGCGGTCAAAGTTAACGACGCGCCTGCGCAGTGGTTTACAGGAACGCACGACGAGACCGCTGAATGGCTTGCTCAGTTTGAGTGGGGCAACCACTTCGTGTTAGCCCACAACGCTATCTTTGATGCCGCTATTCTGACTTGGATTTTTGGTCAACGCCCCAAAGCATGGCTTGATACGCTGTCTATGGCACGTGCAGTCCTTGGCCCCAACGTATCGGTGAAGCTTGAAAACTTAGCCATCCACTTCGGGTTAGGCATCAAAGGCACAGAGGTCGTTAACGCCAAGGGCTTGCGCCGTGAGGAGTTCCCCGTAGATCAGTTGGCGCAGTATGGTGAGTACTGCAAGAATGATGTAGAACTGACCCACAAGTTATATGCTGAGTTGAATAGCACGTTCCCAATCAAAGAGAAGCGACTTATCGACATTACCATCCGCATGTTTAGTGAACCCCTGCTTGAGTTAGATACAGAGCGACTTGAGGAGCACCTTCAGGGCGTGCGTGATCGCAAAGAGAAGTTGTTTACTGACTCAGGCATTACAAAGGAAGTGCTTAACAGTAGCGCCAAGTTCGCTGAACTGTTAATGCAGAACCACGTGTACCCGCCAATTAAGATCAGTCCCGCAACGGGCAAAGAGACCTACGCCTTTGCCAAGAGTGACGCTGACTTTGTGGCACTACTCGAACACCCGAACGAAGTCGTGCAAGCCATCGTTGCCGCACGCCTCGGGGCTAAGAGTACGCTTGAGGAGACACGCACAGAACGATTCATTGACATTGCCAAGCGCGGCCCCATCATGGGAGCGCTACGTCGTGCGCCCATCCCGTTGAAATACTACGCGGCTCACACTGGTCGGTGGGGTGGCTCGGACAAAGTCAATCTACAAAACCTGCCTAGCCGTGGCGCAGAGGGTGGCAAGCTTAAACGTTGCATCGTTGCACCTCGCGGGCATGTCATCATCGACTGCGACTCGTCACAGATTGAAGCCCGTGTCTTGGCGTGGCTGGCGGGGCAGACTGACATCCTTAACTTGTTCGCTCATCAACAGGACGTGTACAAGTACATGGCGTGCATGATCTATGGTGTGGTGGAGGGCAACGTTACTCCTGAGCAACGCTTCATTGGCAAGACCACTGTGCTAGGCGCGGGCTATGGCATGGGCGCTATTAAGTTCCAAGCGCAGTTGAAGAACATGGGTAAGGACTTGGACTACGACACATGCCGCTTCATCATCAAGCAGTACCGCCAAGTCAATCGCTACATCGCTGACTGGTGGAACCAACTTAATAGTGTGTTGACGTACATGATTAATCAAAAGCCTGTGGTTGTTGATCGGGCTGGATTGTTAGAGTCATCACCCTTTACAGGCATAGCCCTTCCAAATGGCCTGTTTCTAAACTACCCTGAGTTAGAACGCCATACAAATGGTGACTTCACTTACGCAACACGCCAAGGCCCCAATAAGATTTATGGGGGCAAGGTTGCAGAAAATATTTGTCAGGCGGTTGCTCGTTGCATCATCGGAGAACAGATGATTCAAATTGAGAAACGCTATCGAGTCGTGCTCACCGTCCACGATGCGATAGCTTGTGTTGTGCCGCAAGACGAGGCAGACGAAGCTCGGGCGTACATTGAACAATGTATGCGTACATCACCACCATGGGCTAAGAACCTACCCCTCAACTGCGAGTCAGGCATGGCTCAGAACTACGGAGATTGTTAATGACTAAACCGATCACATGGTCGTACAGTAGCTTGGCGTTGTATCAACAATGCCCTAAGAAATACTATCATCTCAAGGTAGCCAAGGATGTCAAGGAGGAGATGGGCGAAGCCATTACCTTTGGCAACGAGATTCATAAGATAGCTCACTTATACGTTGAACAGCATCACCCTATTCCCGAGAAGTACGCATCCATTGAGCCAGTGATTAAAGCCTTAAAAGATATGCCGGGCCGTAAATTGTGTGAGAACAAGCTGGGCTTGACCGTTGATCTCAAACCCTGTGGCTTTTTTGACAAAAAGGTGTGGTGGCGTGGCATTGCTGACATCATCATCTTGCAGGGCGACACGGCGCTGACTGTGGACTACAAGACTGGCAAGAAGAGCCAGTATGCAGATTTGAAACAGCTTGAAATTCTTGCACTTGCAATGTTCAAGCACTTCCCCAAAGTTAAGAAGATCAAGGCGGGCTTGTTGTTCCTGTTCGCCGACGACTTCGTTAAGACTGCCTATTCAGCCGACTCACAGAGCGATCTGTGGACCGACTGGATGTCAGATGTTGGTCAACTTGAGGCATCCGTACAGAGTGACGTGTGGAACCCTAAGCCCAACTTTACTTGTCGTGGCTGGTGTCCAGTCACATTGTGTGATCATAACCAAGGAGCTAAAAATGCTTAATAAGAGAAAGAAAACCAAAGCTGCAAGAATACGTTCGTTTATTGCAGCAAACCCCAACGCCACTGCTAGGTACATTGCCGATCAGTTAGGCTTTCCTATACAGAGCGTGTACAGCGTGCAACACAAACTGCGCAACCCAATAAGTAAACCTAAGATTGTTACGCTTGTAGGTGTTTCAGATAAAAGTATCATGGAGCAACTGAACCCTGACATCCCAGTCTACAAAGACTCGTTTACAAATGTTACGTCAACAGCGTTGAGAAAGCTGGCCATCGAGATGATTGAGAAGCCATCCGATGTGGTCAACAACCCCGACCACTACACCGATGGTGGCATCGAGACAATCGACTACATCGAGGCGAAGGGCTTGGGCTATCACCTTGGCAACGCAGTGAAGTACATCAGCAGAGCGGGCAAGAAGGGCACGAACCAAGGACTCGAG